>JAABUR0100000866.1_pt1 | contig 59915 bp, 49 predicted proteins | sample 5560091 | NCBI WGS metagenome assembly JAABUR01 (sample SAMN10711879, study PRJNA513375) | rock metagenome | isolation source: Antarctica rocks | place: Antarctica: Victoria Land, University Valley sud | reverse complement strand
CGAGGTCATGGAGTCAGTGGTTGAGCCGCAATGAGCTGCTTGACTTGTGAGCACGCCGAGCGAACATCGTGGTGGTCGAGGTCGTGGACTCATCAGGACATGATGCGGTGTGGTGCGGTAGCTGAGAGAGAGGAACGTCAGTTGGCAAACAAGCATAAGGAACCAACCATTGGTGGAACGACCCGGGCGGCGATCTACTGCCGGGTCAGCAGCTCGGGGCAAGAGGACAACAACTCGCTGCCGACACAGGAAGCATCTTGTCGAGCCTATGCGGTAGAGCGAGGCTGGGAGGTGATGGATATCTATCGCGATGTCCACACCGGCGCCGAGTTCCACGAGCGACCCTGTCTTCGTGCCCTTCGGGCGGTGATTCGCGCCGGCGGGATAGACGTCGTTCTTTGCCACAGCCTGGATCGGCTGAGTCGACGGCAGGTCCACGTCGCCATCCTCGCTGACGAGTGCGAGCGCCACGGAGCGCGACTCGACTTCGTCACCGAGGACTTCGAGCGGTCTGTGGTCGGCGAGTTCATCCGCTCCGCCAAAGCATTTGCGGCTGAGGTTGAGCGAGAGAAGCTGCTTGAACGCACGGCGCGCGGGAGACGGGCGCGGGTCGAGCAGGGGGCCTACTCGTGCGGCAATACGCCTCCATACGGCTACGCCTGGGTAAATGAGCGAAAGGCGGCCCTCATTCCCGATCCCGTCACCGCCCCCGTCGTCCGCCGCATTTTTCACGAGCTAGCGGAGGGTACCTCAGCCCGGAAGCTGGTCGGCCACCTCGCCGCCGACGGCGTGCTCAGTCCACGTGGGCGTCCGTATTGGTCGACCAAGACCATCTCTGCCATCGTCAAACACCCCGTCTACGTCGGCAGACCGACCGCGTTTCGGTGGAACAAGACCAAAGGGAGCGGGAACGTGCGGATGCGGCCACCTGAAGAGCAGCTGGTCCTCGACCCGTCACTCGCACCCGCCATAGTGGACCAGGATCTCGCCGCGGCTGCCGTCGCGCGGCTTCGAGTGAACAAGCTGGAGGCAGCGCGAAACAACCACACGCCCGAAGCGGGGCTCCTCCGGGCCGGTTACAGCGTCTGCGGCTACTGCGGTGGGAACCTCGTGGTCCACCGCTTGCCCGACGGCCGCACGCAGTACCGCTGCTGCCGCCGCGGTCCGGATCGAACCTGCCCATCATTCGCTGTCGACACCGGCGTCCTCGACAGGGCAGTGTGGGACCGGGTCGAGCGCGTCCTGCTCCGACCCGAAACTGTTGCAGCTGAGGTGGCCCGCCTGCGCGCAGCCGACCCCACGGTCGACGACCGGGAGGCGATCAGGCGCCGGGTCGCGGAGATAGAGCGGCAGCGGGCGAACGCCGCCAAGAAGCTGATTCTCTTTGACGATGAGGAAGCGGCCGCTCCACTGGTCGCACTGATGGCATCGCTGAAGGACCAGAAGCAACAGGCGGAGCAGGAACTGGCCGATCTGGAGCGCCAGCGGGCCGGGTGGGAGGCGACCCAGGGGCGGCTCGACGAACTTGCCCATTGGTGCGGCCAAGTCGCCGTGAACCTCCGGCTGCTGAGCCACGACCAGCGACGGACCGCGCTACAGGCACTGGGCGTGAAGGCCCGTGCATGGCGAGCAGACCACACCCCTCGCTATGACATTAGCCTCTGCCTCGACATTGTGGAACCATCGTCTTGGTCGGCGTGCATCCTTCGTTGATACAGGTGCCGCCAACATGCGTGCTTTCGATGATTGCGGTCCGCTTTCCGGCCCCGGCCAGCGCCGAGGCGAGGGGTCCGCCCGCCTGTCCCGCGCCGATCACGATCGCATCATAGGAACGACGGGACATCGACGTGGACAATGCGCCCTCTCCTCGCGAATGGCATGAAGGAACCTGGATTCTCCCCCAGGTCGTCACGGCAGCCTACTTCACCACCGACGCAGGGCGCCACGCCTCCGGAACGACCGTCGCGGTCGATGGTCGCTCCACGCCACGCCGCCATTGGATGGTTGTCGGCATGGAGAGGGCCAGTCAGCCGATGCTGACTGGCCCTCTCCGTCATTCACTGTTTGGTAGGTCGGTCTGGCGTCGCGCGCCGCTCAACCGGTCTTCAACCAAACAGGATCGCGCGCTGGGCTGATGACAGGCTATCCGTTGTCGCGGGTCGCCAAACCGGAGCTTAGCGGGGCGAACGGGTTGATCGGCAAACCGCCAACGGCGGTAATCATCGTCAGGCTTCCGTCGTCAGCGACCGCGAAGCCTTTGATCGTCCCTTCGAAGCTATTGATCGCGTAGAGGTAGTGGCCGTCGCCGGCCATCGCCATATCAGACACGCCGATCCCGACGTTGCCAGCCTGGGGATCGAGCGACGAAAGCACGCCGTCGTCTCCGATCTGGAAGCTTGAGATGACGCCGCGGCGCGACTCCTCGGATTTGACCTTGACGATCGGGCTCGGGCCGAAGGCCGCGACGTAGGCATAGCGGCCATCCGGCGAAACGACCATCCAGCATGGGTCGGTCTCGCCGTACTTGACCGTCTCGCCGACCGGTGTCAGCTTGCCGTCCGCGGCGATCTCATACGAGGCCACCCCGGACTCACCCTCCAGCTGCTGGAAGTTCTCGCTGGTGAGGAGTCGTCCCTTGGGGTCGAATGCGAAGCCGAACGGACCAAAGCCGGTCGTCTCGTTCGTGACTGGCCCTTCCGCCACTCCGTTCTCGTCGACGGTGAACGTATCGATCCGGTCGGAGACCCACTGCGAAACGATCAGCGTATCGCCCGCCGGGTTGAACGAGATCTCGGCGCACCCAGAAGAGGCGCCGCCACTCAGCTCTCGGGTCGAGTCAGGGATCGGATCGAGCATCCCGTCGTCAGCGACTGTGAAGCCGGTGATGCTCGGCATCCCGGCCAGGCAGAGACCGGCGCCGGTCTGGGTGCCGCCGCTGTTGAGGACGTAGAGAACACCATTGTGCAGGGTCAGGCTCGTCGGGCGCTCGCCGCCTGAATCCTGCGCCTCGATCAACGTCAGACCATCTTCCGTCACCTGAAAGATGGAGATGGTGTCGCTGCCGGCATTGGCCGCGAAAACGAGGTCGTTGCCACCACCGAGATCGATCGGCGAGGATTGGCCCTCGACACTACCGACGATCAGCATATTCGTGGACGCCTCGTAGGAGCCGCCTCCCTGGCCTCCGGTGTCGAACCGGCCGCCGGCCGAGAGGGTGCCATCCTCGGCCCGGTTGTAGGCGAGCACCTCGTTCCTGGTGAAGTTGTTCGTGAGGGCGTAGACGGTGCCCGCAACCGTTGGCGCGGCCTCCGGGGTCGAGTCCTGGGCGAGTGCCGGGGCGGCCCCGATGAGCAGCAGCAGCGCCATCGCGAACAGGGCGACGGTTCCCCGGAGGCCGGGGTGTGGACGAATCGTCCGGATCATTGAATGGCTCCTTTGCGGATGTGACGGACCTTGTCGGGCACCACGCGGTGCGTCGTCGCGACGCCTCGTTTGGCGGCCGCGCCGCTCGGCGTGGACCAGCCCCGATCATCGCGATCGGGTCGCGGTCGAACGCGACCGCCCTGGCACGGGGCACCGGCGCACCATGCCAGGGCGGAGCTCGAGCGTGAATGCTGTGCATCGGTCCCCTGACGGGCCGCTGACCCAGATTGTCAGGGGACCTCACGATGCACTCTCTGCAGCAGGGCGTTACAGCAGGCGCATGGCCACGGCGCAGTCAATGATGATCCCGGTCGATCCGTAGTCCTTGCCTTCAGGACCGGTGATCCAGCCCTGCCTGACCAGACCGAGGATCTCGAACTCGTCGCGAACGCGGGAGCGATAGCCCTTGTCGATCGCTTCCTTCGTCCACTCACCGACGTTGGCATCCCAGAGTGGGCTGTAGTCGGTGGCGATGGTCGGGATGCCGCCGAAGACATTGAGCGGGCTCAGCGGCATGTCCGGGTTGACGCCCTTGTCGGTCAGGGCGCTGTTCAATCCCTGACGCTGCGGGTTATCGCCGCCGGTCGGGCCATTGACCGTGATGAAGATCCGCTCGACCGCGCTGAAAGCGCCGTCATCAAGACCGACTTGGAGGTCCTTGAGACCAGGGGCGAAGGTCGCATCCTCAATTGCGGCGGTGACCGTATCGTTCGCCTCGGTGCTCAGGTAGAGCACCGGTCGCCCAAAGCTGAAGCCGGTCGTCAATCGCATCGTCACGGTCATGTCCTTGGGACAGATCTTGGCGACATGGTCGTGGACCAGCGTGAAGTCGGGTTTGCCATCACAGAACGCGAGCTGATCGCTCTTGACGCCATAGGCGACGACCGGGGCGTTGTAGATCTGGTTTCCCGTGTTGGTGATCTGCACGAGCGGGCTGTAGTCGTCATCGCCAACCGAACCAGGCTCGGCCTTCTTCGGCGGGAAGGGCTTGTCGCCATCCCCTGGCTCAACGACATGCTCGGGCGAGAAGTCGACCGCGCCGGCGTCGAAGGTCAGCGTCGCGTCCTTCTCGAGCGTCGCCTTACGGGCGGCCTTGCCGACGGCGGCATAGGCAAACTTGGCGGAGAAATTGAGACCGAGGGCCTCGGCGTTTCCCTTGTCGTTGGTGTCGGTCAGGATGTACCAGACATCCTTGCCATCCTTCATCTGACCGCGATAGAGCGGCAGGGTGATCGTCATGGCTTCCATGTCGATCTTGCCCGACTTCAGCAGCTGGTACGGACCGACCAACTCCTTCTGCACCATCGAGGGCGGCGGCGCGAAATAGGGCAGCGTGACGTCGGAGCCGATCGAGGGTGGTGGAGGAACGGAATTATCCTGCTCTCCCTGCGTGGGAGTCGCATCGTCCTGCGCGAGCACCGGACCCGCGGCCCCGAGCGTGAGCATCAGCGCCACGCTGAAGAAGGCAATCAGTGATCGAAGGGGTAATCGTTTTGGACGCATCCTGTTCATGCCTTTCGTCGATCTGAGAAATTCCCGGGGCGTCGTTGCCCTGGGGGCGACATCGCGCTAGGCCTGGGGTGCAAGGGGCACGTCGTCGGTGAATCCAACGACCGGACAGTTGATAACGATCCCCGCCGGGGCCAGCGGTAAACCGCCGGGCGACGTGACCAACCCCTGGGCGGCCAGGCCACGAATGACGTTCGCATCGGTCTGGGCCGTGTTCAGACCCTGGGCAACCGCATCAGGACTCCAGACGCCAATCTGGAGATCCCAGACGGGGCTGTAGGCCTGGGCCAGCGCGGGATCCTCGAACGTGGGGAAGAACTCCTGCACGTTGTGGGCATCACCGCCCCGCTCGAGCGCCTTCAGCAGCGCTTCGTTCTCGAGGTTGGCGTCCTCGACGTTGTGACCATCGGCGATCACATGGCCCAGACCCTGAGCGGGCGGGCTTTCAGGTCCACGCTGTGCGTTGGCGAAGGCGAAGATCTCCGCGCGGGCGGACTTCGGATCGGCGCTGCCATTCGGGAACGGCGACAAACCGAGACCCGGGGCAAAGGTGCTTCGTTCGATGACCGCCGAGACGGGATCGGAGGCCTCGAAGCTGAGATACAGGATCTCTTTACCGGCGGTGAACCCGCGAATAAAGAGAATGTCCGCGGTCATCTCGTCGGTGTCGATCGCCATGAGGCGGTCGTGCGTGTCGCTGTGGTGCGTGACATCGAACGGACCGTCGCCGACGGCGACGATCGGCGCGTTGTACACGACATCGGAGCCTTTGACGACGACGTACGGGCTGTAGTGCAGCCCCGCGACCGCACCCGGCTGGGCGGCGATCGGCGGGAAGGCACTCGCGCTCGGCTCCAGGATGCGATCCGGCGAGAAGTCCGGCACGCCCTCGAACGTGACATCGTCTTCGCCGAGCAGCATGTCGCCCGAGGCGACGCGCTGGACGCAGCCAGGGCAGCCGCCAGTCACCGCGGCAAGGTTGGCGAGCTTCGGCGCGAAGTTGACGCCAAGCTGATCGGCGACCTCAGCATCTGAGGCATCAGTGATGACATACCAGGCGGGCTTGCCCTCGTAGGTTCCCTTGTGGAGGGGAAGCGTGGCGAAGCTCCGCGTCAGGTCGACCCGGATGGCACTGGCGAGAGTGAATTTGGCTTCCGGCAGCAGGTTGTCATTGTCCTGGTAGCCGCTAGTCGCCGACGGTGTGGCATCCTCGGCGGCAAGAGCTGGCACCGTCGCGCCAAGCACGAGCGTCAGTCCCAGTGCGGCGCTCAGGAGGGCGCCTCGATGACGGGCCGGTCGGTTCTTTAATCGTCCGAGCATACAATCCTCTCCGATGCTGTGACCGGCGTCTGCTCCAGAAAGAGTCTTCCCGGCCGGTCGCGGTCCTCGTCCCGATCCTTTGCGGTACGTGCTCGATCAGCCATGCCCCATCCACACCCCCAGTTCTTGATCCGGCGTCCGCCGGACGCGGGTCCTCCATAGAGCACGATCCGGAGCCGCGGGTCGACGCGGTCATGACCGTGCTTCTAACGGGTTAGTCCGATGGGCCAGGCATGCGTTACGCTCCACACGACGTGTGACGCGCGATTTCATTTCTGTTAGAAATGCCTCGCTGATCCGTTCACTTTTGCCCGGCGGCGACTGCCGACCAGACACGCGCTCATGATGGGTTCAACCGTCTGGCGCCGGAGGACGTGCAGGGCATGAACGGACGACGCTCCCCGACCGCCGAGATGGTGATGTCCGGCACAGTGGAAACGGCCGGTGGGGCCGCTGATGAGGAACAGCTGATTGCGGCGCTGCGCGCGGGCGACGAGGCGGCGTTCGGTACGCTGCTCGACCGCCATCACGAGTCGCTGGTTCGCCTGGCGATGGCGTATGTGCCAAACCGTTCCGTGGCCGAGGAGGTGGCCCAGGACGCCTGGATCGGGGTCATCAACGGCATCGATCGCTTCGCGGGCCGCTCGTCGCTGAAGACGTGGATCTTCCGAATCCTCGTCAACCAGGCGATGACGCGGGGCGCGAAGGAACGGTGGGTCGTCCCGTTCTCGGTGATGGAAGGCGATACGGCGGAACCGGCGGTCGACCCGGGCCGCTTCTTCCCGGCCGGGCACGAGGATGCCCGTCACTGGTCCGCGCCGCCCCATGACTGGGGGGCCTCGCCGGAGGACCGTCTCCTCTCGTCGGAGACGCGGGCGATCGTGGAGACGGCGATCGCCGACCTGCCGCCCGCGCAACGATCAGTTATTGCCCTCCGAGATATCGAGGGGCTGAGCGCCGGCGAGGTCTGCGACGCCCTGGGAATCAGCGAGGGCAATCAACGCGTGCTGCTGCATCGCGCACGGGCAAAGGTACGAAGCGCGCTCGAAGCGTATATCAACGGTGGATGATTCGATGACGGACCATGACGAGCTCGCCTGTCAGGACTTCGTCGAATTGGTCGACGACTATCTCGACGGCACCCTCACGGAGCCGGCACGGCGGCGATTCGAGGTGCACGTCGCCGAATGCCCGTATTGTTCCACCTACCTGAAGCAGCTCCGCCTCACCATCCGAACCGTCGGCCGCCTCGCCCCGCCCCCGCCCGCGCCGCTCGCGAGGGAGGAGCTCCTGCGCCTCTGCCGCCAGCACCGTCGCGACGCCAACGTCCCGTAGGGGGGGGCGGTGCCCTCCCGTGGCCCCGTGGGGCCACAACCAGCGAAACTCAACCACGCCGGGCCAATGACCGTCGGCCGGGGGCCGGGCCACATCGTGGCGCACCATCTGTCACCTCGAACACCCCTTATCATGTCGCGCGCCGGCGTCCGTTCCCGCGTGGGGAACGGCCTCGCGCCCTCCTATCGACCTACACGCCACCGCGTCGAAGGTTCTGCCCGGAAAGGAGGTGTATTGCCGTGCCGTACAAGCTGATCGCCGTCGCGCCTCGCACACCTGCCTGCGCCAGTTCGACGAACCCGCGCTTGGGATCCGCCACATCCGTGTCCAGACCGACTTCGCCTCGCCCAAGCACGGGACGGAGCTCGTCAGCTACCGCAACGAGCCGGCTGCCAACCGTCCCGATGATGCCGCCTTGGGGGCGGTCATCCCGCGGGCCGGAGCCCAAGGGTTTGCCACGTTCCCCCGTCCCCTGGGCAACATGGCGGTCGGCACCGTCACGAAGGTCGGTAGCGCGGTCGCCTGTTTCGCGATCGGCGACCGCCTCTTCGGTCATTTCCCCATTCGCGAGACGCACACCGTCGACCAGACGCATGCCGATCTGATGCCCGACGGTCTCCCCAGCGAGGTGGCGGTCTCTCTCGACCGTGCCATCATGGCGCTCGCCATGCGCGATGCGGAGATCACGCTCGGCAACCATGTCGCCATCTTCGGCACTGGTGCGATCGGCCTCATCGCGGTCCAGCGGGCCCGGCTCGCGGGCGCGGACCGGGTGATCGCCATCCATCCGATCGCGTGACGTCGCGCTCTGGCCCGTACGCTCGGGGCTGGCGAGGTGCTTGACCCGGTCGCTGGCCATCCCGATGCAGGCCCTGCGATTCGCGGGATCTCCCGCTGTCCCGGTCCCACGGCGTCTCGGGGACCCGCACCGGTCCGAATTGCCGGTGGATACACCGAGGTGCCATCACAGACGGGTCAGCTTGGGGTCGACGTGGCCATTGAATGCTCGGGGAGCAATGCGGCACTGCACCACGCGATCCGCGCCCCTCGCTTCGGCGGCGCCGTCTGCGTGATCTCCTTCTTTACGGCGATGCGGCGATGCGGCGGGGGTGCGGCTCGGCGGCGAGTTCCACATCAATCAGCTCCGGCTCATCGCTGCCCGATCGCAGAGCCTGCCGCTTCGCGATCATCCCGCCTGGACACTGGCTCGCCTGACCGACGTGGCCCCGCGGTGGCTCGCGTCGGGACGAATCATCAGCATGGGAATCGTCAGCCCGACCGTCGCCTTCGCCGATAGCGTGGACGCGTACCGGGAGGTCGACGAGCATCCCGAGCGGTCGATCAAGATCGGCATCACCGTTCCATGAATGGTCGCGATCCCGGTGCCGGTTAACCCCTGGATACAGCACTCGATGCCGGGCCAGCCGGAGCAGCCGTTCCGCGTGAGCCCGGCTATGCTGGGCCGGAAGCCACCCGGTTCTGCCCCCGCCTGATGATGGCCGCGGCTCCCTCCCACCCGGAGATCGCTCACCACGACCACGACCACGACCACGATCACCCTGGCGCGGCGCCGCGCCAGGGTGATCGTCAGCCCCGCTCACCCGTCCAGACCCAGACAGCGCCCGTCCATGCACCTGAGGGACACCCCGAGCCTGGTGGTCGATGAATGCGAGTGGTTGCGGCCGTCGTTTGACTCCATCTTCCAGCGGTCAGCGGCACATGCTACGATGCGCTGCCGGATTGGCGGTCGACGCTGCCGGTCCGGTTGAAGGTGACGGGCGGTGGCCAGTCGCCGAGGGTCGTCTCCACACTGAAGTGGGAAGGAGCATCATTCATGGTCAGATCACGACCCGTGGTCCTATCGGTTGCGCTTGTGGTCCTGCTGATCGGTCTGGCAACGGGACCGATGCTGAACAGCGCGCACGCCCAGGGAACGGTTGAGCTGCGCGTCTGGGATCAGTTCACCACGCCGACCGACTCGGACGTCGCCGACCAGATCTACGCCGCGTTCACCGAGAAGAACCCCAACATCAAGATCACCCGCGAGGCGGTCAGCAGCGACCAGATGCGCCAGACCATCAACACCGCGGTCTCCTCGGGCACCGGGCCCGACATCATTTTCTACGACGCCGGACCGGGCTATGCCGGCGTACTCGCCAACGCGGGTCTCCTGCTGCCGCTGGATGACTACGCCGCTCAGTATGGCTGGACCGAGCGCATCGCCGCCCCATCGATCGAGGCGACCACGATCGGTGGCAAGCTCTTCGGCTTGCCGCTGCAGGTCGACTTGATTGGCATGTATTACAACAAGACGCTTCTCGACAAGGAAGGGTTGACCGTTCCCACAACGGTCGACGAGCTGATCACCTTCTGTGGCCAGGCCAAGGAAAAGGGCTACACCCCGATCGCCTTCGCCAACAATCCCGGTTGGGAAGCATTCCACCAGTTCTCGATGGCCAGCAATCAGATGATCGGTCCGGCGGCGATGCGCCAGCTCCTGTTTGACCATCAAGGGGACTGGAACCGGCCTGAGATCGTGACCGCGATCAAGACCTTTTTCGTCGACATGCGCGACGCCGGCTGCTTCACCGAGGACGCCAACGCCCTCACCTACGACGATGGCAACTCCCTCTTCTTCTCGGGCCAGTCGCTGTTGCACACCACCGGCAGCTGGCTTGTCGGCGACATCGTCGAGAACATGCCCGACCAGGAGGTGGGCTTCGTGCAGTTCCCCGAGATCACCGGTGGTCAGGGGCAGGCGTGGGTGTCGGGGGTTGGCTCGGCATACTACATCACCTCCAAAACGGAGCATCCGACCGAAGCCGCCATGTTGCTCGACTACCTTTTCTCGCCTGAGGTCGTGGCTCGCTGGGTCGGCGAGGCCCAATTCTTCGTCCCGGCTCAGTTCGACACCGCCAGTGTCGAGGTCGCGCCGCTCGCCAAATCGATCCTCGATGTGCTGCAGACGGCGACCGCGCCAGGCACCCAGTTCGGCTACAACGTCGACGTCCTGACGCCGCCGCAATTCAACGACGCGATGACCAACGGTTTCCAGGCGATGCTCGCTGGCGACAAGACCGCCGTGCAACAGGCGGCCGATCTCCAGGCCGCCTGGGATGACTGGCTCCAGGGTCAGGGAACGCCGCAACCGTAGCGCGAGGACTCGGGGCCGGAATGATCTCCCGTCCCCGGATCCGTCGCGGGCGCTCCTGCACGCTCGTGGATCGGCGGGGGGCTGAGCACGATGACCGACATCCGTCTGATGGCGCCGCAACCGTGGACCGGCGCATCGCGCACCAGCCGGCACTGGGCGAAATACCGAGCTGGCTACTTCTTCGTTCTGCCGGCGTTGCTCCTCTACGCCCTCTTTATGATCTACCCGTTCATCCAATCGGTCTATTTGAGCTTTACGTCCTGGAACGGAGCCGACCCGGTCAAGACCTGGGTGGGTCTCGCCAATTACCAGGAGCTTTTTCACGATCGCCTGCTTTGGACGGCCCTCAAACACAACCTCATCTGGGTCGTGCTTGGGACGATCGGCCCAATGGTGATCGGGCTCTTGCTGGCTGTCCTGCTCGGGACACGACCGCGGGGCTTCACGCTCTTCCGCACGGTTTACTTCATGCCCCAGGTGCTCTCGGCAGTCGTGGTCGCGATCGTCTGGGGATGGATCTACAACCCGATCTTCGGCATTCTGAACAAGTCGCTTGACGCGGTTGGCTTGGAGTCGGTCTCGCGGGGTTGGCTGGGCGATCCGACCGCCGCGCTCTACGCGGTCCTCGTGGCGGCGATCTGGGCGGAGACCGGCTTTGTCTTCGTCGTCTTTCTCGCCGGCCTCCAAACGGTCAGCAAAGACCTCCTTGAAGCCGCCACGATCGATGGGGCAAATGCCTGGCAGCGGCTGCGACATGTCACCGTGCCCCAACTCGCCAACGTCATCAATGTCGTGACCGCGCTTCTCCTGATCGGTGGCTTCAACGTCTTCGACATCATCTTCGTGATGACTGGTGGCGGTCCGGCGAATGCCACTGAGGTGATCGCGACCGACACCTATAAGCAGGCGTTCACGCAGAACCGGATCGGCTACGCAACGACCCTGTCGCTCGTTATGACGGTCATCTCACTTGTCGCGTCGGTGACATTTATCCGCCTGCGCGAACGGCGGGAGGGTTAACGGTGGCCACATCGACCCTGCGCGAGCGCTCCAAGACGAGGGGGCGAACCACCGATTGGTCGCGCACCCGCCGCCGCCTGACCGGCACCGTCCCCATCTACGTTGTGCTGCTGGTCTTCCTGGCGATCTTTCTGATCCCCTTTCTCTGGATTTGGTCCTCGGCCTTCAAGACCTCGATCGAGATCGCCCGCGATCCGTTCGGTTTGCCGAGTGCATTCCGGTGGCAAAACCTCCAGAAGGACTGGACCGTGGGCCACTTTTCCCACTACATCTGGAACAGCGTCATCTATGCCGTCGCGATCGTCAGCGGCGTAGTCGCACTCTCATGTCTCGCGGGATATGCGCTGGCGCTGCTGCCCCTGCCCGGTCGGGCCGTCATCCTGACACTTTTTCTGCTCGGGCTGATGGTGCCATTCCAGTCGGTGATGATTCCGCTCTATTATCTACTCCGCGACATCAAGCTACTCGAAACCTATTGGGCGTTTATCGTGCCGGGCATTGCGCTGCGCCTACCGTTCGGTATTTTCCTGATGCGGGGCTTCTTCCGTGGTCTTCCACCCGAGCTGGGGGATGCGGCCAGGGTCGACGGCGCCAACGAGTGGCAGGTCTTCCGGCGGATCATGCTGCCGCTCTCCGTCCCCGGCCTGGCGACGCTTGTCCTCTTCCAGTTTATGTGGACCTGGAATCAATTTGCGATGCCGCTTGTCTTCGTCCAGCGCGACGACCTGCGACCGGTCTCGCTCGGCACGATGTTCTTCTTCGGACGCTTCACCGCCGACCGCGGCATGATCGCCGCCGGTGTCACCATCGCGATGCTTCCGGTCGTCGTCCTCTACCTCCTCCTCCAACGCCGCTTTATCGAAGGTATCACCGCCGGCGCGCTGAAGAGCTGACGGGAGAGTGGGGCATCGTCTCTACCACGGGGTGATGTCCCGCGCGATCCCTGTAGTCCGCGCATGACCGCGCCTGTTCCATGTCGGGCCCCCTCCCGGCTTAGGCCCCGCGCCGTGCACCCCCACCCGTAGGGAAGGGCCCCGTGCCCTCCCGTCGAACGAAGGTCGACCATCCGTGGGTCAGCGACCGACCGCGGCGTTTCGTGGTTGGGTCGCACGGATTGTAGGCCCGCGGGGCCACGGGAGGGCACGGGGCCCTCCCCTACGATAGGAGAAGCCGTCTCCGACCACGGTCACCGTGGACCGGGTTATGGGCGTTACGCGTGCCTGGGCGCGGACGTCGGTTGACCGAAGAATCGCGATGGTTACGGGCGGATTGAGGCGCCACCGAGGAACGGATAGTCGGTCCAGTCGGCGACGAGGTTAGCGCGGACCGGGTTGTCGAGGATGTAGGCGAGGGCGTGGTCGTACGAGTCGGGGGTCCGGAGACCGCGGTCGTGAAAGCTGCGCTGCCAGAGGGGTCCCGTTCCGCCATGTTGCCACTAGAGGCGGGTGGTCCGCGACTTGGCGTCGCGGATGATGTCGATCAGGTTGCCCTCGGTGATGTGAAGCGACAGGTGAAGATGGTCGGGCATCAGGCAATACGTCTCCAGGGTGGAACCCATGGCGGCGCAGCGATCTTCGAGCAGTGCCATGACGGCGTGAGCGAGCTCCGGGGTGGTGAAAGCCGGCACCCGATCGGCTGTGCCGATGGTGACAAGCCAGGCGCTGCCCGGGACGGCGTAGGCGGCATCTGAAAGGCGAATCGGCTTTCGCGCGGGTGTCGGCGGCACGGTCATCGAACGGTAGCTCACGACGACGCACGGATAGATGAGGTCCGGATCGTCCGGATCATCGCTACTCCTCCATCCAGTGGTCGCTACGCGCCGTGCAACTCACCTACCGTAGGCTAAGTTCCCTCCGCCCCCTGCCCCCGAACCCGTACCCGTAGGGGAGGGCCCTGTGCCCTCCCGTGGCCCCGCGGGGCCACAACCCGCCACGCGTTCTGAATGGAACCAGATGGTCGACCTGCGGTCGACGGGAGGGCACGGGGCCCTCCCCTACGGACGATGCGGTCGCGTCGGAGGCCCGCCGTGGACACCCGACAGCCGTTGAGCGACGGCATCGCGCGGGGTCCTCCCCTTACAATTCCGTGACCACCGGCAGGATCATCGGGCGGCTCTTCGAGCGCCGGTACAGGGCTTTGCCGACGATCTCCTTGGCGCGCTGGACGAGGTAGCCGTACTGCGGCTCGCCCTTCGAGCGGCGCTCCAGGGTGCGCCGCAGGTCCTGCTCCGCCTCCCGCAGCGCCCCGTTCTGCAGCTCTGGCCGGAGGCCCTTGGCCACCAGGTCGGGACCGGCAATCAGCGCCCCCGATTCCCGGTCGACGACGATCGTCACCACGACGACCCCATCGTCGGCGAGGTGTTCGCGGTCGCGTAGCAGCACCTGACCGTTGTTCCGGTCGCCCAGGCGGTCGACCAGGATCGATCCAGAAGGCACCCGGCCGCGATGGGCCGCGCTGTCGCTCGTGAACTCGATCACCCCTCCGATCTCGGGCAGCAACACGCGGTCGGCGGTGATCCCCGCTTCCGCGCAGAGCTCGCGATAGAGCACCATGTGGCGGAACTCACCGTGGATCGGGATGGTGAACTTTGGCCGCAGCAGATCGATCATCCGCCGCAGCTCGTCCCGTCCGGCATGCCCCGAGACATGAACACCCCGGTCGACCGCGCTGTAGACGACCCTGGTACCGCGCCGGAACAGGTTGTCGATGGTCCGGGTGACCGTCTCCTCGTTCCCCGGCACCGGCGTCGCCGAGACGAGCACGACATCGCCGCGACCGACCCGAATCTTCGGATGCTCCGCCGCCGCGATGCGCGCCAGCGCTGCTGCCGCTTCTCCCTGACTGCCGGTGATCACAAGCACCCGCTTGTGTTTCGGCAGCTTCAGGACTTCATCAAGCGGCAGGAGCAGACCATCCGGCGGATCGAGATAGCCAAGCTCCAGCGCCACCCGTGAGTTCTGCTCCATGCTGCGGCCACTGACCGCCACCTTGCGGCCATATTTGCGCGCCGCCAGCAGCGCCATGTGAATCCGGCTGATATTCGAGGCAAAGGTGGTGACGATCACCTGCCCCTGCGCTTCCCGGATCACGGCGTCCATGGTTTCAAGCACCACCCGCTCCGAGGGCGTGCTCCCCGCGTTCTCGACCCGGACCGTGTCCGAGAACAAGGCCAGCACACCCCGGTCGCCAAGCTGACGCAGCAGCCGCTCGTCGGTCGGTCCACCCATCACCGGCGTCGGGTCAAACTTGAAGTCGGCAGTGTCGACGATCGTCCCGACCGGTGAATGGACCGCCACCGCGTTGGTGTCGGGGATCGAGTGGGTCACATGGATGAACTGGGCAGCCAGCTGACCCAGCTGCACCTGCTCGCCGGGCTGGACCGGACGCAGATCGACCAGCTTGTCGAGTCGTTGCTCGTTGAGCTTGCCGGCGATAAAGCCAAGCGCCAGCGGCGACCCATAGATGGGAATCGGCGCCCGCTCCGCCAGCTGCGGCAGGATGTATGGCAGGCCGCCAATGTGGTCCTCGTGCCCGTGGGTGATGACGATGCCCCGCAGCCCCGCCAGGCGATCCCGGACGTAGCGCACGTCGGGGATGATCAGGTCGATCCCCCGCTGCTCTTGCTCGGGAAATTTTGCCCCACAGTCGAGCAGCACGACATCGCGCTCATACTCGACCAGCGTCATGTTCTTGCCAACTTCCCCCACCCCGCCGAGCGGGATCACCCGAAGGCGACCCCGCGCCGCGGGCTGCGCCTGACCCGTTCGGGAACCGGGTCGCGGTTCGCGGCGCTGCCCGCCCGATCCCCCGCCCCCCTCGGCGCGGCCGGCCGAGCCCGGGCCCGCGGGCAAATGTCGGGGCCGATCGGTCTGCACGCGCTCCGGCGCTTCCTCATCCCTCCGGGGACGACGCTGCTCCCGGGGAAGGGGAGGCCGCTGTCCACGCCGGTCCGGACGTTCGCCGGTCGGCCGCTGACCCTGGTTCTGAGCCGCTGGCGGGTTTCCGCCCGGCGCCCCACCGCCCCCAGCTCGTTCCTGGTTCGCTCCATCGGCAGGCGGACGGCGCTGATCCGGCCGAGGCTCCGGCGGCTGCGACCGAGCACGCTGGTCGCTCGGGGCCTGTCCCCGGTTGGGGGTTGGCTGGTTCGGCTGACCCGGTGTCGCGCCCTCAGCGCTTCCCGCGGCGATGCCGTCACGTCGGCCTCGACCCCGATGCGAGCCGCGACGCCGCCGCCGGCCGGTGCGGGCTGGTTGGTCCCCGTCCGCGGGTTGCGGCTGAATCGTTCCTGCATCTTCGGCGTTATTCGCCACGGTCTGTCCTCTCAATCATCAATCGCTCCGTCATCTCATTTGGACCAATGCCGGTACCGGCCTCGATCGGCCGCGCACCGGGTGTCATCGCTACGATTCAGGTCGGTGCGCCACCCCCGAAGAGCGGGTCGGGGCGAGTGTGCGGCGGCTCGGCCGGTTCGACATGGACGATCGCCTGGGCGAGCGGCCCCGTGCCCTCTCTCAGACTCGCCTCGACCCCGGTCGCTATCCCGTGACCCTGCCTGATGCTGAGTCCAGGGTCGACGGTGACATGCACCTCGACCCACAACCGGCCGCCCAAGCTGCGAGCCCGCAGGTTGTGCGCGGTGATGACCCCCGGCACCGCCAGGACTGTCGCGATCAGCTGACGCGGGTCGGCAATCGACGAATCAGTCAGGACCAGCGACGCATCCCGGACGATCGTCCAGGCCGCCCAGGCCATCATCGCGGCGATCACGACCGACATCACCGCATCGGCGCCGGAAAGGCCCACCCGCTCAGCCGCCAGACCGACGATCACCGCTGCCGAGACGAAGACATCAGACGCCGTATGCTTGGAGTCGGCGACGAGGAGATCGCTCCCCACCCGGCGCCCCGCCCAGCGCTCCCAAAACGACACAGCACCGTTGATCGCGATCGAGATCAGCAGGACCCCGAACGAGATGCCAGTGACCTCGGGGCGATCGCCGGACCGCAACTGACCAACCGCTGTCTGGATCACCTCGACCACGCCGATCGTGATCAGACCGGCAATCGCCATCGACGCGAGCGTCTCATACCGCTCGTGGCCGTACTGGTGGTCCTGATCGGGTGGCCGGGCCGCAATCGCGATCCCGATCAACCCAACGACATTGCCCACGCCATCAAGGAGCGACTGCACCCCGTCGGCGCTCATCGCAACTGATCCGCTGCTGATACCGTAGCCGAGCTTTCCGGCGGCGGCGATCAGGTTGAGACCGAGAACGGCGATCAGGACGCGCCGGATCGCTCGCGCTCGATCGCTTCGCTGCTCGCTGGGCGCGAACGGCTGCTCCAGCCGCTCGTCCGTTTCCGCCGACGCCTGGGTCAACGCGGGTGGTGGCGCCATGCGCTCCAGCTCCGTCACCCGACTAGTGTAGCGCGCCGGATACCCGCAATGCCGGGCCGGAACCACCGGGGCTCTCGTCCCGGCGCCCGATCAACCGCGCGGCCCTCGTCCAGAACCACCTACGAACCGGCGCGCGCCGACAGGATCAATTGGGTACAGCGAAAGAGCGCGATGGTCGTCCCGGACACCTCGGAGCGGACCGTCGCATCCCAGACCTGCGTCGACCGCCCACCGTGGACGAGCGTGGCGACGCAGCCGACCGTGCCGTCTCGGGCCGTGCCGAGAAAGTTCGCTTTGAGCTCGATCGTCGTAAAGCCGCTCGCTCCCGGCGGCAGGTTGGCCCAGGTGCCGTATCCGCAGGTGGTGTCGGCCAGGGCGATCACCGTCGCGGCATGGAGATAGCCGATCGGCGCCAGGACCTCCGGTCGAACCCGCAGACGGCTGGTCACTCGTGTGCCATCGATGACAATGACCTCCATCCCGATCAACCCGGGCAACGAGCCGGCGCTCAGCTGGTTGAACTCGTCCGCCGTCCGCGGGTTCAGCGTTTCCCGATCCATGCCATCCCTTGTTGCCAGCATCGGCGCGGGCGCCGCCGGGGTCAGCGGTGACGATCATCCGCGTCCGCGATCGTCCCGCGGTCCGCAGCGGGGGTTAGAAGAGCCGCAGCGCCACGAAGACGAGGATACCGACGGCGATCCCGACAACGGTCACGAGGGTGCAGCCGATCGCGAAGGCGCTTCCCGTCCCGACCGTATCACTGTCCGCCACCCGGGCGAGGCGGCGCTCGCGCGGCGTCGAGGGTGAGGGTGAGGGCTCGTCGGAGACCGGTTCGGTCATCGTGCTAGCCGGCGAGGTCGAACAGGAAGAATGAGTCGAGCAGCCACCGCCCGTCCTCGACGACGAACTTGAAGCGCAGGGGCAGCTCGTCTTCACCGAGTTTGACCACGACATAGGCCGTGGCGTGGGTATCGTCGGTAAACTTAATATTGCCGACCCGCTCAAAGGTCAGCGGCGTGGTCATCACATCGGCGAGCTGAGACGTGAACTCGTCGAGCGGTCCCTGCGACGCGATCTCGTCGAGGACGTCCTTGCTGTGCAGCGGCAGGAACTGATCCGGATCACCCGTCGACCAGCAGCCAGTCGCCTGCAGCAGCAGATCGTCGATCGCTTGCTCGACCGCCGACTGGTCGGTGGCGGACTGGTCCTTGTCGACCGGCTGAGGCGTTCCCTCATCGACAGCGGACTCCGGCGTCCCGACCGTATCTGGAGTCGCGTCAGCAGCAGACGGGGCGGTGTCGCAGGTCGCGGACCCGCCGAGCTCGCGCGTCGACAACAGCACCCGGCGGAGGTCGCACTTCTCCTCGATCGGCGAGAGGGTCAGGGTGTCGCTCTCGACCTTGAACGCGTAGGTAGCCTCGCCGCTCTCCGCATCGGCGCCACCGCAGGCAAGCACCCCTGCTCCATCAGTCAGCGTGACCGTTGCGCCGGTAGTCGTGTACTCACCGCTGACGACGACCCCGACATCGGCCCGCTCGAAGGTGTAGGTTCCGTCGTCGTCAAACTCGATGTGCCATTGGCCGATCAGGTCCGGACCACCGGGTAAGGAGGTCGGCACATCATCTTTCGTGAGGGTGACATCGAAGATGCCGACCGGGCCCTCTGGATCATCAGCCGCTGAGGCGCGTGGACCGACCGACCAGACGAGCGTCACCAGGATCACGATCAGGGAGGCGAGGCGTCCGGCGGCCGCGCGGGAGAGGCGACAACCGCGTGGCTGGAAGAGGCTACGGCGCATGCTTCTCGGCTCCTGATGATGCGATCGACGGGGCGACCGGTCGGTACAGAACGCGCAGACTCACAAGCGCCGCCAGCACATCATCGACCCGCATGACGCGACGGTGCACGACGTCAACGCCACCGTTCCCACTCCGTCGCGCATGGTACGCTGCCATTTGACGCCGGGACCCGTGAAGTCTAGCATGCCCACACCGTTTTTCCGCACCGCCAGCACCACCGGAACGACGCTCGTCGTGTCCCCCCGATAGACGTGGCTCGACCCGAGTCACCGCCGACGGAGACGTTCCCACCGGTTGTCCAAACCAGCGATCATCACTGGAGGCGTCATGCTCAGGTCGATCGATTCCTTTCGCGGCAGGTGGTGGCCAGGCGGCTCCCCCAAAGGACGACTGGTGTTCCCGATGCTGCTCCTCGGGCTGCTGCTCCTGGCGCCGCTCCGGTCGGCGGCCCAGGAAGCCGATGGTGGCGCGATCCCGATCGGCGATTTTCGTCTTCAGCAGCCCATTGAACGGTCGTTGAGCTCATCGACCTGGGTGATGACCCAGGGGTACGATCCCCGGCTCCTGGGCACCCCAATACGGAGTGCGGCGGGCGGCGTTGACTGGGGATCGACCGCGGCGGCACCCAGCGGCGGCGCCCGCGGCGGCGCCTTCTTCGCACCGCCGGTGCCATTCCGTTCGGCCGCTCCGGCCTTCAGCCGCAACCAGATCGTGACGCGTCAGGTCGGTCTCTTCCCCGTCCAGACTGAGCCCCACATCGCGGTCGATCCGTTCGATCCAGAGCACCTCGTCCTCGGGGCGATTGACTACAACTTCCCGTCGATGTCCTCGTACGTCAGCTTCGACGGCGGCGAGACGTGGGACGGGCCGAATCAGGTTCGGTACTTCCAGGAGGACATCAGCGCCGCGGGTGATCCGGTGGTCGCCTTCGATCGCGCCGGCAATGTCTACATGGTCTCGATCTCGCTCGGTCTGGAGGAGTTCCGGATCGGCTCGCTGGTCTCCGAGACCGAGGTCTCCAGCATGGTGATCGCGAAGTCGACCGACGACGGCTACACCTGGAAAGATGCTGTCTCCGCGGCCCGCTCAACGATCGAGACGGAGTCGGCTCCTGACGACGCGGGACGAGAGCGTGGCGTGATTAAGAGCCAGTTCCTCGATAAGCCGTGGATCGCGATCGGCCCGAGCCCGGACGATCCCGACAGCGACGTGATCTACCTGACCTACACCGAGTTCGAGACCTCCTTCACCACCATCTATGCCGACGAGCTGCCATTCCTCACCTCCCCCTCGACCGAGACGACGATCCGGATGGTGAAATCGGAGGACGGTGGCGGCAGCTGGAGCGATCCGGCCGCGATCAGCCCGACCGTGCTTCAAGCCGAGGGCGCCAGTGAGGAGCCGGGCGGGGAGGCCATCGGCCGGGGGGACGCCGATAACACGGCCGCTCGCCGGAGCCCGCCGGCGACCACGGCCCAGCAGCAGAACACGCCAGCAGCCGAAGGCAACCAGACTGTGCAGGGGTCGCAGCCAGCGGTGATGGCCGACGGCACACTCGTGATGACCTACCTCGATACCACCAACGACGGAGTGCAGGAGGGTCTCTGCACGATCATGGTGGTGACATCGAAAGACGGTGGCGAGACGCTCTCCGATCCGGTCACCGCGGGGATCTTCAAGGAGCTGCACTTCCAGCCTCGGAGCTCCACTTTCCGGTTCTGGGGCGCCGGCTTTCCCCAGCTCGCGGTGGGGTCGAAGGGCGAAATCTACATCGCCACGACCGCCCGCCCGCCGGACAAGGCGATCGATGACGGCGACATCTTCCTGATGCGCTCGATGGACACCGGCAAAACCTGGCAAGAGCCGGTCCGTCTCAATCAGGACGACACCGACCGGCTCCAGTTCTTCCCCTCTCTCAGCGTCTCGCCGAACGGCGTGCTCCACGCCATGTGGGGCGATATGCGCGACGACCCGGATGAGGTCCGCTACAACATCTACTACACCCGTTCAGATGACAAAGGCGAGACCTTCGGGTTCAAAGACGATAAGCTCGGGATCAACGTCCCTGATACCCGCGTCACCGACTTCGCATCGAACTCGCTGCGGGGGTTCCCGGGCGGCCGCTTCATCGGCGACTACTTCTCGATCGCCGCCGCCGATGAAGATGTCTACATGGTCTGGGCCGACACCCGCCTCGGCGAGTTTGGCGGGGCCAATCAGCAGATCGGCTTTGCTCGGCAGACCGCGATCGCGCCGCCCGAGCTTTTCCTCAATCCCGCATCGGGCGTCGCGGGCCGCGACGTGACGATCCAGGGATTCCGCTTCCAACCCAACAGCGATATCGCGATCGATGTCGGTGGGATCGGCATCACCAACCTGCGCTCGAACGAGAAGGGTGAGTTCCAGACCAACGTCTACATGCCGGTCACTGGCGAAGGTCCGCGAAACGTCGCGGCCTATGATGTGACCGGGAACGTTGCCACCGCCTCGTTCTTCACCGAGTTTGGCTTCGACTCGATCGCCCGCGAGATCGGCGCCCTCAAGGACGCGGTCGGACAGGGGGCCGCTGGAACGCCCGCGGTGCCACCACCCGCCCCGCTGCCGAGCCCGCCAGCCGACGCCGACAACCCGTAGTGCGGGGCTGAGCCTGTTGCCGCTGGCGGCCGTCCGGCGGACACGGGTGGTTAAGCGTCATCTGGGCGACCTGCCAACCTGGCGCGCCCGCTGATGATGACGGTCGACCGGCCGGGTCCCTCCTGCTGAAACGGGCGTTCCCGGTTTACGACATGCGGCCAGTGCGCTCCCAAGGAGGAATCCCCATGACCGATCACGCTCTTCCCGCCCTTGGCGAGGCGCTGGTCGCCGGCAGATTGTCGCGCCGGGCCTTTATGCGGCGCGCGACGGCGCTCGGCGTCTCCGCCCCGCTAGCGGCACTGCTCGCCCGCTATCCCGAGGCGGTCCTCGGGGCGAGCCAGGGCACGCCGACGGCCACCGGACCGGCCGGACCGGCCGGACCGGCGGCCGCAAAGATGACCTTCGGCTCCTTCAACGTCGACCAGGCGCCCCTGAATATCCAGAACAACGATATGGATCTCTATCTCTTCGGTCTGAAGACGGCGGCCGCGAAACAGCTCGCGACTGGAGCTCAGGGGGTTCGGCTGATCGAGGCTCCAGCCTCGACCCTCTCCTTGATCCTCAACCCCGCACCGGCGCCGGAAGGGGAGCTGAACCCGTTCTCGATCAAAGAGGTCCGGCGGGCGATGCAGGACTTGATCGACCGCGACTTCATCGCCAACGACATCTACCAGGGCCGAGCCGTACCGATGCTCTCCCACGTCAGCCCCCTCGATTACGACCAGCTGACCGTCTTCGAAACCGTTCGTGCCGCCGACATCCACTACGATGCCGAGTTCGCCAAGCAGGCAATCACGAAGGCGATGCAGGATGCCGGCGCGACGCTCGATGGGACGTCCTGGTCGTTCCAGGGGCGCCCGGTGACCCTGAAGATCGTGACCCGGGTGGAGGACGAGCGCCGGGACATCGGCGATCTGGTTCGCTCCGCGCTTGAAGGCGCCGGGTTTCAGGTCCAGCCGGTCTACCAACCCTTCGGTCCGGCGACGCTGGCGGTCTATGCCAGCGACCCGATCACCTTCCAGTGGCATGTCTACACCGAAGGTTGGGGGCGGTCGTCGCCCGATCGCTACGACTACGGCACGATCAATCAGATGGCGGCGCCCTGGCTCGGCAACATGCCGGGCTGGTTGGAGACCGGTTTCTGGCAATACCAGCAGGCCGAGCTCGACAAGCTCGGACAGCAACTCTACCGGGGCGAGTTCAAAAGCCGCCAGGAGCGGGACGACCTCTACCGCACGATGACGACGCTGGCGATCGACGAGAGCGTCCGCGTATGGCTCGTCACCGCGCTCCAGAGCTTCCCGGCCCGGGAAGAGCTGAAGGATGTCACCGTCGACCTGGTCGGCGGTCCGAAATCACCACTTTCCCTCCGTCCCGCCCATGTGGAGGGTAAAGACGAGATTCGGGTTGGGCACCTCTGGGTCTGGACCGACCGCACCACCTGGAACCCGGTCGGGGGGTTGGGCGACGTCTACTCGTCCGACATCTACAAGAACCTGGTTGACCCACCGGTGCTCAACCACCCCTTCACCGGGATACCGATGCCGTTCCGCGCCCGCTTTGATGTCACGACGGGTGGACCGGACAAGACGATTGATGTCCCGGAAGACGCGGTGCTCTGGGATTCCAAGGCGGACGCCTGGAAGCCGGTCGGCGCCAAGGTGACGGCGATCAGCCAGATCACCTACGACTACAGCGGGTATTTCGCCGCCCCATTCCACCATGGCCAGCAGATCACCCCGGCCGATCTGATGTTTGCCATCGCTCAGAGCTACGAGCTCGCCTACGACGAGAACAAGATTCAAGTCGAGACCGCCCTCGGCGTCTCGTCCCGCCCCTATCTCGAAACGTTCAAGGGCTACCGGCTGCTGGAGGACGACCGCCTCGAGGTGTATGTCGACTACTGGCACTTCGAGCCGAACTACATCGCTTCGTACGCGGCGTCGGGGATCAGTACCCCGTGGGAGCTGCTCGCGGCGATGGACGATGTTGTCTTCGAGCAACGCCGCGGCGCCTACTCCGACACGGCGGCGGCCCGCTTCAGCGTGCCGTGGCTGAGTCTCGTGACCGAGAGCGACGCCCGCCTCGTAGTCCGGACGCTTCGCCAGTTCTCCCGCGAGAAGACGGTGCCAAAGGGGGTCTTTGAGATCCACGGGCGGACCCTGGTTACGACCGAGCAGGCGGTCGAACGCTATGAGGCGGCGCAAAAGTGGTTCGAGGAGAAGGGCCTGCTTGTCCTTTCCAACGGGCCTTTCTTCCTCAACCGCTATGACCCGCCAGCGCAGTTCGCCGAGCTGCTCGCCTTTCGGCCGGAGGGCTACCCCTTCACCGCCGGCGATTTCCGCTATGGCGAACCGGAGCGACTCGTCATCCAGGCCGCCCCGCCGCCGCCGGCCACCCTCGGCGCCGACATCACCGTGCCGGTCACGATCAATGGTCCGGGGGCGCTCTCGCTGCGGTGGATCCTGGTCGACCCAACCCAGGGCACCGTGGCCGCTTCCGGCGACGCGACCGCCCAGGGCCAGAGCTTCACGGTGGCCGTTCCCGCCGACAGCACGGCGTCACTCTTTCCGGGCACCTACCAGCTCTTCTTGCTCGCTTCGAGCGACGCGATCGCCCAGGTCGCCGAGCAGCGGCTCGATGTCGATATCGGGGTGTAAGCAGGCGTGAGACGACCGCTCGCGGGGGCACGGCCCGGAACGGTCCTACGAATCAGTCATGGACTGGAATGCGCCGCAGGTGAGACCGCCATGGAGGTAAGGGCGACAGCCATGAGGTTACGGCATGGCATGATGCCGGGCAACGCCGTGACGCGGAAACCGACGACGAGGGGGCTGGCAGTGCGGTTGATGGGATGGCCCGAGTCGGAGGCTCAGGTCGCGCCATCCCATCAGGTGACGGCTCGACCTCGCCCGATGGCGCGATGGCCCTGGCCCGGTGGTCGTCATGCGGGCAGCCGATCGTTCATGCCACCAACGGAATCTTGCATCCCGGTGCCCGCTCGCGGTCCCTCGACGATTCCGGGCGGGTCCGCATGATCGCCGTGATCCGGCAGCTCCTGATCCGGGCGCTGACCCTCTTTGGCGTGTTGCTGGCGGTGCTGATCCTGCTCGTCGTCTCCCTCGGGGCGACGGGGTTCTCCGACGATCTCCTGCGTGCCCAGGTGCTGGAGGAGACGCGCGGCCTGCGGCAGTCGTTGGGTCAGACGATCCGGGACCCGGCAGAGCTGGAAACCGCCGTTGCCGGGCGCAAGATCGAGCTCGAGCATTTCTACGGGCTCGACCGGCCATGGTATCGCCGGTTGCCGCAGGCCGTCTGGCGCGTCCTCCGCCTCGACCTCGGCGAAGCACGATCGCTGCGAACGGCCGGTGGCAGCAACAAGGTCTCGGACATCGTCCTGGAACGGCTCCCCTACACCGTGTTGCTGCTGACGACATCGTCGGTCATCACCGCCGTCGTCGGGCTTGTCGTCGGCGTCCGGATGTCGACCCGCGTCGGCAGCCGCCTCGATCGTTTCGTCGCCTACTTTGCGGCCGTCTCCTTCGCCGTGCCGGCCTGGTGGCTCGGGATCTTGCTGATTCTGATCGTCGGCTTCAAGCTGCATCTCCTGCCATCAGGTGGGATGTATTCGACGCCGCCACCGACCGGGCGCTGGGACCGCGCGGTCGACCTCGCCCACCATGCGCTGCTCCCGATCGTGACCCTGGTGCCGGTCAGCGTCGGCCCCTACATCTACACTGTCCGAACGTTGACCGTGACGGTCGCGCAGGAAGACCACGTGCAGCTGGCACGGGCCAAAGGACTACCGGAGCGTCAGGTGACGAACCGCCACATCTTGCGGGTCGCCGCGCCGCCGATCGTGACCGGTCTCGTCCTCGGTCTGGCCGGGTCGCTGTCCGGGTCGATCCTGGTGGAGACGATCTTCAACTGGCAGGGGATGGGGCGTCTCTATTTCGACGCGGTCTCCGGCGCCACCGACGAGGGGCTGATCGTGGCGCTGACCTTTGTCTTCACCCTGATGTACGTCGTCGCCCGCTTCGTGCTCGATATCCTCTATGTGCTGCTCGATCCACGCGTTCGGTACACCTGACCATGCGTCTGGCATCGCTCGACAGGCACTCAGCATGACCAATCCCTCGACCACGCTCTCGGCCGCGGCACCAGATGTCGCGATGCCGCGAGAGCCACGGCCGGATGCGACCGCCACCAATGATCTGGAGCGGGAGTCCGGCTCGGCCCTCGGGGGAGCGATTCGCCTGCTCGTCGCGAGCGGCTCGGGGCGAGCGGGGATCGCCCTCTTCGCGGTGATGCTGGCGATCTCGTTGTATGTCGTCTTCACCTACCCGATCGACTTCGGCACCGCGCGCTGGAGCAATCCCACGGTCTGGGCCGACAACCCGAAGGACGCGCCGCCGGCCTGGACCAACTGGCTCGGCGGCGGTCGCAAGGTGCCCCACACCCCACTCAGCCGGGACACGCCGAGCGAGGTCAAGGCGATCCCGGCTGGCGAGGTCCGCACCTATCGCTTTCCGCTCCCCTACGATGCCGACGCCTTTCCGACCTTTCTCTCGATGACGCTTGACGGCGTGACCTTTCACGGCCGACCACCAGCGATCCTGGCCACGCTGGTCCGGCCCGACGGCGGCAAGGTCCGCCTCGCCAGTGTGCCGATCCGCGCCCCGCGGCCCGGTGAGACCGCACCGTTCCGGCGCTTCCACGACACCCCGCAGCGCGTGCTTCTCTCAGACGAGCCGACAGCCGCTCGCTCGCTTGAGCAGATCTATGGGCAACTCTATCCAGGGGTGCAAACGCCGGAAGTTGCGGGCAACCTCGCCTCGGCGCTGTTTGGCCGGCCAGCCGCCGACGGCTCCGGGCAGCTCCAGCCGCTGTCCGGCACCTACATCCTGGAAGTGCAGGCGGTCGTGGCCGACCCGAGCGATGAGCTCGCCGCCGTCCATGCGGTGCTTGGCGGCACGGTGTTCGGCATCATGGGCACCGACGGTCTCGGGCGCAACCTCTTCGAGGGTCTGCTCTACGGTTTCCCGGTCGGTCTGCTGATCGCCGCGCTGGCGGCGATCTTCTCGACGCTGATCGGCGCCTCGTTGGGCATCCTCAGTGGCTACGCCGGGGGGGTCACCGACGCGGTGATCCAGCGCGGGTCCGACATCATCTCGAACGTGCCGGTCCTGCCCCTCTTGATCTTTCTTGTCTCGGTGCTTGGCCGGCACCTCTGGCTGATCATCCTGGTCCTGGTGGCCTTTTCCTGGCCCGGTCTGACGATCCTGGTCCGGTCGATGGTCCTGCAGATCCGGTCAGGTCAACTCGTCGAGGCAGCTCAGGCGCTCGGCGCGTCTCGATGGCGAATCATGCTCCGACATGTCTTCCCGCAAACAGCGCCCTTCATCGTCGCCCAGATGATCTTCTTCGCGCCCGGCGCCATTTTGGCCGAAGCATCGCTGTCGTTTCTCGGTCTCGGCGACCCCTCAATCCCAACCTGGGGACAGATGCTGGAGGCCGGGTTCCAGACCGGGGCGCTCTATGTTGGCTATTGGTGGTGGGTGCTGCCGCCCGGTATCTTGATCGTCGTCACCGCGCTTGCCTTTATGCTCCTGGCGCTGGCGATGGAGCCGATCGTCGATCCCCGGCTTCGCAAGACGAATTGAACCCCTCGCGGGTCAAGGAGGAGTCATGGAACCCGTTGTCTCGACAATCGCCGCTCTGTTTCGAGCGGTTCATGGAAATCTGCGGGATGAAATTCGCGACCTCGACGCCGAAGCGTTGAACTGGTCGCCCGCGCCGGAGACTAACTCGGTGGCGGCGCTCGTCGTCCACACCGTCGGCTCGGAGGCCGAGGTGCTGCGGACGGTCCGGGCCGTTCCCGGAGATCGCGACCGCGACGCCGAGTTTCGCGTTCAGGCCGACACCGCGGCCGACCTGATCGCTCAGCTCGATTCCGCTGATGCCTTGCTCGACGAGATGACCGCGGGCATCACCTCCAGCGATCTGACCGCCATGCGGCCGCGCGGCGACCGTCCTCCGGCGCAGGGCCTGTACTGGCTCGTCTCGAACTACGGCCATGCGCGCGAGCACCTCGCCCATGTCCAGCTCACGCTGCAACTCTACCGAGCGCGCCAGGCGCGGTAGCGATCCGATCGACGACCCCACCACCATCGCTCGTCAGGCGATTGGCAGCTTCCGCAGGAGATCGCGTAGTGCCTCGATCAGCCGGTCGAGGTCGGACTCACTGTTGTAACCCTGGAACGAGACGCGGATGAACTGGCGATCGGGCCATCTCGTGATCGGCACCTCGATCCGGTGATCGTCGTAGAGACGGCGCTTGAGTTCCCGTCCATCGACCATTGGCACCGGCGCGGCGATCATCTGACCGTACCAGGGGGCCCGAGTATCGTCCGGACCCGGAGCTGGCACGATCGGCTCCAGACCGGTCAGCTCGGCCAGTCGCTCCCGGGCCTGGCCAGCCAGGACATGGCAGCGGGCGCGCACCTCGTCCCACTCGTTGGCGGCCTGGAAATCGATCGCGGCGGGCACGGTCAGGAAGGCGGCGAGATCGCGCGTTCCCTGCCACTGGTTGCGGCTGACAAACGGTCGCCCTTCCCGCCACAACTCGTTCCCTTCGACCCACCCCCAACTGACGATGGTTGCCTCGGTCGTCGCGTGGTGCTCCGGTCGAACATGGAGAAAGGCGGAGCCCTTCGGCGCGCAGAGCCACTTGTGACAGTTGCCGGAATAGACATCGGCGCCGATCGCGGTCAGATTGACCGGGATCTGACCCGGTGCGTGCGCGCCGTCGACGATCGAGAGAATCCCCGCCTCGCGGGCTCGCCGGCACAGCTCTTCGACCGGGAACCGCAGCGCGGTCGGCGAGGTCACATGGCTGAGAAAGAGGATTCTGGTCCGCGGGGTGACACCGGCCCAGATCGCCTCGACCGCCGCCTCGGGGGTGGAGACGGGAAGTGGGACCGGCTGGCGCAGGTAATGAGCGCCTGCCTTCTGGCAAACGTGCTCCCAGGTGCGGTCGAGTGCGCCGTACTCGTGGTCGGTCGAGAGGATCTCGTCGCCAGGCGCCAGTGGGAGCGACCGGGCGACGACATTCAGCCCGGATGTCGCGTTGGTGACGAAGACGAGGTCATCGCAGTCGGCGTGGAGGTAGGTCGCCAGCCGCTCGCGCGCCGCGTCGAGCAGCTCCTCGCTACGACGACCTAAAAACTCAACCGGTTGCCGCTCCATCTCCAGCTGCCAGCGTTGGTACTCCGCGAAGACCGGACGCGGGCAGGCGCCGAACGAGCCGTGGTTGAGGAAGACGACATCTGGGTCGAGCAGGAACTGCTCGCGAAGCGTCGCCGCATCGGGCGCGGTGAGTGTTAGCACGGAACAGCCCTCTCTCCCCCAAACTCCGCTCTAGTCAGAGCGGGGCGTCTTGTCCTGGTCTCGGCCCTGATTCGTCCTCACGGAGAACGCCGGAACGGACCGTTCGGTCCGCTCCGGCGTTCTCCGTCATGGCCCGTTCCTGGGGACTCGCCCCAGGATGAGCCAGGCGTGGCTGCCGCGGGTTACCCCTCGCGCCCTGACGGGGCATCCTTGGTGATGTAGATGCCCGCCGGCACCGTGCTCATCGCGGTGTAGCCCGGCCAGTGCATGTTGGTCAGCCCGTTCTCGTCCGGCGTCAGGGCATCCCCCTTCACCCACGGCTTGATGAGCTGGACCGGGGTTTCGTGGTAGACAAAGATGGCCGGAACATCCTCGACCAGCATCTTCTCGGCCTCCTGGAACATCGTGGTCCGCGTGGCGGGGTCTCCGGTGAAGGAGGCCGCCTCCTTCACCTTCGCATCGAAGTCGGGGTTACTCCAGGAGTGCCGGCCGCCGCTCAGCCAGACGCTGAGCATATTCGACGGATCGACGAAGTCCATCCCGTAGGAGACGTAGCCGAAGAGGACGCCGGTCGGCTTCGCCGTCAGCGTGTCCATGAACGACTTCGAGTCTTTGTTGGAAACCGCGACCTCGATCCCAAGCTGCTCGGTGATCGCGGCGGCGATCGAGTTGGCGACGTTCTGGTCCTGGGTATCCTCGTTACGGAGCCAGAGTTCCTGCTTCGGGAAGTCCTTGCCATCAGGGAAACCAGCCTCGGCGAGCAGTTGCTTGGCGAGCGTCACATCGTACTTCTGAATCTCTTTGAGCCCGTCGCCGTTGGCAGCCGGGAATCCCGGCGCCAGCCAGGAGTAGGCCGGCTTGCCGCCCGGACCGAGGATCTGCTGTTGGATCGCGTCCCGGTCGACGACGTGGCTGAAGGCCTGGCGAACCTTCAGGTCATCGAACGGCGCTTTCGTGACATCGAAGAAGAGATAGAAGGTGCGGAAGTCACCGACCGACGAGTAAATTTGCTTGGCCATGTCGGGGTCGGCCTGGGCGAGTTTGAGATCGGCCGGAGCGGGACCCTGGAGATAGTCGATCTCGTTGTTCTGATACATCGTGAACCAGGTCTTCGGGTCGGCCAGCTTCACCACAACCCGGCTCACCGGCACGGCGAGGGTCCCCTTGTAGTCGGGGTTTTTCTCGTAGACCACGCGCTGGTCCGGGGTCCATTCCACCAGCTTGAGCGGTCCGGCGGTGACCGAGGTTTCCGGCTTCGAGTTGTAGAGCGGACCGCTCTTCTCCATCGCCGCCTTCGACAGGGTCGGCGAGTAGAGCAGCATCACCGGCAGGTAGGGCGCGGCCACCTCGGTCTCGAAGACGAGCGTGTGGGGATCAGCCGCGCGCACGCCAAGCTGGTCGAGCGGCACCTCGCCCTTAATGGCCTTGCCCCAGTTCTTGAGGACGCCATCGAAGAACCAGGTGAAGTCCCAGGCATGTTTGGGGTCGGCGCCGTACTGGAACGTCGTGACCCAGTCGTCCGCGGTGACCGGGTTGCCATCGCTCCAGACCAGGTTCGGATCGATCTTGAAGGTCCAGGTCTTGCCGTCGGCGCTGCCGCTCCACTCGGTCGCGGCGGCCGGGACGATCTCGAAATCCTTGTTGAAGCGGACAAGCGGGTCGCTCAAGATGTCAAAGGCGGCGATCGAGATCCGCTCGTAGACCGCCTCATAGAAGTCCGGGGTCTTATCCAGCGTCGGGTCGGCCGGCATGATGAAGATTTGATCCTCGGGCGCGGCGGCATCGGCCGGAAGCCCCTGCGCGGCGGTCAGCGGGTGCGACGCCGCCCGTGGCACGGCCAGGGCATCGAGCCGGTCGAGGGCGAGCAGCGCGCCGGTCGCGCCAAGCGCTCCGCCGAGAAAGCGTCGCCGGTGCAGCCGCCGACCCAGCAGCGCGAGACGCGCATGGGCGGTCTCCTCATCGACCGGCGTCGGGGCGTTGTCAACTGTGGTGAGGTCGTGAGCCATTGACGCACTTCTCCTGTTCCTGACCGCACCGAGGCGACCAGCGTTCCGCACATTAGGACCGGCTCAATTCTGGCGCGGATCGAGCGCATCCCGCAAGCCGTCGCCCAGAAAGGTGAAACCGAGCATCAGGAGGGCGATCGTCAGCGTTGGAAAGAGCCCGAGGTGCCAGTAGAGCCGGATGTAGGGCGCGCTATCGGCGACCATCTTGCCGAGGCTTGGCGTCGGCTCGTTGATTCCGATCCCCAGAAAGCTCAACCCTGCCTCGGTGAAGATCGCGGTCGGGATCGCCAGCGTGACCGCCACGATCAGCGGCGCCAGCGCGTTCGGCAGAAGGTGGCGGAGCGCGATCGTCCGCTCCGGCACGCCGAGCGCCCGGGCCGCGATCACGTACTCCTGTTCGCGTAAGGTCAGGAGCTGCGCTCGGGTCAACCGGCAGAGCGTCACCCAGCTCGTAACGCCGATCACGAAGACGACATTCCGCAGACCGCCCCCGGTCACGGAGACGAGAAAGATGGCGAAGAGAATCCCGGGGAAGGCGGTCATCACCTCGACCAGCCGCATCACCAGGAAGTCGGCGAGCCCGCCCCGCAGACCCGCCAGCAACCCGAGCGGCACGCCGATCACCAGGGCAACGAGCACCGCGGCGCCGCCGACGATCAGCGATGTCCGCAAGCCATAGATCATCCGGCTCAGGTAATCGTGACCGATCGCATCGGTTCCCAACGGGTAGTCCCGATCGGGAAAGCGATTGGCGACCATCAGGTCGGCCTTCTCGTAAGAGGTCGGAGCGATCAGCGGGGCGAAGAGACCGGCGAGGACAAACGTCAACGTGATGACAAGACCGAGCACCGCCAGCCGCTGCCGAAAGAAGCGGCGAACGGCGCGTTGGGCATTGGTCCGGGTCTTGACCTGGGCGATCTCGACCCCGTGCCGCCTATCGAGTTCGATCGTCGTCGCCATCCCGCCCCCTACCCTGTCCGGGACGAACCGGTCAGCCGGATCCGGGGGTCAAGCACGGTGTAGAGGATGTCGGTGAGCAGGTAGGTGATCCCCCAGAGGGCGGCAACGAGCAGCACCAGCGCCAGGATCATTGGGTAGTCGCGGGTGAAGGTGCTGGTCACGAAGAAGCGGCCCAGACCGGGGATGCGAAACGCCGACTCGATAAAGATCGACCCGGTCAGGATATTGGGAATCTCCGGAAGCATGACGGTCACGAAGGGAATCAGGGCGTTCCGGGCCACGTGCCAGAGCAGCACGCGCCGCTCCCCGAGTCCCTTGGCGCGGGCAGTCCGGACATGGTCGGCGCCGAGCACATCGACCAGGCTCGTTCGGGTATAGCGGGCCACCAGGGCCATTGGGGCGAGCGCATAAGCGATCACCGGCATCACGTAGTGTTTGGGCTCCCCCCAGCCACCGGTCGGGAGCCAGTTGAGCCGGACGCTGAAGAGCAGGATCAGCCAGATCGCGATCACGAAACTCGGCAGGACCAGCCCGAGGGTCGCCCCGAAGGTCACCACGTAGTCGACCCAGCCGTTGCGCCGCATCGCTGCCACGCTGCCGAGCAGGACGCCGAGGGGGTAGGCGATCGCGATCGTGAGCGCCCCGATCTTGATGGTGACGGGCCAGGTCTGGGCGATCAACCCGGTCACCGTGTCGGTCGGGCTTTGGAACGGCACCCCGAAGTCGCCATGGAGCGCGCGCCCCATGTAGCGGAGATATTGGACCCAGACTGGCCGGTCGAGACCGTACTTCCGCAGTTGCGCCTGGCGGGTCGCCTCAGGCAACCGCCGTTCGCCGGTGTCGAACGGTCCACCGGGAACGGCCTGCATCAGCAGAAAGGTGATCACCGAGACAGCGATCAGTACAAAGAGGAGACTGACGAGCCGTCCGAGGATGTAGCGCGCCATTCGCCACCTCTGCCGCGCCCACACAAGGCCATCACTGGACGATCAAGGTCGCTAGGGTAGCAGAAGGACCGCACCTCCGCCGGGAGGCGCTCAGGAGCATGACGATCGAGCGCCGGCGAAGACGCTCACGGTGCCAGCGAACGACTGGCGCCACTCCCGCGGCCTCCCCTGCGACGCGACGGACGATGGGCGAACATTCGTGGCCCTTGCCTGTCGCTGATCCGCGAAGCGTGCCCGTACCGCGCCATCACGTCCCCGCCATTCCGAGCCGCGTCGAGGGATCGCTCTCCGTCTCCCACCGACGCATGCCGGCACCCTGGCCGTGTCGTCGACGCCGACCGCAAGGCGTTCTTGGTGTGGCTCTCGCATGGCGACGACGTCGGGCATGACCGTCCGCTTGTCGCCGGATCCTGGCGGTCGTCGTCTGGTGGAGCGTCCTCGACAGGCTCGGCATGACGGGAGGGGGATTGGGCGCGAACACTTGGGGTGGAGGGAGGTGATCGGGGTTCGCGGGCGACCGCGTCGGCGAGGTCCGTGCCGTCGGGCCAGGAGCCCGCGGCACCTGAACCTCGGCTGAGCCGGTCATCGCCGTGTCATGTCAATCGCCACGATCCTTGAACAGCGATCACCTGGTCTTACGGCGTCCGCGGCATCGCGAAAGGGACCGGACGAAAACCCTTTTCCGTCGCTCGAACAAACCGTTGTACTCACTATTTTCCTATGCAATACTGCCGATGGGTCCCCAGGTTTCCGCATCGTGGTAACGGTCGATGACATCGTGGGATCGGTCGGGATCAGTCTCTTCGCGCGAAGAGACTGATCCCGCTCAATGGAGGCGCAACGTATGAGTGGCAGATGGAACCGCCGACAATTTGTCGGTTCAGCGGTCGCGGCCAGCGGACTCGCGGCGACGATGAGTCCTGGCTCGCTCGCGACCCGTCAGGTAGCCGCCGCACCCGCACGGACCCAGGACCAAGTAACCCTCCGCTTCGCAACACTTTCGGACCCCGGCGAGCAGGGCAATGTCGAGAAATGGCTCGCCGAGTTCAACAAAGACAACCCGAACGTCACGGTCACAATCGAGCCGCAGAGCGGAGATTACGGGCAAAAGCTGACCGTTCAGGCCGCCTCCGGCACACTCCCTGATCTCTACTGGATCTCGGACCAGATGGTGCCTGGCTTCGCGAAGCAAGGGCTAATGCTCAACCTCGACGAGAGCATCCAGAAAACGGGGCTCAAGCTGACCGACTACTACGACTCAATGATCGCACTGGGTCACTCAGGCGACAGCCAGTACATGATGCCGCGCGACTATAACCACCTCGTCGCCTTTTACAACCTCGACATGTTCGAAGCGGCGGGACTCGAGCCCCCCAAAAATGGGTGGACCTGGGATGAGTTCACGACCACCGTCAAAGCACTCACCAAAAAAGAAGGCGACCAGACAACGCAGTTCGGTGTCGATGGCAGCAACTTCGACTGGTGGGCGATCACCGTCCCGGCGATTCGCGGCTTCGGCGGTGAGGTCGTCGACGAGGCGGGCAAAGTCGTCGTCAATTCACCAGAAGCCGCAAAAGGGATCGCCGCCCTCGGCGATCTGATGACTGAAGGCTTCGCGTCCGGCGTGAAAGGCACCGAAACCGAGAACGATACCTTCCTCAATGGCCGCGCCGCGATCTGGCTCCATGTCCGGCCGGTCGCTCAGGCGATCGTCGAGGCGAGCGCTGGCAAGTTCGATTGGGATGCCGCGACGTTTCCCGCGTTTCCGGTGCAGCATCGGGTCGGCACGGGCACCAGCGGCTATGCCATCTCCGCGACGACCCAGCACCCGGACGAGGCCTGGGCGCTCCTCTCCTTCATCGTCAGCGCGAAAGGGCAGGAAATCTTCAGCTCGACCGGCAACGCCGTTCCAGTGCTGAAGTCGCTCAATGAGGAAGGGGTCTGGCGGAACGCACCGGAAGGTCTGGAGAACGACGACGCCTTTGTGCTCTACCCCGAGGCCGACACCCTGCCACTGGAGACCCGAATGCCGCCCGGCGCCGGGGGACAGGTCGACACCTCGCGGATCGACCTCTGGCAGCGGCTGGCGCTCGGCGAGGTGGACGCCACCCAGTTTGTCGAGGAATGGGCGGGACAGATCGAGCAGGCGATCGCGGACAACGCCTGACCTGCCCCGCCGCCCGTAACGTTCTCGCGCCGCGGGCGCGTTGGTAGGAGGTGAGCGATGGCATCCACCGCCCTCGCGCGCAAACCGGCGATCAGCAGGCGCCAGCTCCGCGGATGGATGACCGGTTACCTCTTCGTGTCGCCGGTCATCCTCGGGCTGCTGATCTTCACCCTCGGTCCGATGGTGATGTCGCTCTACTACAGCTTCACGAAGTACAACCTGCTCTCGTCGCCGCATTGGATTGGGCTGGGCAACTATCGGAGACTGCTGGACGATCGAGAGTTCCTGACCAGTCTCCGGGTGACCTTTCGCTATGCCCTCGTCTCGGTGCCGCTCGGTCTGATTCTGTCCGGTTTCTTGGCGCTCTTGCTGCACCGTCCGCTGCGCGGGATGTCGCTCTTTCGCGCCCTGTTCTACATCCCGGTGATCGTCCCACCGGTGGCCGCCGCGATCCTCTTCGCCGATCTGTACAACGTCCGGTATGGGATCGCCAATCGGATTCTGCGCGGCATAGGGTTGGATGGCTACACCTGGATCACCCGACCAGAGACAGCCCTCAACGCACTCGTGGTCATGAGCTTCTGGAGCATCGGCGGTGGCACCATCGTCTGGCTGGCGGGGCTGCAGGGGATTCCCCGATCGCTTTATGAGGCCGCTGAGATCGATGGTGCCGGCGGCTTCCGCCGTTTCTGGAACATCACCATCCCGATGATGACCCCGATCATCTTCTTCAACCTGGTTCTTGGGGTGATCGGCAGCCTGCAAGTCTTCACCCAGGCGTTGGTGATGACCAATGGCGGTCCGGCGAGCTCGACGCTGTTCGTCGCGTTAAAGATCTATCGAGAAGGGTTTCAGCACTTCAACATGGGCTACGCGGCAACGATCGCCTGGGTGCTGTTCCTGATCATCTCAGCGTTGACCGCCCTGATCTTCAGGACGAGCGGCTGGGTCTACTATGAAGGGGCGCAACGATGATCGCCGCGCGGCGATCACGGCCGCGGGCGAACGCCATGACCCTTGGTTGGACCGGCATCGCGGGCCGCAAGCGCGCGGGCGACATCGCCGTCTACGTCGTGTTGATCGCGCTCGGCTGCGTTTTTCTCTTTCCCCTCGCCTACCTGATCGCGCGATCGCTGATGAGCCAGGGTGAGACCTTCACCCAACCGCCGCGCTTCATCCCCGACCACTGGCTCTGGTCCAACTACCGCGTCGCCTGGGGGCGAGCACCCTTCCCCCGTTTCTTAGTCAACACGATGGTGATCGCGTCGCTGCAGGTCATCGGCACGACGTTCTCCGCGTCGCTCTGTGCCTTCGGATTCGCGCGGCTGCGCTTTCCGGGCCGAAATCTGCTCTTTGCGATCGTTCTCGCGACACTGATGCTGCCGGGAACCGTCACGCTGATCCCCCTCTACATCCTCTTCAAGCACCTTCACTGGCTGAACACGATGCTGCCGCTGACCGTGCCCTCCTTCTTCGGCGGCGGGGCGTTCGCCATCTTTCTCTTTCGGCAGTTCTTCAACACGATTCCCCGCGATCTGGACGAGGCAGCGACGATGGACGGCGCGTCAAGCTGGCAGGTCTACCGGGAGATCATCATGCCGTTGAGCATGCCGGTGATCACCGTCGTCTCAATTCTGACCTTCCTGGCGGCGTGGACCGATTTGTTCGGACCGCTGATCTACCTCAATACGCCCGACAAATGGACCCTGGCGCAAGGGGTCTACAACGTCTTTACCAGTTTCTATGGACCGCCCCAGGTGCCGTATGTCGCCGCGATTTCGATGCTACTGATCGTCCCACCACTGGTGCTGTACGCCTTTGCCCAGCGGTATCTCATCGAAGGGGTCGTCACGACCGGGATCAAGGGGTAGCAGCCGATGCGGACACACCCACCGATGGGTCGCTCGCGGGCGGCGTCGTGAAGTTCGGCTACAGCACGATCAACTGGGGCGAGACCCCCGACCTGGCTGAAGCCCTCGGTGAGATCCACGCGGCCGGTTGGCGCGCGGTCGAGCTATTTGCTCACCCGCTCGATTGGCTCGGCCCCCCGACTGCTCTCCAGGGACAGCTCGGAACCTTGCGGGTGGCGACACTCTTCGGCGCGGTCCATGTGCCGACCTCACCGGCCAGCGCCACGAAACTGCGACGGCAGATCGACTATGCCGCGGCTCTCGGTGCCGACGCTCTCGGGCTGGTCGGTGGCGGCCGGTTGCGGTGGCGGCCACCGACAGTTGACGAGGAGACCGATCTCGCGAGCTTCTGTGACGAGTTGGCGCGCTACGGCGCGGAGCGCGGAGTGGTCGTCGCCTATCACCCCCACGTCGCCTGCACCGTCGAGACCGAGGACGAGATCGATCGCCTCCTGGAGCGGACGACGGACCTTACGCTCTGCCTCGACCCGTCGCACATCGCCCTAGTCGGCGAGGACCCGATCCATCACCTGCGGAAGTACCGGGAGCGGACCGGCTACATCCATCTCAAAGACTGGGGCCGAGGCAAGTTCGTTGAGATGGGACAGGGGACGATCGGAATCGACTTCGCCGCCATTCTTGGCGAGTTATCGCGGACCAGGTTCCCCGGGTGGGTCATCGTTGAGCAGAGCCGGAGCGATGTCTCCCCCCACCAGAGCGCCCTCCTCAACGCGGCGTACCTCCAGACCCTCGGCTACGACCCGGCAACCATCGACGGAGCCGGCTGATGGCACTCGCCCTCGGGCTCTGCGGCTGCGGTGTGATGGGGCGCCGTCATCTGTTCGGACTCCGCAGGCTCCAGGAGATCGGTCGTCGTCAGTTTGAACTGGTCGGGCTCGTCGATCCCGTCGCGGCAAGCGCCGGGCGGCTGGCTGTGCTCGCCGAGGAGCTACTTGGGCGTCGACCGGCGACGTTCGCCAGTCTCGCCGACCTGCAACGTGCGGTTCTTCTCGATGCCATCGATGTGACGACGGCGCCACATCTTCACGCCGACCTCGCGGTCGAGGCGCTGGAGAACGGCATCCACGTCCTGGTCGAAAAGCCGATCGCGCTCACCGTTCTGCAGGGGTCGCGAATGCTTCAGGCCGCCGCGGCAGCGAAGCGTCATCTGGCGGTGGCGGAGAACTATCGCCGCGATCCGATCAATCGCCTCGCCCGCGCGCTGCTCGATGCCGGGACCATTGGCCGGCCATACCTGATCGTGCAATCGTCGTCCGGTTCCGGCGAGCACGTCATCATCACCCCATGGCGACATCGGAAGCAGAGCGGCGGGATCGTCGTCGATATGGGGATTCACTACGCCGATCTGCTTGAGTATTTTCTGGGACCGATCGACACCGTGGTCGGCATGAACGCCGTCGTCGACAACCGGCGCAGGGACGCCGAGGGTCAGTGGCACCTCGCCGACGCCGAGGACCTCACCGCCGGTGTCGTCCGCTTCGCCAGCGGCTCAATCGGCAATCTCCTGCTGAATCTTGCCGGCCGTGGGCTTAATCACACCGCACGGGTGATCTACGGCACGGCTGGCGCGCTCTCAATCCCCAACGATCGCTCCGGACTTCCGCTTCAGCTCAGCCTGCGACGTGACGGCATCGATGTGTTGGTCTCAGCGGAGGAGCAACTCCGGCTCGTCCCGGACTTCGCTCTGGACGCGGCCACCGCCGCCCTCTTCGGCGGCGACCGCCTGGCTTCCTACGACCTTCCCTGGGCTGAGATCGATGCCAACCTTCTCGCCATTGAGCTGGACGACTTTGCCGGGGCGATCCTGACCGGTCGAGCGCCGGAAGTGGATGGCGAGGCCGGTCAGCGGTCGCTCGCTATCGTCTATGGCTTTCTGGAATCGGAGCGTCTCGGCCGCATCATCTCCGTCGATGAGATGTTGAGCGGTCAGGCGGTCGCCTATCAAGAGACACTCGTGGCGATGGTGGAGGAATGATGACGCCCGTGAAGATCGTCGTCTGGGACAACATCGGCAATACGCTGCTCGGGGTTCGGCCCTGGGCATCGTGGACAGGGTCAACCCGCGACGCGTTGCTCGCGGCAGACCCCGACGGTGTCCAGCACGCCCCGAGTTTCGGTGACCTCTTCGACGGCTATGATGTCGATCTCACCTGGTTCGTCGCGGCACGCGACAACCAACAGCATTTCGGGGGACTTCAGAACGATTTCCCGGGAGCGGTCCAGGAGCTGACGAGCATGGAGCTGCTCGATCGCGCCATCGAGAGGGCAGACTACGTCGTCATCCATAAGGAACGACTCCCCGCCGCGACGCTGCGCCGGGCGACGCGGCTGCGGCTGATCCAGCATCTGGGTCTCGATCATCGTGGGCTGCCCGTCGATGTGGCGCGGGAGATGGGGATCGCCGTCGCGGCGACGCCGCTGGTCAACTACCTTGCGGTCTCTGAGCATGTCTGGGCGTTGATCCTGAGTCATCTCAAGCGCCTCCCGGCGCTGCGCGCTGACATGCGAGAGCGGACGTACCACGACCACTGGGGGCTCTTCCCCGGGATCGGCCTGGCGCGGGATTGCACGCTTGGGCTCCTCGGACTCGGTGAGATCGCCCGCCCCATCGCGCGGGTCGCTCGCGCCTTCGACATGCCGGTCATCTACTGGGATATCGAGCGTTTTCCCGACCTGGAGGCGCGTGACGGCGTGCGGTGCGTCGAATGGGACGACCTCTTCCGGCAGTCCGACATCGTCAGCGTTCAGCTGGCACTCAATGCCCAGACGGAGGGCATCATCGGCGCGCGCGAGCTCGGTCTGATGAAACCCGGTGCCCTCTTCGTCAACACCGCTCGCGGCAAGCTGGTCGATCAGCCCGCGCTGGTCGGCGCACTGGCGAGCGGGCACCTGGGCGGGCTGGCCCTCGATGTCTTCGCCGAGGAGCCATTGCCCACCGACGATCCACTCCACGCCTGGCACGAGCACCGGGAGGGACATGTGGCACTCACACCGCATGTGGCCTGGCAGAACCCCTGGACATGGGTCCGCGACTCACGGGAGCTGTGGGACAACGTCCTGCGGTCACTGCGGGGTGAGCCGATCGAACACCTGATCTCGGACCCCGCGGGAATAGCCCCACGCTCTCGTCAATAAGGGCGGCTTCGTTGAGGAGATGGCTCGTTGGTCGCGCCCCAGTTCGGCTTCTGTCTCCCGATCTTCGCCAGTCCGGGTGTCGACCTTTTCCGAACCCCGAATCTGGCGCGCCTCGACGCCCCCGTCACAATGGCGCTCGGCCGTCTCGCCGACGAGCTCGGTTTCGATTCGCTCTGGGTCGCCGACCACCTGATGCTCGGTCAGGGGGATGCCATCCTCGAAGGGTGGACGGTGCTGGCCGCGCTCGGCGGGGCAACACGGCGCGCGAAGCTCGGCATGATTCACCAGTCAGTCTTCTTTCGGCATCCCGCGCTCGCGGCGAAGATGGCGGCGACCCTCGATCAGATCTCGGGTGGGCGGTTGATCCACTTCCTGGACGGCGGCTCGCGGCGTCGAGAGCACGTCGGCTACGGCTTGCCCTGGGAGGATGATCCCGACCGGCGAATCGACGCCTTACTCGAAGCGACCGATCTGATGATCGCGCTCTGGACGACCGTAGGGCCGGTGACGCACGAAGGGGAACGCTATTCCCTTCAGGGGGCGGTCTGCGAGCCGAAGCCGGTCCAGCGCCCTCACCCGCCGATCTGGTTCGGGGAAGCGGCGCCACGGATGCTCGACGCCTGCGCTCGCCTGGGTCAGGGCTGGAACACCACTCCGGTCTCGATCGCGGAGCTCCGCCGCCGCGTCTCTGCCCTGGGCGACGCCTGCGCGCGGATCGGCCGGCCAGTCGCCGAGATCGAGCAAAGCCTGGAGACGCAGATGCTGATCGCACCCGACCGCGACGCCATCCGCCATCGCCTCCAGGCCATGGTGGATATCGCGGGAAGCGACCACCTGATGATCGGTGATGATCCCGCTCCGGTGGCGACGGACCTCGCGCGTTTTCTGAGCGGTGAGGTGGACGAGTTACCGCAGGTTCTGACCGACGAGTGGATCGTCGGCACGCCCGATGAGGTCGCGGAGCGGCTGCGCGCCTACCAGGCCGAAGGAATCTCGCATTTCCTCCTCTGGTTTATGGATGCGCCAGCCGAGGATGGTATGCGGCTCTTCGCGCGCGAGGTCGCTCCCCGTTTCCGCTCGTGAGAGGTCAGGCACGGTAAACTTCGCCGGGCGCAATGTTCTGGCGACCGCTCCTACTCAGCGATCGTTGTCACGACGGTAAGGATGGCTCGAACCAATGGGAACGCTCGTGCGCCCGGCAAGCCCGGAGATCAGGTTTGTCCGCGGCTCCTGCCCGCACGATTGCCCGGATACCTGCGCGACCATCACCGAGGTGCGCGATGGTCGAGCGGTACGGTTCTCGGCCGATCCCGATCACCCAATGACCCGGGGCTGGCTCTGCGCGAAGGTCCGCCCCTACCTCGATCGGGTCTACCATCCCGACCGCCTCACCCATCCGCTGCGGCGGGTCGGTCCCAAAGGTAGCGACCGCTGGGAGCGCGTCACCTGGGACGACGCGATCGCCGAGATCACCGAGCGGTGGACGGGGATCATCGACGAGCATGGGGCGGCGGCGATCCTCCCCTACTCCTACTCTGGCACCCTGGGGCTGGTCCAGCTCGCCGTCTGCAACGCGCGACTCTGGAACCGGATGGGAGCCAGCGGTCTGGAGCGGTCGATCTGCGGCGCCGCCGCCGAAGCGGCCGTCAAGGCGACCGTCGGCGCTCGCTGGTCGCCCGATCCGACCGATATCCGCCACAGCAAGCTGGTCATCATCTGGGGGCATAACCCTGCCAGCACCAGTCCCCACGTTATCCCGTTCCTCCGGGAGGCGCAGCGGGACGGGTGCCATGTGGTCTGCATCGATCCCCGTCGGACCCTGACCGCGCGCTCCGCCGACGAGCATCTCCGCCCCCGACCGGCGACCGATGGTGCGCTGGCGCTCGGCCTGATGCATGTCCTCTTCGCCGAGGGATTGCACGACGAGACCTGGCTAACGAAGCACAGCATCGGCTGGGAAGCGCTTCGCGACCGCGCTGCCAGCTATCCGCCAGATCGGGTCGCCGAGATCACCGGCATCCGCGTCGAGCAGATCGTGGCGTTAGCCCGTCGCTACGGCTCCACGACACCAGCACTGCTGAAGTTCGCCGACGGCGTTCAGCGCCACGGCAATGGCGGTCAGACCGCCCGCGCGCTCGCCTGCCTTCCTGCCATCGTCGGTCAGATCGGGGTTCGTGGTGGAGGGCTCGCCTACTCGACCTCCGATTACCTGACCTGGGACCGCGAAGCGATCGGTCACGGCTATGCCTGTCCGGCCAGCCCCCGCTCGGTCAACATGAACCGGCTCGGCGCGGCGCTGACCGGCGAGGTGAGCGATCCACCGATTAAGTCTCTTTATGTCTTCTGTGCGAATCCTGTTGCGGCGACCCCGAACGCCAGCAAGATCGTCGAGGGGATGCAGCGGGACGACCTGTTCACGGTGGTCCACGAGCAGTTCCCTACCGACACCGCCCGCTACGCCGACATCGTGCTCCCGGCCACCACCCAGCTTGAGCACATGGATGTCCACACGTCGTATGGGCATCGCAATATCCAGATCAACGAACAGGCGATTGCGCCGCTGGGCGAAGCGAAGAGCAACTGGGACGTCATGCGGTTGCTCGCGGCGGGGATGGGCTACGACGAGCCGTGGCTCCAGCAATCGACTGAGGAGGTGATTGAGGAACTGATCGATGCCTTCCGGGCCAGCAATCCGCTGCTGCTCGCGAGCGTCACCTGGCAGCGTTTGAAGGAGGAGGGGACGATCGCGTTCGCCTTCCCGCCGGGGGAAGACATACCCTTTGCCGACGGCCGTTTCCCGACACCGTCTGGCAAAGTCGAGCTCTTCTCCGAGACGATGGCCGCTGCTGGTATCGATCCTCTGCCCGATTACTCGGCGCCTGCCGAGTTCCACGATCGAGACGGCGCTGCACGCTCCGGGTCACGGAGACATGAGGCAGAGAACGGCCGGAGAGACGTGGTGGCGAACCAGCTCCATGACGTTTCATCTGGACCTCCCGACCTCGTCCTCATCTCCGGCGCGGCTCACCACTTCGTCACCACCAGCATGGCCAACCAGCCGGGGTTGCTGGCGAAGGAAGGGACTCCCTTCATCGAGATCAATCCGGAAGACGCGGCAGCCAGAGGGGTGATCGACGGCGCCGACGTGCTCGTCGCCAACGACCGGGGCTCCTGCACGCTGCGGGCAGTGGTCACTGATGATGTGCCGCCTGGTGTCGCGGTGTCGCCAAAGGGGCGATGGGCCAGGCTCTCGCCGGACGGTCGCAACGTCAACTGGACCACCTCCGACGCTCTCGGCGACCTGGCTGGCCAGAGCACGTTTCACTCGAATCTGGTCGCGGTCCGGCCGGTGACGCCGGTGGGGGAGGAACGAGACCTGATGGCGGAGACCATACGGCCGTAGCTGCCGCATTGCCCGCCGATGATCCGTCCAGGTGCCCCTGACTCGCGGCAAACCACGGACCGTCGGGTTTCTCAGCACGTCCAGGTTGCTCTCGGTACGGGTGACTCGACGCTGGTTATGGCAACCCACGACCGCTCGTGGGAGAGACCCGTCTCCCATGAGGAATCACGCTGTCGAACGCGCCATCAGTCGAGGTCGGCAAACAGGAGATCGAGATCGAGGACGAGGTCTGGCAGCTCCGTTGAGCGGAGCGTGCCGCTCCGCGGGGCGACCTCCTCGTAGTGCCCATCCCGGAGCACCTGCATGCCGAACCGGCGCTCCACCGGGTCAGGCATCCAGTACTCGGGCACCCGCGCCGCGGCGTAGATGCGCGCCTTGCGGACCGTATCGCGCACCCGGCTGGTCGGCGAGATGACTTCAACGACCAGATCAGGTGGGCCCTGCACGGGGTTGTCGCGGTAGATGTGGAGCCGGTCAGCGCGAATGAAGATGAGGTCGGGTTGGACGACATCGTGAGGGAAGAGCTGCACGTCGACCGGTGCGAAGTAGACCTCACCCAGCTTGTTGCGCTCGACGTGGGTTGCCACAATGTTGAAGAGCCTGCCGAGGAACTTCTGGTGAATCCGCGAAGGGGCAGGGCTCACGATCAGTTCCCCGTCGATGATCTCGTAGTGGTTGCCATCGTCGGGGGTGTGGAGCAGATCCTCGAAGGTCAGGGGATAGGTTGCCGTCGCCATAGACTCCTCCGATCTCCCCTGGATGATGCCGGACCGGCCGCCGTGGCGTCAAGCGCCCGCCGCGATCGATGCCCTCATCACCAGGCCGCATGCCGAGCGGCCCTGTGATGACCGTGACAGGGTGTGCAGGAGGATACACGGCGGCAACACCACGGGCAGCGGCAAGTCGAAGCCCGGCGGCGAGCTCAAGACCGCCGACCACGAGCGCCGCCATCGCCTGCGTTCGCGGGTCGATGACGGCCCGCTTGAGTCGTCATGATCGTTCGTCGTCGGTTCTTCGTCACGCCATCACGCTGGGATCGAGAACGCACGTCTGCACCGTCGGCCAGCCCGCTCCCCATCCCATCGCATTGCGCCACGGACATCGGATCGGGCAAGATGCGTCCATATCCCACCGTCGACGGTCAGGATCAGCGCATGGCCCGAGCACCGTTGCTCGACATTCACGACCTTCATCTCCACTACCGCCAGGACGGCCAGGCTGTCCGGGCGGTCGATGGCGTCTCCTTCACCATCGAGGAGCGAGGCGAGGCGGTTGGGGTCGTCGGGGAGTCGGGCAGCGGCAAGACGACGCTCGCCAACGTGCTGATGCGCTTGCTGCCGCAGAACGTCGCCCGGCTCGACGGCTCGATCCGTCTCAACGGCGACGAGATCACGACCCTCTCGAACGACGCCTACCGCCGCGAGATTCGGTGGCGACGCATCGCCATGGTGTTCCAGGGCGCGATGAACGTGCTGAACCCGGTGCTCAAGGTCGGCGACCAGATTGCCGAGCCATTGCTCCTCGATCGCGCCGTCGGGAAGCGGGCGGCCCGCGCCCGAGTCGAGCAGCTCCTGGAACGGGTCGGTCTTTCTGCGGCCTTTTATGGACGCTATCCACACGAGCTGAGCGGCGGCCAGAAGCAGCGCGTCGTCATCGCGACCGCGCTGGTCCTCAACCCTGATCTGCTGATCCTCGACGAGCCGACCTCGGCACTCGATGTCAGCGTTCAGGCGCAGATCATGAATCTGCTCAAAGACCTCAAGCAGGACCCAGGCATTTCGATGATCTTCATCACCCACGATATCGGTCTGGCGAGCGATCTGTCGGACAAGATCGCCGTCGCCTACGCCGGAGAGCATGTCGAGTTCGGCTCGGCCGAGCGGGTCCTGCTCGACCCCCGGCACCCATACACCCGGTTGCTGCTCGCCAGCCTGCCCCGGTTGCACACCGCCGAGCGACCGCGATCGATGCCGGGCGAGCCGCCCGACCTGACCCGTCCGCCTCATGGCTGCCGCTTCCACCCTCGCTGCCCGTATCGGTTCGACGCCTGCGACGACCATCCGCCGGCGATCCCGATCGACGACGGTGGCCACGCCCGCTGCTGGCTCAACGATCCGGCCGTTGCCGGCGATCGCTTCCGGGTACACCTCACACCGAGAGGGGCTGGCGTTGGCTAAGCCCGAGATGGTCGCACGACCGGAGGCTATCCCGGCTGACCGTCAGCATCACTCGACCGGGGGCGGACCGGACGGGACCGTCACGCTGGCGATCGACACGTCGCCCACCGATCCGACCCCGGCGATGAGGTCGCCACTGGTCGAGCTCGACGATGTGTCGATGGTCTTCCAGACCCGGAAAGGCTTCTTCCGATCGGGTCAGGTCCGGGCCGTCCAGGGGGTGAGCTTCGCGATCCGGCACGGCGAGACACTGGCGATTGTCGGCGAATCCGGCAGTGGCAAAACCACCGTCGGCCGGCTCTCCCTCCGCCTCCTCCGCCCGACGGCAGGACAAATTCGCTTCGATGGTCGTGATGTCACGCGCCTCAACGATGAGCAGCTCGGCTGGCTGCGACGCCGGGCCCAGATTGTCTTTCAGGACCCCTTCTCCAGCCTCAATCCATACATGCGGGTCGCCGATCTGGTCGCCGAGCCGCTGGTGATCGACGGCGTCCACGACCGCGCCGAGCGGCGGCAGCGGGTCGACCAGGCGCTGGAAGCGGTGGACCTCCTCCCGGCGACACGGGTCGGTCAGAAATACCCGACCACGATGTCTGGGGGGCAGCGCCAACGGGTCGGGATCGCCCGGGCGCTCGTCCGCAATCCTGAGTACATCGTCGCCGACGAGCCGGTCTCGATGATCGACGCGTCAAGCCGGATCGAGATCCTCGATCTGCTGCGGGGATTGCAGACGGGGCGAGGGGTCGCGTTTCTCTACATCACTCATGACATCGCGAGTGCCCGGCACTTCGCTGACCGGATCGCCGTGATGTATCTCGGCTCGGTGGTCGAGGTCGGTGTCGCGGCGACGGTAATCGACCACCCGCTGCACCCCTATACCCAGGCGCTGATCGCCGCGGTCCCGGAGCCGGACCCCGCCAATCGCTTTCGGCGCCGCGCGGTCGGCGCCCTCGACATCGTGCGCGCCGGTGGGGGAACGAACGACGCCGCTCCGGTCCATCCTGGGTGCCCGCATCGCGGTCGCGGTGACCTTGGCGAGCGACCGCACCTCTTGGCCGCGGTCGATGATCCCGACCACCTCGTCGCCTGCCACCTGCCACCCGCAGCGGTGTCTGGGACGCAGGGTCGATAACTGGGCGCATCCTGGCGAGACCGGTGGTGATAACGATCTTTGCCCCAGTATGCGTATAATCGAGGCGAACCCTGCTGTTCACGTCCTTGCATTGGTGCAACGGGAACGTCGGTTCGAGGGACCCACGGGGCTCTTCGTTCAGTCGCCGGCATCCTGCTGGTCACTCGCGCCACGGCAAGGAGACGCTCTGATGCATATCGTTCAGATTGCCCCACCCTGGTATCCCATCCCCCCGGTCGGCTACGGCGGCATTGAGCGCGTCGTCTTTGACCTGACGGAGGGACTCGTCGCCGCCGGCCACCAGGTCACCCTCTTCGCCCCCCATGGTTCCCGCTCAAGCGCCCGGCTGATCGAGACCACGGCGCCGGTCGGTCTTGATCTCTCCGATGAGGAGAAGACCGATCATTTCATGACCAACGGTCGTCGCGCCTATGAGATGGCCGCCCAGATCGGTGCCGATATCGTCCACGATCACACCGACTATTCGCCAGATCCCGAGTTCCCCCTCCCGATCGTGCGGACAATCCATGGTCCGGCGGTCGAGTACCACGTGGCGATGTATCAGGCGATGACCCAGCGGGGCGACTATTTCGTCGCAATCAGCGAGCGGCAGCGGGTGCTTTTTGAAGAAGCTGCCGCGCGGCAGTTCGGCCCGGGTGAGCAGATTCGGTTCGCGGGTGTCGTCTATAACCCGATCGACGTCGCGTCGACGCCGTTCTTTCCCTCATCGGCCAGGCGCGGCTACGCGGCCTTTCTTGGCCGCTGTCACTGGGAGAAGGACCCCGCGGCCGCGGTCCGGATTGCCGTCGCCGCTGGCGTGCCGCTCAAGATGGCGCTGCGCGTCACGGACCAGGAGCAACCGTACTTCGAGGAGGTCGTTCGACCGGCGATCGACGCGGCTGGCGGACTGGTCGAGTTCCTGGGCGAAGTGGATGGTGCCGATAAGTCGGCCTTGATCGGCCACGCCAGCGCCGTAATCTTCCCGTCCCCCTGGGAAGAACCGTTCGGGCTCGTCATGATCGAGGCAGCCGCTCATGGCACCCCGGTCGTCGCCCTGCGCCGTGGCGCCGCCCCGGAGATCGTCGAGGATGGCGTCACCGGCTATCTGTGCGCTGATGAGGCGGAGATGGTCGCCGCGCTGCCTCGGGCAATGACCCTCGACCCCGGCGCCGGTCGATCCTTGATGGTCGAACGGTTTGACCGGCCGGTGATCGCCCGGCGCCAGCTTGAGGTCTACGAGAGCATCCTCGGTGGCGTCACCGCTCCCGACGACCTCAATCGGCAGGGGGCTGAGATGGCCGGACTCGACAGTCACGCCGACCAGGCAGCGCGCGGCGGAGGCTAAGCCGCGGCTCCAGCTCTGAAACATAATGCGTCGATGCGACCGAACGGAGGCGCCTATCGGCCGCGTCCGATCCAGCCGGGGTAGCCTGGCCTGGCGGTTATCGTTGATGAATCGGAGCGTAGCGGGCGCTAGACCTCGTCGCGGAGGAGCACCCGGCGTCGCTGGCGCTCGGCGCGGGCGGCCTGCCGAATGAGATCCTTGACCCGGTCGGGGTTGCTGACGTTGAGCAAGCGGCGATCGGGCCCGGTCGCGTCGGTCGTGATGATGTGGACATCACCGAGACCGGTCAGGCGCTCGATCGGGTTCTGTTTGACCGCGACATCGTTGACCCGGTAGAGGTCGATTTCCTCGGTGCGTCGCCCGACGAACCCCTGCTCGATGACCAGGCGCTCGTTCGTCAGCCGGTAGCGGTTCGTTAATCCAACCCGCGGCGAGATGATCCGGTTCGGACGTCCCTTCCAGAGCAGACGCTCCCCGCCCGGCTCGCCATCGAGATCCTCACCGACGGGCAACCCATCGTCCGCGATCATCCGGCCGGAGGCATCGGCGCGATTCCCGCCCGCCGGTGGCTCCATCACCGCCGTCGCCTCCGCGACATCGCCCAGCGCGCGGCCGCACGACTGGCAGAAGCGCGCATCGTCGTCGTTGTCAGTTCCACAGTTCGGACAGAACGGCATGGTCAGCCTCGTTTCGCGGCATCCGGTCAGACGCGGGTGGTGTGCGATGCCCCGATCATAGCAGGCATGCCAGGCCGCCTTCTTCACTGTCGGGCGGCGTACAATGGAGCGATTATGCGCCTCTCAAGACGAGATGGTGACCGGGACAGGATTGGGGCGGTGGCTTGGACAACGGCGGGGTGACGGAGCGCGATGAGCAGCTGGATGAAGGGCTCGACTATCGGCGACGCTACCGGGGCCTGATCGGTGTCCACTCCAAAGTCCCGATCCGCGACCGCGCGATCCTCTCGCTGGTCTATACGCCAGGCGTCGCTGAAGCGTGTCTGGCAATCAGTCAGGACCCCCTCGCCTCCTACGACCTCACCTGCCGCGGCAATACGGTCGCGCTGCTGACCGATGGCTCCGACATTTTTGGCCGAGCGGGCGGACCGCCCGAGGCGGCGATCCCGATCGCCGAAGCCAAAAGCGTAATTTTCAAGACATTCGCGGGTGTCGACGCCTTCCCCCTCTGTCTCGACACCCACGACCCGGCGGAGCTGGTCCAGATCGGCAACGCGATCGCGCCGACCTTTGGCGCGATCTGCCTCGACGACATCGCCGCCCCCCAGGCCTTCACGGTCGCCGACCAGCTCGAAAAGGCGGCCGAGATCCCCGTCTTCTCCAATCAACACCACGGGACCGCGGTGCTCGTCCTCGGCGGACTGATCAACGCGCTTAAAGTGACCGGCAAGGAACTCCGGGAGGTCTCCGTCGTCATCAGCGGGGCAGGCGTCGCCGGCATCGGCGTCGCTCGTCTCCTGGTCCGGGCGGGGGTGCGACGCCTCGTCGTCTGCGACCGCGCCGGGGCGATCCACAAATACCGCACGGAGCGGATGAACTGGGCAAAATCGTACGTCGCCAAGGAAACCAACCTCGAAGGCCGGCACGGCTCGCTCGCCGAGATGATGCGTGGCGCCGATGTCTTCGTTGGCCTCTCCACCGGGGCGGTCGTCACCGAGGAGATGATCCGCTCGATGGCGCCCGATCCAATCGTCTTCGCGCTGGCCGTGCCAGAGCCGGAGATTTCCCCGGCGCTTGCCCGGGCGGCGGGCGCCCGGGTCGTCGCCACCGGTCGCTCCGACTACCCGAACACGATGGATGTCTCGCTCGTCTTTCCAGGCGTCTTTCGCGGGCTGCTCGATTGCCGGGCGCGCAATATCCGTCTCCGCACCCTGCTCTACGCGGCCGACGCCCTTGCCGGGATGGTGCCGCCCGACAAGTTGCACGCCGACTACATCGTGCCGCGGATCTTCGATTTCCGCGTCGCCCCGGCGATCGCGGCGGCGGTCGTGCGCGGCACGCTTGAAGCAGGTGAAGCGGGGCGCGAGATCGAGCCAGGCCTCGTCGCCGAGAAGACACGGCGCTACGTCTACGAGGGACGGCTCCTCCCTTCCAAACCGAGCACACGGGGCGAGCACAAGACGTTCCGCGAGGAAGCGATCGAGTTGCGCCAGCGCCATGGCGGCGTCCTTGAGCTGCACTCCAAGATCCCGATCCGGGACCATCACATTCTCAACGTCCTCTATGTCCCCCCCGCCGCGTTGATCCCGGCCCGGGTCATCCGGGATGATCCATCCAAGGTCATGGAGCTCACCTCCAAGGGCAACCTGGTCGCAATCGTCACCGATGGCTCGGCGGTGCTTGGACTCGGCGACATCGGACCCCAGGCGGCCCTGCCGGTGATGGAGGGCAAGGCGGTCCTCTTCCAGTCGATGGCGGGCGTCGAGGCCTTCCCGATCTGCGTCGCGGCGCGCGATCCCGACGAGATCGTCGCCATCGTCCGCGCCATCGCGCCATCCTTCGGAGGCATCAACCTCGAAGATATCGCCGCTCCCCGCTGTTTCGAGATCGAGGAGAAGCTGCGGGCCAGCCTCGACATGCCGGTCTTCCATGACGACCAGCACGGCACCGCGATCGTCGTGGTTGCCGGCCTGGTGAACGGGCTGAAACTTCGCGGCTCCGCCCTTGGCGATGTTCGCGTCACGATCAACGGCGCCGGGGCCGCGGGCATCGCGGTGGCCAAGTTGCTGCTCGCCCTCGGCGTCGGCGACATCGTGATCTGCGACCGCGCCGGCGCCATCGCCGAGGGGCGTACGGACCACATGGATGTCTCCAAGTTCGAGATCTCCACGCTGACGAACCGCGAACGGCGCACCGGCAGCCTCATCGATGTCATCACCGGCTCCGATGTCTTCATCGGTCTTTCCGCGGGTGGAGCGCTGACGCCGGAGATGGTGCGGATGATGGCGCCGAACCCCCTCGTCTTCGCCCTCGCCAACCCGGTACCGGAGATTACGCCAGAGCTGGCCAGGGGCGCCGGGGCGCTGGCTGTCGCAACCGGTCGGTCCGACTATCCGAATCAGGTCAACAACTCGCTCGCGTTCCCCGGCGTTTTTCGCGGTGCGCTCGATGTCCAGGCCCGGGGCGTTGACGACGCGATGAAGATCGCCGCCGCCTACGCCATCGCCGATCTGGTGGCGGACGATGAGCTCGGTCCGGACCGGATCATCCCCGATAGCCTCGATCTGCGGGTGCCGCCGCGCGTCGCCGCCGCGGTGGCAGCCGCCGCGATCGCCGGTGGCCTGGCCCGGTTACCGCTCGACCCCCTTGAGGTCGAGGCCCGCTGCCGCGATCTGGTCTACGAAGGAACGATCGCGCTCTAAGACGTGCCTGGTGGAGCCGGATGCCCGGCGCTCCCGGGCCAGCGTTGCGTCGATGCCGTACCGTCGGGTCAGATCAACGGAGCCTGATGGATGGAGCGCTCATCGCCAGTCAGTGGCGGAATCTCCCCCGGAATCGAGATCGTCGAAGGCGACATCACCCGACAGCGGGTCGACGCCATCGTCAACGCGTCGACCCGCTCGCTCCTCGGCGGCGGTGGCGTCGATGGAGCGATCCATCGCGCCGCGGGCCCCGGTCTGCTCGACGCGTGCCGCCAGCTCCATGGCTGCGAGACCGGAGAGGCAAAGATGACCCCGGCGTTCGCCCTGCCGGCGACGTGGGTCATCCACACGGTCGGACCGGTCTGGCAGGGTGGCACCCATGGAGAGGATGCGCTTCTGGCACGCTGCTACCAAAGCGTGCTGGCGATCGGAGCAGAGTATGGACTCCGCACCATCGCTTTCCCCTCGATCTCGACCGGCGCCTACGGCTTTCCGATCGAGCGGGCGGCCCGGATCGCGCTCAGGGAGATCAGCGGCCATCTCCGCACCTATCAGCAACTCTATCGGGCGACAATCGTCTGCTACAACCGCATGGTCTTCGACGCCTACCGCGACGCCTACGACGGCCTGGAGTAATGGGCGAACGACCGCGGAGCCGGTGTTCTGCGACGATTGCCGGTCGCCGGGACCGTCGCGGCGGATCAGGACCGCTTCCGTGGACCGCGGTGGTCAACGGACGTCGGAGCGGAGGGACCAGCCTGGTCAGGTCGTCGCATCGTTGCCGCTCCTCCGTCTCCCGGCGGCGCGGGCTGACGCCGCTTTGCGCCTTCGCTTCCGGGGCGGCACGATCCAACGCCGGTGCATCCTGACCAACGACCGCACCCCAACGGCAGACGCAACGATCCCGTACCGCGATGGCGGCACGGGATCGATTCGAGTCGTTGGACGATGCTTAGCTGGCGCCAGCAGGCGGGCTCGACATCCACTCCTGCATCGCCTGCTGGCCGGGGCGATCGACATGAACCTGATCGTCGACCGTGGTCACCCAGCTGGTGGGAATCCAGTGGTGTTGCCCGTCCGGGCTGCCACTCTTGGTCAGCTTGATCGTGTCACCTACGTCGACGTGATCGACGGTCCCAAACTGTCCGCCGTCTGAACAGACGACCGGCATATGCTCCTTAATCTGGCTGGCATCCATTGACGTCTCCTCCATCTCGCGCCGGACTCCCCGGATCACATCGTCGCAACCCCTCGGTTACCCGGCGCCCAACGTGGCTGCCGCCTCCGAAGGGCGGCTCCTGCCGAGTAATGACACGCACGTTATGGGCCAGTGGTCGGGGATCGCCGTCGTCCGAACGACCAATCCGACAGGTCGCGCGGTCCTACCGGGGCTCGTCGGCGACAAAGATCGTTCCGAGGACCGGGCTGACGAACTCGGTGGCAAGACAATCCATCAAGATTTCATCCCAGAGCCGCCCGCCCATCCAGCGGCACTCCCGGCGCCGGCCGATCTCCTTGAAGCCCGCCTTGAGGTAGGCGTGGTATCCGGCCAGATTGAAGGCATAGGTGCTCAGCAGCACGGAGTGGAGCCCGAGGGCGGTGAAAGCGACATCGAGCGTCAGCCGGGTCGCTTCAGTGCCGTAGCCCTTGCCCCGACAATCCGCCTCACCAATCAAGATGCCGAATCCGGCCGAGCGGTTCCGGTAGTCGATCTCGCGCAGATCGGTGTTGCCGATCGGCCGGCCGGTCGCGCGCTCGTAGATCGTGAAGACCGCGCCGTCATGATCTGCCCCGTCGTACCAGGCAGTCTCAGCTTCCAGCGTCGTCGGACCGGGCGTGATGGCAAGGGTACGGAGCGTCGCGAAGTCGTTGATCCACCGCTGGTAGGTAGGGAGAAGGTCGCGGCGCCGCGGCCCGAGGGCGACGAGCTCGCCGACCACATTGAGGATGCCAGGAGGCTCTGCGCTGCGCTCCACCGTTATACCCCTTCTCGCTCCCGCCGGATCACCTGGAGCCGCTCGATCATCCCGTCCTCATCGTGGTAAATCCCGAGCGATCGCTGCAAACCGCCAACGACCAGCGGGTTGAGGTAGCCCGCCTGATTATCGACTCCTGCCTTAGCGGGGTCGGGCAGCGTTCGCAGGCGGATATCGGTCGCCAGCCCGATCACCCCGTAGTACCGGGTCCGGTCGACATGCCTGGCGAGACAGTCCATGTAGCCTGCCTCCCAGTTGGTGCCCGAATCCTCACTGACCTGACAGATCAGGACATTGCTCGCTTCGAGCGCCTCGATGTCGGCCAGGTAGATCGTCTGACCGGTGATATCGGTGCGCGTCTTGTCGTTGATCGGCTCGCTCTCGTTCGGGCAATAGACCGCGAAGTCAAGCGCCCGCAACCGGGCCGTCAGCCACAGGTTGTAGCGAACTTCAGCCGCCACGAACATCGGGCCGCCCAGATACAGCTTCATCGATTGTCGCTTCCCCCTGACGTCGTGCGGACCCGGCGCTCGCCACCCGACGGTCTCGCCGCGACGGCGACGGGTCGCTAATCGTCACGACCGAGCGCGGCCGCGGCCGCTGGCGCCGAATACGGTTCAGTCCCACCGACCGTGGCGGTCGCCGCGTCGACCCCCAGCTCGCCGGTCCGCTCGCCGGCGTGGCTCCCTGCCGGGGCACGGACCGCTCCTGGAACCCGCTGCCGCTCGATATCGATCCGCCGGGTCAGCCAGAGCGATACGAAGATAAAGACCGTCCCAAAGAGAAAGGGGAACTGGTACCCGAGTTGCTCCCAGAGCGCCGCTCCCACCACCGGCACGACGATCGCGGTCAGGTGAGCGAGCGACACCCCCATCGCCAGGCTCGGAGCCAAATCGTCCGGTTGGCAGATCTTCCGAAGGTAGGTCGTCGTGCCGATCGAGAAGAGCGACAGAAAGTTATAGCCGAGATACGTCAGGTAGAGCAGCCAGACATTCTGCGAAAAGGCAAAGCCGAGAAAGACGGCCAGGTGTCCCAGATATCCCGCGGTCAGCATCCGCCGCTCGCCGTGGCGGTCGATCATCCGGCCGATCCAGGCGCCAGTCCGCCAGTTCAGCACCGCCCCGACGGTCAGCAGGATCAGCAGGGCCCGGGCGTTCACCCCGAACTCCTCGACCAGCACGAATGGGGCGAACGCGAAGTAGATCTGCTGCCGGCTGCCGTCGATAAAGGTCAGCCAGTAATAGAGCCCATATTCTCGCCGCCAGGTGATGCGCGGTCCGCGCGCCGCCCGCGCCGCCGCCATCGGGAACCGAAAGATCGAGACCGCTCCGACCAGCGCCGCGACTCCGACCAGCAGCCAGCTCGCCCGCAACCACGGTCCTTGATTGGCGCGGAGATCGCCGGTCGCCCATTCAACGCCGACAAGCATGATCAGAACGGTGGCGAGCCCGACGAGCGTGCCGGCGAACCCAATCGAGCGAAAGCGACCGAGCACCGCCCCTTCCTCGCCAGGGCGGGCCAGGGAGAGCCCGAGCGCATCTTGCAACTGGAGCCACGAGTGATAGCCAATACTGGCGACGATCGTTGGCACGACCAGTCCGGCAAAGGAGTTGGCCCCGGCAAAGACGCTGAAGCCAACCGCCATTAAGATCAGGGATAGCCCGGTGGCCCGGGCGATGCCGAAGCGGAGCAGCAACGCGGCGACGAAGATCAGCAAGAAACCGGGAAGCTCGCGAATCGCGATCAGATAACCATTGAGCGCCCCGTTCATCCCGAGCTCGTCGCGGAAGAAATTCGGGGCGATCGCCTGGAAGACGTTCAGACCCATCGTGACGCAGAAGCTCGTGATCCCCAGCAGGAGGAAGCCCAACCGGATCTGAACCGGCGTCAGCACCGGTCCCCCATCAGAGCCGGCGCCCCGCGCCGGCAACCTCATCGCCCCCGATCCCACGCTGCCTCCCAACCCCGACCTCGTCCTCGCTCGCGCCGTGATAGCGCGCGGACCAGTCTACGGCAGGCGACCGGATCGTGGTCACGCCGGTCGGGGGGCATGCCGATGTGCTGTGCCTTGCTGCAGCGCCGCCGTCGTCCAGTGGGGCACCTCCTTCCGCTTTCACGCGTCCGACGGCGCACTGGCGGGCATTCTGGTCGGAACCTGCCGCCCCATCCCCTCATCATCAGGCGTCGCGCTGAGCGGGACCATCATTCGCATCCCGCCTCCCGAGATTCCCCACCCCCGGCGTCATTCGGAGCTTGTCGAGGCATCTCCCTCCGTCTCCTCCATCCCGGTAACATCACCGCTAGCCGGGTACTCCCCGCCATGCGGCGGTCGGACACGAGGGCGCATACCATGCGCCCCTGCCACAGCCCACGGTGGTGTTGCGCTCTGCGCATTGGGGCGGGAGTCGGAGGGAGCACCGGTGTGCTGGGTGTCAAGGAGCACTGGCTGACGATGGCCTGGTCCCCCTATCTGCCAACCGCCACGAGGCGGTCGGGCACCAGGTCGCGGCGAGCGCCGCCCCGACGGTTGGGGGTGATGCCCCACGTCATGACTGACGGAGACGCCGCGATCCGCCCCACGGGCGCATGCCATGCGCCCCGAGCACCGGGCGTGACGGTGCAGGGTGCGTGGTGGTGGCTCCGCGGGGGCACGGCCTGACAACCCGTGACTCGGTCGATACCCGGCGGAGACGATGGCCGCGGCGAGCGCCGCCCCGTGCGTCAGGGCGCATGGCATGCGCCCTGACGCGGGTCAACCGGGTCCGGCAAGCCGGTGAGCCGGTCATCACCCCCATCGTCGTAGGGGCGCCGCTTGTTGCGTCCGTCATTGCGGGTCGCGCGGTGACCACAACCCACCGAGCGGAACGCCAGACACCACCGCGGGCTGGGCCCATGCGATGCGCCCTGGTGCCCGACTATATGGAGGCCGTTGCTACCCTGGGAACGCAACCAGTCGTCGGTGTCCCCGCCTCGTCTCCCAGCAGCGGCGCCCTGTCCGCCCCAATCGCCCAACGACGGCAACGGCCGACCCACGATGAGGTGCATCGCTACCGCGCAGGTCGACGACCAGCGATCGCCTGGAGAAGGAGGCCGTGCATCGGGAGCCGGAACGAGCTACCTCGTCGAGCGTGCTGGCTTAACTGGAGGCCACGACACGCACCTGGGCGTGGAAGGGTGCGACAACGCCGGAGGGGACGAATCCCGCTCCGGCGTTCCCACGCCACCACCAATCGAATCCGACTTAGCTGGCCGGCGTCGCCACCGGGCTGCCGCTCGGCGTGATTCCCGCCTCTTCGGCACGCTCCGCCTGGCCGAGGTTCTCCTTGGTCAGCAACAGCGGCTCAAGAAAGGTATCGTGCTGGGCGGGTTGCGTGTTCTCCCGCAGGAAGGCGACCAGAATATCGAGCGCGGTGCTCGCTTGCTGGCCCGGAAACTGCTCGATGGTGGCCGCCTGCGTGCCAGCCTGGATGTTCTGAAGCGCTTCCGGCAATGCGTCAAAGCCGATGATCGGGACGGTCAGGTCGTTGTCGTCGGCGACCTGGATCACCCCGAACGCCATATCATCATTCGCGCAGACAACCGCTTTGGGCGGCTCGTTTCCAGCGAGCAGACCCTCCATCACGCTGACGGCCTTCTCGCGGGCGAACTCCGCGGTCTGGCTCTGAGCGACCTTGACCTTGTCCTGCTTGCCAAGGATATTCTGAAGACCCGTGTGCCGGTCGATCGCGGGGGTGGCGCCCGGCTGCCCTTGGAGCTCGAAGATGTCACCTCCATCAGGCAGGATTTTGATCAGATACTCGCCCTGAAGCTCCCCGCCGCGGACGTTGTCGGCGCCGACATGGGCCAGCGTCTTCGCCTCGGTGACATTCCGGTCGACGGTCACCACGGGAATCCCGGCATCGATGACCGACTGGATGCTCGGCGCCAGAGCGTTCGCGTCATTCGGACTGATCACCACCCCGCTGATACCGGCGGCGATCTGGGCTTCAAGGTCTCCCGATTGCTTGGTCGAGCTCGGTGCGCCGTTCTGCTGACCGTCTAGCTTCACGAACTCGATGTTGCCCAGCTCGGCGGCATGCTGCTCGGCCAGGTCCATCATATGGACGAAGAAGGGGAAGTTCAGACCCGGCACCGAGAAGGCAATCTTCAGCGGCTTGTCCGCCTGCACCGCTCCGGCGAAGCGCAAGCCACCTGGCAGGGCCGCACTCGCCACCCCGGCCGCTGCCGCTGCCTGGACGAACCGGCGCCGTGTGAGGCCGCTCTCGAAACGTTTGATCCTGGGTGAGTTCGACATGGAAACTCCTCATCGCTTCTGCGTGCAATCTGAACGACATTGTCCCCGGAATCCTCGCTCAACTGGCGCCTCCAGTCGAGACTTCATCGTCGACCCGCTCTCCTCCTTTCCTCCTTTCCTCCTTTCCTCCTTTCCTCCTTTCCTCCTTTCCTCCTTTCCTCCTTTCCTCCTTTCCTCCTTTCCTCCTTTCCTCCAATGATCATCCGCGACGACCGAAGGGATTACCACCAGGGCGAACGCGCTCGATGCGAAACCGCTAGCGACGGCGTTGCTTGACGAGCTGATCGACATAGACGCTGAGCACGATGATCGCCCCGACCACGATCGGCTGGTAGTTTGGCGAGACGCCGAGGATGACCAACCCGTTATCGAGCACCCCGATCAGCATCGCTCCGACAAAGGTCCCGAGCACCGCGCCCTGCCCTCCGAATAGACTGGTCCCGCCGATGACGACGGCGGCGATGGCGCGAAGCTCGTAATTTTGACCGGCGACCTGCTCGGCGGAGTTGAGACGAGATGTCAGCAGAAAGGCCGCCAGACCGGCGCAGAATCCGCTGATCACATAAACGCTGATCGTCAGCGCGGTCGTATTGAGGCCTGAGAGCCGCGCCGCCTCCGGGTTGCCGCCAAGCGCATAGATCCAACGCCCGTACTGCGTATAGCGCAAGACCAGGTGACCAATGAGGACAAAGGCAAGGAAGAAGATGACCGGGATCGGCACCCGGCCGACGAACCCCTGACCCCAATGCTTGAAGTCACCGGAGAAGGAGCTGATCGGCTGACCATCGGTCCAGACGAGCGTCGCGCCACGCCAGGCGCCGAGTCCGCCCAGGGTGACGATAAACGCGGGGATCTTCAGCTTGCCGATCAGGAGACCCTGGAGCAACCCGATCGCCACGCCAACACCGACCGCGGCGAGCGCCGCATAGAGCACGTGGAGACCGCCATCGTCCTTCGTTCCTCCTTGAAGCAGGCTACGGGTCCCCTTAGCTGCCGAGGCACAGACGATCCCGGCGAAGGCAAGCAGCGACCCGACCGAGAGATCGATCCCGGCGGTTAGAATCACGAAGGTCATCCCGACGGCGAGGATGCCGATAAATGAGATTTGGCGCATCACGTTGAAGAGATTGCGCTCCGACCGAAACCCCGGCTCCAGATACGAAAGGATCGCGACCAGGATCAACAGAAAGATCGTCGGCGCGAACTTGCCGATCAGGTCAGCGACGCTGAACCGTCGCCGCTCATCGTGGGCCGGCCGGGGCCGGACTCCCGGAGCTGGCGCGAGAGGCGGGGTTGGAGCGGCGGTCAATGGGGTCGTCACGTTGTCGTATCCTCCACCGTTATGCCGCTGCCCGCTCACCGCGGACCCCGGTGGCAAGGGCCATGATCCGCTCCTGTGTTGCGTCAGCGCGGGACAGCTCCCCCGCAATGGTGCCCTCGCGCATGACCAGAACGCGGTCGCTCATGCCAACCACCTCCGGCAGCTCCGACGAGACCATCAGGATCGCCACGCCGCGCTGGGCCAGCTCGTTCATCAGCGCGTGAACCTCGGCCTTCGCGCCGACATCGACGCCGCGCGTGGGCTCGTCCATGATCAGGAGTTTCGGCTCCAATGAGAGCCACTTGGCGATGACGACCTTCTGCTGGTTGCCCCCGGACAGGTTGATCACTTTCTGGTCGAGGCTCGGTGTCCGAATCTGGAGCGCCTCGACAAAACGCTGGGTCAGGCGTCGCTCGGCGCGTCGACCAACGATGCCCCAACGGGAGATGTTGCCAAGCCCCGGCAGACTGACATTCTCACGAACGGCGAGCTGAAGCACCAGGGCCTGAAGTTTTCGGTCCTCCGGCACCAGACCGATCCCCCTCTGGATCGCATCACGGGGCGACCGGATGGCGATCGGCTCGCCGTCGATCAGGACCTCTCCGCGATCGAATGGGTCGGCGCCGAAGATGGCCCGAACCAGCTCGGTCCGCCCCGACCCTACCAACCCGGCTAACCCGACGATCTCGCCAGACCGGACCGCCAGATCGACATCATGGAGCACGATCGCGGACGCGTCGCGCACGGAACCCTTCCGGCTCA
>JAABUR0100000863.1_pt1 | contig 59964 bp, 55 predicted proteins | sample 5560091 | NCBI WGS metagenome assembly JAABUR01 (sample SAMN10711879, study PRJNA513375) | rock metagenome | isolation source: Antarctica rocks | place: Antarctica: Victoria Land, University Valley sud | reverse complement strand
CACCTATTTGGTCGTAAAGGTTATGATGGTTGCGTCGGCACTGTGTGCCTTGGTGGACAAGAATGACATCACCACTGTATATACTCTGTACGCCTGGTGCGCGAATTCGAAGCAGTTGTTCTTCGTGACGATATGGCAATATTAATGTCTCGAGACCAGGGGAAGCTGTATTGAAGGATATTCTACAGGGCTCGGAACTACTTCCTTCTAATTAGCAACGCAGTTGCTTCTACTGACTGATTTTGACCCCTATTGTATCAACATTAATTATTTGATCTGTAAAATGATTGACTCTTTTATCGAAGTCGCGAAAGTCAAATCTATTACAGTTAATAATTTGAAGTTAAATCTATTACAGTTAATCATGAAATCTTGAATGTTCGACTTTTCTATTTGACTTCGTGTTTTCACTGCTTCACATCGTTCTTCACTTCGTTCTTCATCACTAACAGCGTGCTTTTATCTTCTGCAATATGTCTTTTATATTCTTTAACAGCTATATAAATAAGAAACGTCAGAGCAATGCTCAAAAGACTGCTGCTGTCATCACATGTCACAGACAGTTCACATTTCAGATTCATTGAAACTTTTCTGCTCAATCTTCTTCTTTCGCTCGTCTCTCTTGAGTTTCTTCTTCGATAATGATGCTGTAAGAATGCAATTTCAATATGAATGTGACTTCAAAGCGAAGAAAAGAACGTTCTATCAAAGAAGAGACACAGTCGATATCACTCATCAAGCAAAGAAAAATAGCTCAAAACATGAAGTTTGCAAGACAGAATCTTGAAGATCACTCTGATATATGCAAATTGCAGAATTGATGAAAAGAAATTAAACAACGACATCAACATTATTGTGAAAGAGCGACATGTTTGAATTGCAGTTCATCAAGTTCTTTGCTTATCACTTCATAGAAGCTTCGCTTAACTTCAATTTCATCGTTGATTTTACGTTGTTATGATCTGTATATTAATTGTGATCTGACAAAAGTCTTGACTGACTTTCTCTTTTAAGATTTGATTAATTCGCTCATTTTATGTATTTATTGCATTGACACATCATGTCTTTCTGAAAATGAGATGCATTGATGCTCAAATGATAATCACAATGTTCTTTGTTTAATCTTTCAATGTATCAATGATCTTGAATTCAGTCAATGTGTTGTTTATAGACTTGTATCTTCTGATTCAACATTATTTACTCATGTCACATTGAATTAATCTCTTGTCGCTTTGAATCAATCTTTTGATGCTTCAATTATGTTTAAGAATGATTAAAATCTCATTCATGAGTTTTACAACACTCTTGAAAACTTTGAACAAGATGATTATAACATTTGCAACAAGATTAACTTTGACATGAAGCTGATTAATTGAAAGAAACAATGTTCTTGTCATCAATGCATCAAAGACAGAAGAATCAATCTCAATGATCTCACGCTGTGATTCATCAAGAATGACATGAATTCACTGTGTTTATTTATTAATCTTTTTAAATTGTTTCTGATTAAGAAAATGTTGATAGTCAAAGTTCACATCATCATGAAATTTCATCATGTAAAGAAACATCAGTATAAATATATTGATCATGTAGTTAACTTTGTGCAAAACATTCTCAAGATTGTCAGTTAATTATTCTTTCTTTCTTTCAAGTTGCAAGTTTTTCTTTTAAAGCTTGTCATCTTGATTATTGAGAACAGTAATATGAATCATTAATTTGAATGTATCTTTCATGTACATCATTATAACATAGAAGTTTTATTTATTTTTTTGAAAGAACATCATTTTAATTACGCAAATATTGTCATTGATGTTGAGTGACTTTCTCAATTATCTTAGAAGAATTTCATTCTGAATCATTTATCTTGCATTCTTTAAAATGAGAATAATGATGAAATTAAGACAAAGTAAGAATTGAATCAAGATGCTCAGATCTTGAACAAAGAATTGATCATCATTGATATTGCTTTCATTTTTGACTTAATCATTGAACTTTTCAAGCTCGCTTAACTTTGAACTGAACTGAAGCAGTTTCAGTCTGTCGTAGCTGCTTCACATGCTCAGCAGACTTTGTTTTTCATGATCACTTTGAGTTCTCATTCTTTTAATGAGCGCGATTTCTCTTTACACATTGCTCATATGATCTTTTCTACTCTTTTTTCTATCGAAGTCATTTTCTTCAACAACATTCATCTTCACATTGTAACTTCTTTAATCAATTATCACAATCATTTGATGAGATATAAAGATGATTGTTTTGCATATCATTCTCAGTTTCACTATTAAACATTTAACAATCAACTGCAAAAGCAGATTTGTCAAATCAGTTAATGATACATAAGTTGCAATGCAAAGAAAATGAACGATATCAATGTACTTTAAGAAATGATCAAGAATTCAGAATTTCATCTGATTGATATGATTGTTTGCAAAACAGTGACTGTGCAAAACATTCAATCATATTAAAACAGAGTCAGAATGAAATTAAAGACTATAATTTATGATTTTACTTATTTCTTGTTATTCATTATTTTTAATGTTGCTGATTTACAGTGACGTGATCTTTATACATACATGTCTGATTGAAAGACTTACATGACAGTGAGCGAAAGTAAATGAGTTAAGATTGCTTGAAGATTGCTTCAGAAGAATTCTCACATCATCATTGAATGTTTGAAATGCAGAGTGATGCTGTTTATGAAGCTTGTTATTAAGAAGAAGTTCAAGATTCAGAATTTCTGATATTGCTATGAGTGACAGTTTTGTGAAAGCAATCACATTCATGAGTTTCTGTGAATCAACAATGCTTCGAATGTCACAGATCTTGATCAATATTTTGCTTTTTAAAATGTATAAATCATGATCTTCAATCTTGTTAATGAATTGTCAATGACTGCTGTTCACTTAAACAGTCATTCTTTCTCAAAGCATATTAATATGCTTCGTGAGCTGATTGAACTGTTGAATCGCTTTCAGCATCACACTTGCTGCACTTTGAGTTACTGTCAGCATAAAATCAGAGAAACAGATGAGCTGACTTGTTATTTTCACTTCTCTTGATCAAAGCAATCTTTGCTTGAAGTTTTTTGCAAGATGAATTCAAATCATCATGTTTATCTTCTTGCTTGAAATGATGCTCTGCTCAACAGTCATAACATTACAATAATCATAAGATGAATGATTAACATGAATCTTTCTCTTTGTATAAATCAAACGACAGTGATGCATTATTTGATCAAGTATTGCTTCAAAATCAAAAAGAAGTCTGAATCATTCAAAAGTCTTCTTCAATTCATCATGCTTAAAGTTTCTGACAGAACTTTTTTACTGTTTCTTACTATCAAGTTAATAAACAAGTTAATTGTTAAGCGAAACTGATTTGCTCAAGAGATGTATCATTATTTTCTTCAGCAAAATCTACGAAATTTCTTACAAATCATGCAGAATCTTGATCTACGATCAATTAAAAAGCAATGACATGCTTTAAATTTTCAGAATAACAATGTCACTATGTTCAAAATCTTTCTGAAACATTATTATGAGCGATTTGCTCATCAGAAACATTTAATTCTTTTGATTGCAGCTCAAGAATACACATGAATAAACAAAACTCAGAACTTTTGCTTTTGACGTGATTATTTCAAGATGATTAACTTATTTTCTCATTACTTAAATCAATTGTCTCATGTTGATTATTCAAATTTCTGCAAAGACAAGCTCATGCTTTATTATTGCTTTCAAAATGTTATTCTTGATGATTTATTAAATGATGATGATGAGAATTGAATGTCTGCTTATGTCGCTTGCGCGATCAATTATGATCACTTGCGCGATTCATTGAGAATTATGCTTAAGATGATCGAGACTGACTCTGAAATCGAGTCTTTAAAGCATGATGAGATCAAGCAGAATAAGAATCTTCGTCACAAAAAACTGCTGAATCAACACAGATTGAATCATAATGACAGTTTCATGCAGATATTTATCAATTTGAGCGAAAGATTCATGAACAAGAATCATGATTGACTGCAATCTACATGTGACGTGACTCTGATCATGATTTGAGATCACTCAATCATTGCTCGCGTAATTCGCAAGAATGCTTTCATCTCAGCTACTTTTAAGAAAATCAATAGTCTTTTTCTTTTGAATATTGAGCAGCGAGACGTTGTTTGTTATGAGCGTGCTCAGTCTTCTACTGAAACATATGTTCTTTGAGCGAGTCTAAGACTTTATTGAACTTAGTGCTTCTCTTTTCTCTGTACATATAGTCTTCGCATCTTATAGATCTTGCTCTTTAGCTTTGAATTCTCGTTTATCTGATTTATTCTTCATTTATCTGTATTTCTATGACTTGCTTCAAACATGATTCTAACATTATTTAAAGCTTCATACATATTACATGACAGTGATTTACTTTCTAGTTGAGTCGATTTTTGCAGCTCTACGATCGAAAGCAGAAGCTCTGCTACAGACATGTAGTAAACATGAAGACAACAGTTGATCTTTTTACTGAGCTTGTCATTGAATCAAACAAGCTTTGTCATGTGTTGCAGGCAAGAAAATCTTGACTGAGCTCTTGACTGAGCTTGTCATCGAACAAGCTCTGCAACGCGTCACAAACATGAATTGACTTCTCAATTAATCTCTTGACTGAGCTCATCATCAAAAAGAACAAGCTTTATCAAACGCGATAGACAGAAATCGAAACAAGTTCTATCAAATGCAATAGACAGAAACAGAGAGTGCTATCAAATGCAATAAATATGATCAGAACAAGCTTTGCTTCAAGAGCGCGTCTGATATTGATCTCATCATTGAGATGATCAATGAACAGAACAAGCTTTGCAATGCGTTGCAGGCAGAAATCAGAAGTGAGTCTGCTACAATGACAGACAAGAATTGATCTCATCATTAAGTTAGTCACTCAATAGCTAGTTTGCTTGAAAGGCATGAATCAACAGTGAATCTGCTTTAAAGACGCGTTTAATATTGATCTTTTGATCAAGTCAGTCACTCAATAGCTAGTCTGCTTCAATGACACGTTTGATAATGAGTCTGCTTGAACAACATTTGAAATTAAATTCAGTCACGAACCTTCTTTTATTTGCATCTTCTACGATTTATCTCTATTCACAACATTGATGACAACAGCAAGATGATATGTACTGCAGACAGAATGAAACATGTACTTTATATCTCAAGAGAATTGAACATATATTACATGTTTGAAATCACGAAGATATGAGCTGAAACTCATTCATCATTAAATATTTGAAGCTGAATAGAAAGAGTCTGCTTGAATGACAAGAATAGTGAGTCTGCTTCAGAGATAAATAACGATTGATCTCGTTGTCAAGCTCGTCATTCGAAGTGAGTCTGTTACAATGACAAGTCAATAGTTGATCTTTTAATTGAGTTAATCATTGAACAGAAGATAAGCTTTATTGAATGCAATAGACATGAACGAAACAAGTTCTGCAATGCGTTGCAGACATGAATCAAAAGACAACGATTGATCTCATTAACTGAGCTCGTCACTCGATAGTGAGTCTGCTTGAAAGACATGAATCGATAGTGAGTCTGCTTTAATGACATAAAAAGAACAAGCTTTACTATGTAGTAAATCTGAATTAGAAGTGAGTTTGCTTCAATGACATTCAACAAGAAGAAATAGACTTGAAACGTCTGATGAGCTTGAAACACTTTATATCAAGAAGAAATAGACTTAAAACGTCTGACGAAATGAGCTTGAAATGCTCAATGAAATGAACAAGAAAGAAAGAAGCTGATTGAAGCAATGAGATCATTGCTTGACTGAGAAGAGAGAGTAATGTTACGAGCATGCTCAGTCTTCTACTGAAACACATATTTTTTGAGCGAGTCTAAGACTTTATTGAACTTAGCGCTTTTCTTCTCTTTATACACATAGTCTTTGCATCTTGTAGATCTTGCTTTTTAGCTTTGAATTCTCGTTTATCTGATTTACTCTTCGTTTATCTGTATCTTTATGACTTGCTTCAAACATGATTCTAACATTGTTGATCAAATTATTGATTATTATTGCTATTACTTTGATGCTCAACTTCTTCTGCATCTGAATGAGATTGTCAAGATTGAAAAGTTGATCTGCATCAATTTAATCTTCAGTCATTTGACGTACTATGCTGCACAAATTAATATGAGCATTTTAGTACTGCAAAAAACTTTCATCAATGTAGCTGTCTTTAACATTAAGAGCTTTATTCTTCATCAATTGTTGAATCTTTTCATTCAGAATGTCTTTGAGTTTCTGAAGTTGAAAAGTCTTACTCACTTGCAGAATTACTTTCATCGTTATCATTTTCTTATCATTAACAAGAAGTTCATGATTGATTTAAAGACTCTTCATTACATTAATCAACATCTTCATCAAATTCATGCTTAATCAAATGTCTTTTTTAAAGATCTTTTCATTCTTTTTTGCAACAACTTTGATCAACTTTCTTTGATTAGCAATTAAGCATTGTATAATTCTCATGTTACATCTTTCTTCATAAAAGCTTTGACTGATCTGCAAACATATCTCGCTTTTGATCAGATCATTGTTCTGTCTCAGATCATAAGACAACAAGATGAAAATGCTGAATCTCAATAGTTTCATGATATCTTGAATGAATTGCAAGATAACAAGCTGAGTTTTGAGAATTGAAACTTTCTTTTAACTCGTGTGAAGAAAAATATGATACTGAGAAGCTGAATTGATTTTAATGAAGCATTACATCTTTACATCATTAAACATGAGATTGACAAGTATAATTTTGATTGTCTTGAGCGATTAAATTAGTCGATTATTAAGATATGCATCAAACACATTGATAAAAAGACTAAGAAGATCTTATTCAATGATGCTGATAAGCTCTCTTGCACATTGCTTCTCAGCAGAGACGCTCAAGTCATGTTAATGTTTAATATGTTTATTGAGAAAAGCTTGATCAATAACTTGATGAACATTGTTGTTGATATTATTTGAGATGATGACACAGATGATTCTTTTACAACTTTTTCTGCAGTTATTTTGATGAAGATGAATGACTATGTCAATTTTATCAGCATGCTCATCAATGATCAAAATGTTGTTTCTATTTTTCTCAGAACAGCTACGTGAAATAATGATGACAATACATGTTCTTGTGAGCAATTTTCTCTGATTCTGATCTTCATTATCATTATTCACAAAAGTCAAAGACTTATTTTAGTCAAAGTGATTCTTAATCTTGCTATGTTGAACTTCTGTCAAGATTTAACATATGTGAGTTTATCACAAGTTCATTGAATTCAAGATCTTGCTTTTAAAATTTCGTTTTTCTATGATCATTTCTTTCAATGTAATGATGAGTTAATTTTCAAATGCATTAATGATAGTTGTTGTCATGATTCTAGTCTTGTCAGATTTATTCTCGCTTCATCATCTTGATTAATTTCTATTGAGTCTAACGTTAACTGAGAAACACACATATGTAGTCAGCTTCTTTTCTGTAGTTATCTTTCTTTCTTAGCATTTATCTTCTAGTTAAATGACATCTCTATCTGACTCGCTTTAGACAGATCTTTAACAATTGTTATAAACAGAGATTGTCATCACTTCTCTTTTTTTTTCTCAATGTTAATGTATAATTTATGTATGTAGTTTAATCTTTGCTTACAAATGAACATATAATAATGTTTGATTGATTGATTAGCAAGATTGAATTAGTAGCTTGAAGTGAATATGATTCTTTTTCGACGAAAATAGTCATCTACATACGATCAGCTTACATCTCAACTCATCTTTCTTTCATTTACTTTCAGTACATACATCTTCTTTTGAACTACATCTTTAATTCAAACATCTACGCTTAATTTAAACATGTACGCTTACGCTTTTCTTTCAAACACTATTCTCAATTCTATCTCTTCATCATGTCAAATTCACGCTCAAAGATCACAAATTTAAACTCAAACATGATGTTCTTTGCTTTTCAAGCAAACGAACTTTCTGTGCTGAATGTACTAAATTACGACTATCATCAGACTCATTTCTTCAATGAAACGATTAATACTAAATTTAGACTGATCATTAGAATTCTTCTACATCATTTTAACATAGCAAATCTCTTTCTCTATGCTCAGCATAAAATTAATGTCGCAAGAAACATCTTGATTGCTTCAAAGAAATGATTAATTGTCATTTCTGATATGATCACTTATGAGATTTGATGATGAAATTCTGATGCAGTTAAGATGAACTTCAACGATTCTTTTGTCATCAACACTTCACTCTCAGCATCGTAAGTCATGAGTTATGTGCTATGTCATTACGTTAACAGAAATCTCTAATGCTGAATATAGTTAATCATTCATCTCTTACTTCTCATATTCTTTCTCTTTTTCTTTTGTTTCTTCTGTGCACACTTCATTTCAGACATTTTCATCTGATCATTCTTCTCATCGCTTTTTTTCTTTCTTCAAATGATCTCGCTTTTTCTTTGTCAACATCTATGATGAAGAATATATACAAAGTTCTCAAGATTATTTGAATCAATCGCGTGCTTTTTCAAAACATCATCATTGCACATGAACTTCTTCATTTCTTTATGCATTTTTCTTTAATAAGATTGTCATAATCAATTCACGTCATTATTATTATTATTTAATGATGACTTCAGAATCAATTATTCAAGATCTGAGTTCAGATGAGACAGTTAACAGTACATCAACTAAATTTAAAGATAAGTTTGAATAAACAAAGACAAGAAATCGCGAGAGAAAATCTCATATATTAAGCTCATCAGATAGATACAAGTTCAAAAGCTTTCATTCACGCTGTTTTTGAATGTTTTAATTCATATATTCTAAGTAAAGATCTTGAACAACGAGTCTTGCATCATTGACATCAATGACTTTCTCACTATGAAAGTCATTGACGTTGACAATCAACTCAACAGTCTGAGAAATAATATCATCTTCAAGATCAACTCACTAAATTAAGAATATTTTCAAGTGTTGATGTTGAACGCAGCACGCTTCAATGTCTTTCAACGTTTGCTTGCAGACTTCAACAACTTGATTTCTTCTGCAAAGATAGTCAATGATTTATGAAATGTTGATCAAATGAAAAGCATGATGATTATACTCATCAGAGATCAGATATTGTGATGATTTGATCATAAGCAGACGAAGAAAGACAACTGAGTTTTCATTATTTAATTCATTTAAGATAGTAAATTAAACTTGATTCTCTTTTTGACTTGATAATGCTTGAAAGTGTGTCTTTTTTACATCATGATTATAAAGCTATGTTACGAGCGTATCAAGACTGAATAAGGCTGAAGCTTTAATCAATTTGCAATGAATGTTAGCGAGTACTTTGCGTATTGATTAGAGCTAGTCAGTGTCTCTAGTCAAGATCTGACTCAGTCTCTATTTTCGTTTTTCAACATCTTTTTGTTCAACATCATTTTTCTTTCTACATCACATTTTACTCATGTCACAAACACATCTTCTTTGAGCTTAGCGCAGTCTTTGAATATTACTTAAATAAAAGCTTTTATACTCATCTTCTTCTGTATTCTTAATATTCAGTTATAGCTATCTTTAAAGATCAAGCATTATCAACTCTGATCTTCATTGATTGTATCATCTAGACATGATTCTGACATTATATTAAGAATTCGTTAATCACACGATACTGATCTCATTACTCATTCAACATACTTGTCTAGACAGAACGAGTTTAAAGAAATTCATTTATCTGATGATCAATGATAATTGAAAGATAGAAAAATATTAAAGAGTTGAATAGAATCAACGACAAGACTGTTTGAATTGCTAGACTACTTATTGCTCATTAAGTACGTAAAGTTTATTCAATTATGAAAATCATGATAAAGAATCTTCGTGAATTGCTCAAGAATCAAATCGATTGATAGATTCAATGATAAAGAATCTTCGTTATTTGCTAGAGAATTAATCAAATCAATTAACAAACAAATCTCATTTTCTTTGTTGAAGATTAAACATCACTTTATACATCTTTCTTCTTCAATCGTCAAGCATCATCATTCATTCAATTCTCTTTCAAAACAAATCTCATCATGTTTAGTCATTCATTCACTGAAGAGCGTTTCAAAGAATTTCAAAATCATTTCTCTCAAATCTCTGATGCTGATTCATCGAAATCACGAACGAAATCATTAAGTGCTGCATCATTCATTCATGAAGATGTCACTGAAATGATAATACTTCTTGTGTTCTACAAAATTTGAAAGACTTGAAGTCTAGCTCTTGATGAAGAAACAGATCAACTCTACAAGTTAAATAAACAACAAGAAGACGAAATCAAAAAGTTGAAAACTAGACTTTAAGCTAAAGAAAACACTTCTTCTGATTTCATCTACTCTGAATGTTCTAGATTTTAAAAAATATCTGATTCTTCGTTGTTTACTGATGAAAAGAACTCTACTTGAAAGAATTGGTACGAAAAAATTCAGAATAAACTAAAGATCAACGTTGATCTCTTTTTTAATGAACGAGTTAAATTGAGCTATGTACATTCTAGATTATTCAATGACGCAGCTGAGATCACTCAAGCTAGATGCAAACGTGACTATGTCAATCTTTATAGAATTGTCGACGATCTTTTGAAAGAACTAGCTCAGTTGTTTAATGATTTGAATAAGAAAGTCAACTTTCGTAAAGAATACTACAACTTAATTCAAGAATCAAAGAAGTTCAGCAAGTTCTACACTCAGTTTCAACAATTATCTTTCTATCTGAAGTATCACAAAAAGCAACTAATCATTGATCTGAAAGATAAAATAAACTCTTGTCTTTGATTCATTTGAATAGATCAATTAGTTCAATCTGATTCTCTTAAAGAGATTTGTTTCTATTTGATTTATTTGAATAATGATCAGCGAGTCATTTGAAAAATCAAGAATAAAGTCATCTCTTTAAAAGTCATCAAAAAGATAAAAATTATATCTTTGTGCAAACTAGACGAAATTCTATCAGAAGAGAATTACTTTGAAAGATTGTTTCTAATTGACATTTTTCTCAACTCTCAGAATCAATCTTTTAGTCTTTGTTCTCTGATAAACAGTGATTCAGTCACTTATATGCTCATACATGATAATCTAGTTAATAAAGTATGCAAGAAACTAGAAATTCAATCTATATCATTGACAAAAGAGAAGTTAATAAAAGACTATGATGAAAAGATATTTAAGAAGATCATCACTCATAAAATTCTACTCAATCTCATCATTGAAAGTCATAAGAAATTGACTGTATCAATGCTGATAGCTGATATTGATCATCATGAAGTCATATTAAGTAAGCTCTGAATGAACAAAAACGAAATATTATTGAATATGCAAAATGACATCATTGTTTTTTCAAATCAATTAAATACTTCTATTTCGATTTTTTTGATCTCTCTCAATTCAAAGCACTTAAGTTGATCACGATCAACTTCGCTGTCTTTTATCATTCAAACTAAGATCTTTATTATGCTCAAATGATCTGTTTCAACTACAACTAAGAAAGAATCATTCTTGATTCAAAGCATAAATGCAGCTTCATTCAAAATGCTGTTGAATCATTCAAAGAAAAATTAAACTAAAGTCTTTGCTTTATCAATGATCAATATAGATAGAGAAATCACGTAAAATACTCAGTGCAATTTGAACGCTTTAAACATTTCTTTAATCAATGAAACAACTCAGAATTTGAAAGTTATTAAAGCGAAGCTGTCATTGAAATATCATGAGTTTCTGAATGTTTTTGATCAAGCTCAATCAAATAAACTACTTTCTCATCGCTTCTACGATCATAAAATTGAGTTCACTAGTGATTCAACGCTTTTTTGCTGTTGAGCATATTAAATGTCATCTGTCAAACTTCTGAAAGTAAAGAAGTATTTAAACGAGAATCTGTTTAAGAAATTCATCACTTCTAGTCAGACTCTTTATTTCTTTCTTGTTCTATTTACTCTCAAAGCAAATAAAGATCTTTGATTCTGCATAAACTATTGAAAGCTAAATGTCATTTTCAAAAGAAAGAAATATTCTTTATCATTGATAGATGAGATCATTGATAAAATAGTGAATTGCAAGCATCTGACTAGATTGAAAATCATATCAGCGTTCAACAAACTTTGAATGCATCTTAATAATGAGAATTACATCACTTTTATCACTGCTTTAGAAGTATATAAATACAAGATGCTATCATTCAAACTGACTAATGAATCGATCTTCTTTCAGCAATATATGAATGACATTCTATGAGACATTCTAAACAACTTTTGTCAAGTCTATCTAGATGACATTCTTATCTATAGCAAAATGAGAAAGAAGCATAGAGATCACGTCAAACTAGTATTGAGTCAACTACGTAAAGCTGAACTGCAGATAAATATTCAAAAGTGCAAATTCAATGTAGAAAAGACTGTCTTTCTAGAAGTCATTGTATCAGAACTAGATCTTCATATGAATTTCAGCAAAGTAACAGTCATAGTCAGCTGAATCACTTCAATCAATCTAAAAGAAATTCAAAACTTCGTGAGATTTGTTAACTTTTATCGTCGTTTCATTAAGAACTTCTCGAAGCTAGTTAAATCATTTACTCAGTTGACTAGAAAGAATACATCTTTTGTTTGAGACAAGATTTGTGTTCAAGTCTTTGACAATCTAAAGAAACAAGTCAGCTCAATCTCAATACTTCGTCACTTTGATCTTAAACAACAAGCTATTTTGAAGATTAATGCTTTGAACTATGTAAAAGATAAAATACTATCTCAGTACAATGATGAGAAAGTTCTTCATTCGATGATCTTCTACAGTAAAAGCATGATTCTCGCTGAAATCAATTATCACATTTATGACAAGAAATTGCTAGTCATCATTTGATGCTTCAAACATTAATGACTTGAGCTGAAATGCATTGAACTACTCATTCAGATATTCATTGATCATCAAGCTTTGAAGATCTTCATGAAAAATAAACAGTTGAGTTGATGACAAGTCAACTATCTGAACATTTTGTTAAAGTTCAACTTTCAAATCATCTTTAAATCAGGCAAAATAAATACTAAAGTTGATGCTTTAACATGAATGTTTCTAGCAAACGTCTTTGAATCAGCTTAACAACTTGAAGATTGTTTTCAGACTATTCTGATTCTTGATAGAGTCAATGTTCTATTCATTGAATCAAAAGCAAATTTCTATCAGCGAGTATATATGATCAATTAAACAAATGAGTTTTGCAATGAATATAAACAAGCTATGAACGAGAACAAGCTCAAATTTCATATCACTAAATTGAAGAACTGTAAAATCATTGATAGCGTTCTCTTTAGAAAAGACTTACTGTGAGTTTTCAAGAATATGCATACGAAACTGCTACAGAAAATTCATGATCAGCTTTCAATCTCTCATCTCAACAATAAATGAACTATTGATTTAATTCAATGATTTTACTATTAATCAGATCATTAAGTCACAGTCAGACAGTACATTTGAAACTGTCATGTCTGTCAGCGAAGCAAAGTCTCTAGAAATAGCATCAATGAACTTCATCATTCTCTACTCATTTCACAAGAACGCTGAAAAGATATAATTATGAACTTCATTACTGAGCTATCTTTATCAGAAAACTATAATATTATTTGCATAATCATATGTTGTTTCATCAAAAAACATCACTATGTTTTCTGTCATTAAGAAGATGATGATATCTCAGTCAAAGAAACAGTTTGAATGTCAGAATTCAAGCCTATGAAAGTCAGAGTTCTTCAAAGAATAAAGAATAAACATGAGAATTATTCTTTAACATTATCATCAAACTTTTAGACAAGAATCTGAATCTATGAGAATTGAGACACTGAGTCTACAAGAAACTTTACTGTCAATTCTCAGAAACATTGAATCTATGAGAATTTCTATCGTTGATTCTCAGAAACTCTGAGTCTACAAAAGTTCAAGTCACATACAAATTTTGACATTTCATTGATGATAAGAATTCAAGTCACATATGATCTTCAAGAAATCTCACATGAGTTGCATGTAATTTCGCTGATCTCATCAATGATGCTTAAGCTTAATCTTCTGAGTATATAAAGAAGAGTTCACTTCTGTATTTTGTAATTTAATGTTAACTTTTTATATGAATAAATATTATTAAGCTACTATCAAATTTGATCATATTATTTATTGTTACAAGTGTGCTCAGTCTTCTACTGAAACATGTGTTCTTTGAGTGAGTCTAAGACTTTATCAAGCTTAGCGCTTTTCTTTTCTCTGTACATATAGTTTTTGCATCTCGTAGATCTCACTCTTTAGCTTTGAATTCTCGTTTACCAGATTTATTCTTCATTTATCTGTATTTCTATGACTTGCTTTAGACATGATTCTAACATTTATGTGCATATTCTTTAGTGTGACTGCGCGTTTCTCAAGCTACTCACAATTTTAACACTCTACTTTATTGCAGAGATGATAGTTCATACAATCAAAAAAAAATCGTTGACTTAAACAGTGATTCTTCGAATATGACACTCAATCTTTGTAACAAATCTTAATCTTTTCTCATTCTTGAGACTTCTGCATCTTTGATTCAAATGATCATCATCACTGACATTATAAACGTATTCTTCAAGCATCATGATCAAGATACGACTTTTCTTGATGTCATCATTTCACTTCTTGAAAGCAATATTTACATGTCTTTCAAGAGTGTTATCTCATCTACTCTCGTTGTTTTCACAGAACTCATATTCATTCTACTTGATCAAACTTCTTGCAATAATAAAGAAGAATCTCAATTGAATTTAATAAAGAGTCTTGCACAGCATCAAGCAATCATCATCAACATCATGATTTTATTGACTCAATCATTTTCTGATTTTACAAGCATTAGTTTGAAGAATGTATTAAAGACTCATTGTCATGCAGCATTAAATGAAAACATCAGAAGTGTTTGCATCGATGTAGAAAGAAAAGAGAGATAATGCACACTGCTTCAGACAAGAATAAAAGTTGTTGAGCATGAATTTTTATTTATCACTCTTGATGAAATTCAAAACATTATCAACAATGTGAAGATCTTGCAAAGACAACAAAATTATTTGAAGATGTGTGTTTAATGCAAGACATTATTCATTGAAAACATCATTTTGTTAGAAAATCTGAATTAAGCATTTTGCACATTGAACTCTGATTACTTTTTAACATGACGAAGTCGTGCATCTGATCATTTTGAATTGAAGTTTTGCAAAAGAATCATCGCTAAAGTTATAAAGAATTCTTTCGTCAATGATGATTTCTTTAAGAAGAGAGCAATCACTTTTAAAATCATTTTCTTGAATAAGTTCTTAAAAGAAAAGAAGTTCAAGTTCATCATTAATGAGAATCTGAAGTTGTTTCTCAGAAAACTAAAGTTGAACTTCATCAAGATGAACTACATCAAAAATGATGACAAGCTTAATTATGTCACGAAATATGTAAAGATCACAACGATGCACTATCTTCAACAGATCAAGAAAACTGTTGAGAAGAGAAATTGTAGAATTACATGAGCAAAGTTTCTCAAGACTCTTCAGCAATGCTTGCTTGATGTGAAGTCACTTCAGAATTGAATGAACAATTTATGAAATATCATTATAAAAAGAAGTGATCAAACATGCATGTTGTTCTTTCTGAAACTCAACAAGACACATTTTCAAAATCATGTCAAAATCATGAAGTTTAAAAAAGTGTTATTGTTCAGATTTTTAAGTAAGCTACTTCTCTTGAACAAGATCAAGCTAATCATATTAACTTTCGCTTAATGAAGCAAGATGTTCTGTTGAAAATTGATGAAGTACATTGACATGCAACATGCTTTAAACTATGCTCAGCAGAGTCAACAGTTAAAAATGAACTCATCTTTCAAAAATTGATTATATAAGAAGAGTTTACAGAGTTTCTTGCAGAGAATTAATAATCAAGAAAAAGAAAAATACTTTAATGATCAACAAGAGCAACAAGAATCAGAACTGAGAGAAACAATTTTTTGAAAGAAAAAATATTGCAGAATCAGTGAGAAAGCGTGCGTTAGATGCAAATCTAAAGATCACGCAAAGTTGAATTGTTTAAATTCATGATTCATCTTTTCAGAAACTTTCTTCTCAGAAGTTTCTTTTGCTTTTAATAATATTCTCATTATTGACATCTTGAAAAAAGACTTAGCTCAATAAATTTCTCTCATTTATTGATTGCTCAAGAAAAGAAAGTAACTGAAGAGTATGAAACTCAGTGAATCAACTCAATCAGTCAACTATCTGTTGAACTGAATACATTAACAATGTCAAAGAACTTGAACTCAGTCACAACATCATTCATTCTCATAATCAAGATTAAGTCAGAATGTCTTAATCTTCTTGAAACTTAAATCATGATGAACATTAAGTGTATATTAAATATGATTCATCACAGTCTTGTAAAACATTTAAATAAGATTGAGAATATTCATTCTTGAAAGTTCACAAGAATTTTCTTTAATGATAAATCAATGTGATTACATGAAATAATACTGCTTAATCTGAACATTCAAAACTTCAATGAAAGCAATTTATGCATCTTGAAGATCTTTATCATTGTCAAATATGCTTCAGAGAATCTTATGTTAAATCTTTCATTCTTTAAGAAGCACAATTTCATTCACAAGTTTGTTTATTGATGCTTATGCTGAAGAATCTTGTGTGCTCAGAATGAAAGAAAAAAACTATTTCATCAAAGAATAGTTTCAGAATCATCTTATGTGATGTTTGATGAAGTAAAACTTACATCAAGTTTCTTTGCATGCAATATTCATTAATCTAATTTTGCAAGAAAAATCATTCTTAAGTTTTCTCATCAATGTAATCATCAGAAGAAATAAGAAGTTTCAAACGCTTAATTAACTCAGAATCTCAAGCAACAGAGCATTATAATACACATTTGATCACTTCTAAATGCTTTGTATGACTCTTTGAATCTTTCAATGACAGAAGAAAACTCTCAATTCACATAAATTAAGAGTATGATAATTGATCAATTCTTAAATGTTTCAAAAGAATTTGCAAATTTCGCGAATCTTTTCATTTAAAAAATCAAAGTTCTTTCAACTTATAAATCTTATGATCATATTATTCATATCAAGAAGAATCATATTGCTTTTTGAAATTCTTTGTACAATCTTTTTGCAGTTGAACTCATTGTACAAAAAACATATATTGAGAAACAGCTTTGAGCAAATATGATATGATACTTCATCTCTTCAGCTGAAATGTTTATGCTCTTTACATTTAAAAAAGATGAAACGCTGCAATCATGCATTGATTATCAAGAACTTAATACAATCATTCTTAAGAATAAATGTTTTCTTTTGCTAATCAATGAAGCTCTTGATCATCTTGCAGATATCAAGTGATTTATCAAGCTTAATGTTATGAGCGTGCTCAGTCTTCTACTAAGATACATATTCTTTGAGCTAGACTAAGACTTTATTGAGCTTAGCGCTCATCTTTCTTCTGTACATATAGTTTTTGCATCTGATAGCTTTCACTCTTTAGCTTTGAATTCTCATTTACCTGATTTACTCTTCATTTATCAGTATTTCTATGACTTGCTTTAGACATGATTCTAATATTATTCAAAGCTTTGTACATATCACATGATAGTGAATCGCTTTCTAGCTACGATCGAAAGCAAAGCTCTGTGACGCGTTGCAGAGTTGAATTGATCTCTCGACTGAGCTCTCGACTGAACTCATCATTGAACTGAACAAGCTTTGCAACGTGTTGCAGACAAGACAATCTTGAACTGAGCTCTTGACTGAGCTTATCATCAAAGAGAATAAGTTCTATTGAACGCGATAGACAGAAATCGAAACAAGCTCTATTAAACGTGATAAACAGAAACAGAGAGCTTTATTGAATGCAATAGAAGCGATCAGAACAAGTTTCGTTACATGCATGTAGTATACAAAATAGAGAGCTTTATTGAATGCAATAGATGCAATCAGAACAAGTTCTGCAAGTGCAAGCATTGCAGACTTGAATCAATTCTGAATTAATCAAACTTAATTGATCAGACAGTGAGTTTGTTACAAAGACGCGTTCAATATTGATCTCGTCATTGAGATGATTAATGAACAGAACAAGCAATGTAACGTGTATAGTAGGCAGAAATCGAAATAGTGAGTCTGATTTAATGACATGAACGAAACAAGCGCTATCAAATGTGATAAGTCTGAATCAGAAGTGAGTCTGCTACAATGACAAGAAAATGATTGATCTCATCATCAAGCTCGTCACTCAATAGTGAGTTTGCTTGAACGACATTCAAAATCAAATTCAGTCACGAATCTTCTTTTATTTGCATCTTCTATGATTTATCTTTATTCACAACATTGATGACAACAGCAAGATGATATGTACTGCAGACAGAATGAAACATGTACTATATATTTCAAGAGAATTGAACATATACTACATGTCTGAAATCACAAAGATATGAGCTGAAACTCGTTCATTGCTGAATATTTGAAGCTGAATAGAAAGAAGATTGCTTAAATAACAAGAATAGTGAGTTTGCTTGAAAGACACGAATCAACAGTGAGTTTGCTTTAATGACATGAATGAAACAAGCATTATTGAATGTGATAAGTCTGAATCAGAAGTGAGTCTGTTACAATGACAAGTCAATAGTTGATCTCTTGATTGAGTCAATCAATGAACAGAATAAGCTCTACTACATGCATGTAATAGACATGAATGAAACAAGCTCTATCAAATGCAATAAACACGAACGGAAAAACTCTGCTACATGCATGTAGTAGACACAAATTAAAGACAATGATTGATCTCATTGACTGAACTCATCACTTGATAGTGAGTTTGCTTAAATAACATGAATGAAACAAGCTTTATTGAATGCAATAGACTTGAATCAGAAGTGAGTCTGCTTCAAAGACACTCAACAAGAAGAAATAAACTTGAAACATCTGATAAAATGAGCTTGAAATGCTTTACGTCAAGAAGAAATAGACTTAAAACGTCTGAATAAAATGAGCTTGAATGCTTGATGAAATGAGCTTGAAACACTCAATGAAATGAGCTTGAAACGTCTGAATAGAACGATAATGAATTGTACAAGAAGAAGCTGATTGAAGTAATGAAATCATTGCTTGACTGAGAAAGAAAAGTAATGTTACAAGCGTGCTTAATCTTCTACTGAGATACGTGTTCTTTGAGCTAGACTAAGACTTTATTGAGCTTAACGCTCATCTTTCTTCTGTACATATAGTTTTTGCATCTGATAGCTCTCGCTCTTTAGCTTTGAATTCTCGTTTACCTGATTTACTCTTTGTTTATTTGTATTTCTATAACTTGCTTTAAACATGATTTTAACACTTGACATCAAGAACGCATTCAACAAACTTTGCATACAAAAAGAAAATGAATGAAAGATGATATTTCATATGAGATTTGATTTATACAAGTATCTTGTGATGCTCTTTGATCTCATCAATGCATTGACTTTCTTTCAGATCTATATGAATCAGACTTTGTTCAAATTTCTCAACATCATCTGTCTCATTTATTTGAATAACATTCTGATATTCAGCGAAACTTGCAAGAAACATGTTCATCACATATGATAAATTCTTGACAAACTGCAAATTTTAAAGCTCTATATCAAGCTCTTTAAATACAAATTCTTTAAGAAAGAGCTATTCTTTTTAAAATATAAAGTAGAAAAAAGAGAAATTTCAATGAAGAAGAATTGAGTGCAAATCATTCAAGATTAATCATAATCAAGAACAATGAAAGAAATTTAAATGTTTCTCAACTTTGTCAACTTTTATCATTAATTCATAAAGAATTATTCAAGAATAGCATCATTCTTGATTGATTATCTTAAAATAAGTCTCTTTTTTAACATAAAGAAGAAATGAATTCTCAAAGAACAGATGAAGTGAATTGAACTCATTAACAGTGCTTGAAATGCTTTTCAGAAGCTGAAAATCATCTTTGCTCAAAATGTTGTTTTTCAGCACTTTAATTTTGCAAAAGTCATAAGACTGAAGATGAACATTTTTGAATTTGCAAAAAGAATGATGATGTTTCAATAAACAAATATTATACTCAAGAATTTACATTGACATTCAGTAGTCATTTAATTGAGAAAGTGACAATTAATTGAACGAAACTATGATGCATATGATCAGAAAATGCTAATGATTGTCAAAAGCATAAATCATTAAAGACATCATTTAGAAGAGACTTGACATGAAATAAAGATAATCAACAATCATGCAAATCTTCAACACTTTATGATAATAATCAAGCTTTCTTGCAAACAGATGAAGTGAATCAACAAACTTACTGTGTACAACTTCAAGATCTTCTATCAAAAGAAAGTGAGCAACTTTGTTGATGATTCATCAAGAAAACTCAACTATGAGAAAGATATCAATGCAGATGAGAGAAAATTCACTTGTGATTTAACATACATAAGAAAACTTTTGAAGAATTTCTTGAGTTAATCAATGTCAACACTCATCATTTTCACTCAACAGTTCAAGATTCTGAGTATTAAAAATCACAAGAAAATAATCATCAGATCATTTGAAAAAATCATTAACTTATCAGTGTTTGCAAGAAGAATCAAAGAAGTTTCTCAAACTTTGAAGAAATTCTCGACTATTGATGAAAAGTCTCAATGATGATTTCAAAACATCATTATTTCTCGTCAGAAGAACATTTGCTTTTGCAAGAATATTAAATCAAGATTTACTACTGTTGCTGAAACTTGAAAAGACATTGATTTTCACAAAAACATTGAGTCAAGATTTATTATTATTGCTAAAACTAGAAAAGATGTTTGCTTTTGTAAAAACATTGAGTCAACGTTTACTACTATCATTGAAACTAGAAAAGACATTTGTCTTTGCAAAAACATTGAGTTGACATTTATCATTGTTACTGAAACTGAGAGAAACATCATTCAGATGAGATGAAAATGCAGAAAAGCAAATTCTTTTGCTGAAGAAAATAAATGTTTAATCATGAATCAGAGTGAGAGTTTGACTATGTGTTGTCTTACTGATAAAAGCAAATGTTTAATCATGAGTTAAAGCAAAGTTTTGATCATATGTTGTTCTGTTAAAGAGAGTGAATGTTTGATCATAAGTCAGAGTGAGAGTTCAACTATGTGTCATCTCGCTGATGAAAGCAAATGTTTAATCATGAGTCAAAGCAGAGTTTTAACTATGCATTATTCTGTTGAGAAGAATGAATGTTTGATCATGAATCAGAGCAGAAGTTTGACTATGTGTCATTTTGCTGACGAAAGTAAATGTTTAATCATAAGTCAGAGCAGAGTTTCAACTATGCATTGTTTTGTCAAGAAGAGCAAATGTTTGATCATAAGTCAGAGCAGAGATTCAACTATGCATCATTCTGTTTAGAAGAGTGAATGTTTAATCATGAGTCAGAGCAGAGTTTCAATCATGCATCATTCTACTGAGAAAAGTGAATGTTTGATCATGAGTCAAAACAAAGACTCAACTATGTATCATTCTGCTGAAGAAATGAAGAAAGCTTTATTCATGAAAGAGAAAGTGAATGCATCAAAAAGTTATTTCATTGCAATTCAGAATGATTCAAATGAGATAAATGATACAGTCTTGAAGTCTATGAAAATTCATAAATGCTTTAATTCATTGATATAAAATGATGTTCTGATTTCAAGCTTTATTGACTTTGCAAGCTATTCTTTCAAGAGTCTGACTCAACTAATTTGCAAACAGCAGAAAATAAATCATCTCATTATCACAGTACAAGAATTAATGAAAAAGAAAAACTCAAGCATATGCAATACTGAAATTGACTTCAGCATCTTCATGATCAACTGATTGAAAAAAATCATAAATAACATTATGCTATTTCAAAAATTTATTTATGTTTCTGCATAAAATAAATTTAGAGCAGAAATTATGAAATGACATCATGACAGCTCTCTTGCAGAATATTTCAATTCTCAATGATATTTAAAGCTTGTTCAATAAATCTTCAACTGATCATTTGCAAATAAAAACATTAAGAAATACTGCAGAATCTGTAAATCATGTCAACAACATAAAACATTACATCACAAAATCTGAGAACTTCTGAATAGTTTGCTCATTTCTTGAAAAGTATGAAAGAACATCATCATGAATTTCATCATTAATCTTTCTGACAGCACAAGCATTTCAGATATCTTTTACAACAGCATTATGATTGTAATCAAGTGTCTTTTCAAGATGATGCACTACATTTCTACTTGAAAAACAATGATTACTTTTGATCTGATTAATCTTTTTCTTGACAAAGTAGTTTGATATCACGAGACTTCTGATGATATAGTTTTTGACAAAGATTTCATATTTACATCATACTTTTGAACGTCGCTGTGCTATCATCTTCTGATCAAGTGAAAACTTAGCACTGCATTTCATTCTTGCATTGATGATCAAATCAAGAGATAAAATCAAACTCTCAAGATTTATCTTTGAGTGTACTGCAATGATGTTCAAAATAATTGAATTCATCTTCTTATCATGATTGAGTTCTTCTACAATAACAATGTTCACATTGCAACATTGATAACATCATTCTTTGCAGTCACAGAAAAACATTTGAGAATGAAGTTCAGCATCAAAAGTCATTTAAAGAAATCAGAGTCAGTCACAAACTACACAATGAAAATGAAAAGACAGCATGAGAATCTTCGCTACAGACTTGCAAAGACAAACGTCAACTACATGACTCAGCATGATAAAAAACACTCTGTTAAGATATATTTTGTCAATCAATTGATGTGATTGAATGTCAAGAACATTCAAATCAAGAAGTCTTTCAAGAAACTTGAAGTCAAAAGATACAAATTGTATAAAACTCTGAAGCATCTGAGCAGACAAGTCTATCGTCTGAAACTGTCTTCAAAGACGTGCATACACTCAATATTCAATGTCAACTTGCTGAAATCTTTCTGCTCAAGAAAGAAAAAATTGAATGAGTTGCTCGTGAAAGATCTTGAGCTGAAGAAAGAGATACATAATAGTTGAAAGATCAATAACATACTGAATAGTTGCATACAGAATGATCAGTTGCAATATCTGCTTAGCTGAAAGAACTTTGAAGCTTCAGAAAATATTTAAAAATCATCAAATTGTCTTGATAACTGCAAGACTTTATTAAGATTCTTTCATTGCAGATATCTCATTAAGCTTGAAAGTAAGTTATTAATGTCATCACGAAAGATTACAAGTATGCATAAAACAAAGTAAAAAGATTGATAGCTATTTAGCTATTATTAGAAAGAAAAAAAGAAAAGAAAAACAAGACTTTCTCGTTCAATCATTCTCATCAGTACTTGAATCAACAGTTTAAAAAAGTTGTTAGCAAATGCAGAAATTGATACATGAATAACTCACAAGTTTCATATGATATATGTATCATTCAGCTTTCACTTTCTCGAAAATTCAAGAATTGATGAAAGTAAACTCTTGCAACTATTAGTCAGATAGCACAAAACATGCACAAGCTATTATATTGACAGAATAAATGAAATAAAAAACTCATATCAAAGCTCACTGCATTCTTCATCTTTTTAATAATAAATTGCATGATTGATGCTAAAGATGAGAAAAGAGAAGAAATCATTGACAAGAATGAATCAGATGAAAGTGAAATGTTCTTTATCTTTTTAATGATAAACTGCGTGATTGACGTTGAAGATGAGATGAAAGAAAAAGTCATCGACAGAAATGAATCAGATGAGAGCGAAAGCAAAAAGATATAAAAGAACGAAGAGAATAAAAATGAAGATAACATCACAGAAAAGCATATTTTAATTATGATAGAGACATTCTGATCTTTTGAATGCATTGCAAGAAGAATCAAAGCATTCTGAGTCTGAGTGATCAAAATGAGTCAAAGATTGTCATAGTTCTCAATCTGCTTTCACAGATCTTCAATGATCTTGTTCTGTCTTGCAATTTAACACAGCAGATCATTAATTCAAGTCTTTTATGTTTTCATTTGCTTTTGCATCTTTTTACAATTAATAGTTGCATCTTTAACATTCTTCTTCATTTCACTGATGTCATCTTTGTTTATCTTGATATCAAGAACGAGAGAACACAGCTTCTTCTCAATATATTCTTTAAATTTAAGAAACATCTGACTTTGAGTTAAGTTAAAAGAGAGATTACAAGAGATGATCATCATTTTCTTGATTACAAACTCAGAATCAGATGCAACAAAAAACGAAGAGAAACTTACATGAAGTCAAGAAGAAAGAAAGTTGAAGCAAAGTGATGAAGAAGCAGAATTGACGAGATCAACTCAAAATCAGATGTAATCTCAACATAAAAAGAGTTTGAGCAAGACAGAAAAGTGCTTAAGTCAGATGAAGAAAGAACAGAGCTGATAGAAATGAGCATCAAGTCGCTCTTGAGTGTTCTAAAAAGCATTAATTAATCATTTAATTTTCGCATCTTGAAGCTATTGAAAATTATACTTATGACTCATATTAACAATTTGCTTTGAATACTGCGCATAAAGTGTATTTCTTTGAGTTCTTTTTAATAGAAAATTTAATCTTAATGCATTTAATATCTCTTTCAACGCATTTCTTGCATCTTTTTACTGAAACACTCTTGCAATATACATTAATAGCAATCTTATGATGCTGAACTGAAGAAGATAGATTCTTCATGTAGATGAGCATAATAAAGATGATGAAAAACGTGTAAGAATGATCATCAGCAACAAACAAAGCAATCAGATCAGAGACAACAGAATCAACAGCAGATGAAATATATAAATGAAAGATGAATACATTTTTGAATCAAAGAAACAAGAATGACAAGACACTTCAATGATTTTCTTTCTTTCTTATCTTCAGATGCAAAATGATCAACTCATTGCACATCAAATCAAGAATCTGATTTATACTCACTACTGTCATGATACTTGAGAAAATCATACAAAACTACTTTACAAAATGAGTAAAAGATTAAGTAAGATAATGAAATGAAGATTGAATGCAAGAATGAAAGTTGAAGAAGAAAGAAAATCAGACAAAAGATAAAAGAGATGAATTGATAAAAATTCATTACTTTACAATAAATAAACATGAATATTGATGATCATCATCATCGCGCTAGTCACAACAAATAACAAAAGCATCATTCTTTTGTTCATTGTTTACTTCTACTATCTGATACTATCTTCTGCTCATTGTTTGCTTCTACTATTGAGCATTATCTACAGAAGAAAACTTCAAATTGAGCAAATCTCAATTCTCATCACAATTATCATCATGAGAATTCAAGTTTAGTTGATGTGCATGTGTTAATAAAAGAAAGCATCAAGATCATGATCATACTATGCATGAAGTGACAGTCAAAATATAATGAGACAACAAAATAATAGTCAGAATTCAAATCTACAAGATTCAGAGAATAAACACAAATGATACTGCTGATCATTTAAAGATTCTACATGAGTTGCAAAGAATGCTCAGTTTACATTTATGAAAATCAGAGAATAAAAAATATGCTATTGAACTCAATGCTTGTGCTATCAAAAGAGAATCTTGAAAACATAATGATGTACAGCGAGCTTTAATATCATGCATTGCATGAAGAAATGAAGCAATTCAACAACGAGAACGTTGTTATTAAAAGAGAAAATAATTGTCAGAACTCAGATTTATGAAAGTCAGAGTTCTTCAAAGAATAAAGAATAGATATAAGAATTATTCTTCAACATTATCATTAAGTTCTCAGACAAGAATCTGAGTTTATAAGAATCGAAGCACTGAGTTTACAAGAGATTCTACTGTTGATTCTCAAAAGCATTAAGTCTACGAGAATCTTTATCATCAATTCTCAGAAGCTCTGAATCTACAAAAGTTTAAGTCACATACAAATTTCAATGTTTCATCAATGATAAGAGTTCAAGTCACATATGATTTTCAAGAAATTTCACATGAGTTGCATGTAATTTCGCTGATTTTATTGATGATGCTTGAGCTTAATCTTCTAAGTATATAAAGAAGAGTTTACTTCTGTATTTTGTAGTTTAGTGTTAACTTTCTATATGAATAAATATTACTAAGCTACTATCAAATTTGATCATATTATTTATGCACATATTCTCTAGTGTGACTGCGCGTTTCTTGAGCTACTTACATTGAATCATGCTATGAAACGTTTATCAACTGCATGATTTACTCAGTTTTATTGTTTCAAACAAAGACTTTCAATTCATATCAACTATGTGAAAAAATCTTTGCAAGTGACTGAGAATCACAGCTAGTTTATTCACAGTCTATCATTTTGAGATCAATGATCAATTGAAATGAATCAATCAAGACATTGAATGCGAACTTAGAATTTACTGCAATTACATGCAGAATGACTGAGTTAAATGAATATCTATGATGAAATTCAGCGACAATTTCAATATCTTCTTGATTGTCTCAATGATTTCTTTCTACTTCAATAAAGATTTTCACCTTCAAATGAGTTTTGATTCAGATACAACTGACTACAAAATCATCTGTGAATGATTGAAAGTTAGAAAAGCAGGTGATATTATCATTTGAATGAAAGAGTTACTGAACTTCGATCATCAACAATTGAAAAAGATGAAGCTGATCATTGAAGCACAAATCAATAAACATAAACGAGATGTCATTTATGAGATAAATGACTGAATTTAACTATTCTTCAGAAACATCAAAATCATAAGATCATGCAAAGATTTGAAAGATAAACAACTAGAATTGTATTAAATCACTGTCAAAGTAAAGATTTTCTATCATCTTCATTTATCAATCAGCATGAAGCATCTGCATTCAATCATCAACGTTTCAATGAAGAGCTTAAGTAGCTTGTAAGCAAGTGAGCAACGACATTTGAATTTTAATGCGTTTGAGACATATATGCTAGCTACTAGAACAAACACTTTTCATAATTCAATGATTAGCTGATTTAGCAACATAAATCAATCATTGATATGAATGTATCAGAATTGAATAAGATCAAAGCTTTAACTCTAATCAATTCACAGTGAACGCTAGCGAGTTTACTGCGTATTAATTAGAACTAGTCAATGATTTAGTTGAGAGCTGACTCAGATCTGACTCAGATTTGACTCAGATATAACTCAGCATCTTTTCTCTTTTCTAGCATCTTCTAATCAGTTTCTATTACCTTCTAGATAAACAAACTTCTTTGTGTTACGAGTGATTAATAAATTTCTATGATAAACATATTTCTTTGTGTCACAAACATCTTTCAAATCAACATCTTTCTTGTGTTTCAACACGTCTTCTTTGAGACTAGCATCAATCTGAGTAACTACTATATAAAGCGTGTTCTTCTTGTCTTTTGTATCTTCTTTCTTCGATATTCTTAAAGTCTTAGTTATAACTATCTTTATAAATCAAACATTCTAGTCATGCATGCACTCTGATTAGTTTCTAGACATGATTTCAACATTACTTTAAGAATTCATTAATTACATGATACTGATTTCTATACTCATTCAAATCAACTCAACTGACAACAAAACGAGTATAAAGAAATTTGTGTATCTGATGATCAACAACATCGAAAGACAGAACAACATCAAGAAATCAATAAAATCAATGAGAACATATAATCATGTAATTGCTAGAGAATCTATTGCTCAGTCAGTAGCATTAGTTCAAATCAATTAATAGAATCAACGATAAAGAATCTTTGTTGATTGCTTGAGAATCACAAAAAACTCTTTCAAATCAGCAACACTCTTTTTTAAAGATTAAACACTTTAACAAACAATCTTACTACATACTATTGAGCATCGTTCTTCGCTCGATCATCAACTCTTTGCTATGACTCAATCATCTGTAAACAATTTCTTCAAGAGTAATCAAAGCTCTGATTCAGTCATCTATTCTGAGCTATCATTTTGTATATTGAAATATCTTAGAATTAATGTCGTATGAAAACATCAATACTCTTTGCCTCATTCTCAGACTCTCAATGAATCTCATGAAGCTTCTACTTCATGAAATATAAAAAATGTAAAGCAGTTACAACACTGAATTGAACAAGACTCAGAAGTTTTTCTAAAAGATTTAAATAGTCTTCAAACTCAATGAGATTTAAACGTGAAAGCTTGTGAGTTATTTGACAAGATATCAAGTGAACAAATATGAAAGACTTGTTTCGAGAAAATGAATAAAGTCAAAGAACGCTTGAATCAATTAAATCAGACGTTTTGAAATCAAGTGACTAAATTGCAACATCAACTGCAATCATTTAAAGAAGTCACTTCTTTCTCTTCTACTCTGTTCAATTTCTTCAAGCGATTTCAAAAGCTTTCAAATTCATCTCTGTTTACTGATGAAAAAGAATCTATTTGAAATGATTAACAAGAAAAGATTCGTGACAAGCTAGAAATTAACGTCAATCATTTCAATATCAATAGAACTATTCTGATCTATGTTCACTTCAGAATCAAAGAAGACGCAGTCAAAGCTACTTTAACTTGATGTCAACAAGATTCATTGAACTTTTATGTCACAGTCAATGATCTGTTAAATGAACTTGCTCAGCTTTATGATGATCTTGACAAAGAGACAAACTTTCGAAGAAAATATGTTAATCTCTCTCAAGAAAAGAGCAAATTCAGCAACTTTTATTTGATGTTTCAACGTCTGTTCTTTTATCTAAAGTATCACGAAAAGCAATTGATCATCAATCTACGAGACAAGATAGTTTATCATCTTCATGCAGCTTAAAGTAATCAATTGATTCAGTTAAAATCTCTGAACGAAATTCGTAGTTATCTGATTCATTTGAACAATGAGCATTGAGTCATGAGTGACATCAAAGAAAAGAAATTTCTGAACAAAGTCAGAAAGCAAGTCATCTTTGCTGAAAAATGAGATTCATTGAATCTTTACAGAAAGATTGAAGTCACTACACTCGTTGATCATTTAAAGTTGCATAACGCGATTTTGACTAACGTCAAAGACATTGATCTACAAGCTGAAATCTGTTTCATCTGTTACAAATCAGATCATACTTCTAGAGAGTGCTTTGATTGATCTAGAGTTAATGTTTTAGAAAATAATGAGTTCAATCATTTGAATTCTGAGTCAGATTCTGATTCAAAAAACTAGTTATCTTTTTCAGAATCATCAAAGAGATAGAGATTATATCTCTGTGCAATCAGATCAAAGTTCTATTGAAAGAAAACTATTTTGAAAAGTCATTTCTGATCAATGCTTCTCTTATCTTTCAGAGCAATTCTTTCAGCCTTCGTTCTTTAATAGATAGTGATTTCGTCATCTACATGCTGATACATGACAAGCTAATCGATAAAGTATGCAAGAAACTTGAAATACAATTTATATTACTAGCAAAAGAGAAGTTAATACGAGAATATAATGAGAAGCTATTCAAGAAAGCAATTACTCATAAGATTTTACTCAATCTTACGATAGAAAGTCATAGAGAATTGACTATGTCAATGCTGATAGCTGATATCAAGCATTATGAAGTTATATTAAGCAAACTCTGAATGAACAAAAATGAAATATTATTGAACATGAGACATGATACTATCGTATTTTCTGATCAATTGAATATTTCTATTTCGATTTTTTCAATCTCGTCAAATACAAAGCACTCAAGTTGATCACGATCAACTTCAATCTCTTCAGCAGCTCACAGCAAGATGTCTAAGATGCTTAAACGTTCAGTTTCATTCATTCAGAAAGAGTCATTCTCAATACAAAACATAAACATCGTCTCTTTTTAAGCATTAGTAAAACGAAAAAAGAAGAATCAGACAGAAATTTTTGCTATGTTCATCGAAGACATCGATAGGAAAATCGTCTACAATACTCAATGTAAACTAAATATCATAAATGTCTTCTTTACTGATGAAACGACTCAGAATCTAGAGAATATTAAAGTCAAGCTATCATTGAAATATCAGAATTTTCTAGACATCTTTGATCGAGCTCAGACAGACAAGCTATCGTCTCATCGTTTGTATGATCATAAGATAAAGCTTACTAGTGACGTAACGTCATCTTGCTGTTGAGCATATTGAATGTCTTTCTACAAGCTTCAGAAAGTAAAGAAATATCTGAACGAGAATCTTTTCAAAGAATTTATAACTCTCAGCAAAGCTTCGTATTTCTCACTCGTTCTGTTCACTTTAAAAGCAAATGAAGATTTATGATTCTGCGTTAACTATTGAAAGCTCAATGTTATTATCAAAAGAAATCGCTATTCTCTATCGCTCATAGATGAGATGATCAACAAAATAGTTGATTGCAAGCATCTGACTCAATTAGATATTATTTCAACTTTCAACAAACTGCGAATGCATTCTGATAGTGAGAACTACACTATCTTTATCATTGCTTTAAAAGCATACAAATCAAAGATGTTATCTTTTGAACTTATCAATGATTCTGTCTCATTTCAACAGTATATGAATGACGTTCTTTGAGACTTTTTAAATGACTTTTGTCAAGTTTATCTAGACGACATTCTGATTTACAGCAAAACTCAACAAGAACATTGACAACATGTCAAGATGATATTAAATCGTTTACAAGAAGCTGATCTACAAGTAGATATTCAAAAGTGCAAATTCAACGTAGAAGAAACTATCTTCTTAGAAGTCATAGTTTCAGAACAAAATCTTCGTATGAATTCTATCAAAGTGAAAGTCATAGTCAACTGAACTACGTCAATCAATCTAAAAGAAGTTCAAAGCTTCGTGAGATTTGTTAACTTCTATCGTTGTTTCATTAGAAACTTCTCGAAGCTAGTCAAATTGTTCACTCAGCTGACTAGAAAAGATACATCTTTTGTTTAAAATGAAGTCTGTGTTCAAGCTTTTGACAATTTAAAGAAACAGATCAGCTCGATCTCAGTTCTACGACACTTCAATTTAAAAAGACAGACTATTCTGAAAATCAATGTCTTTAACTACGTCAAAGATGAAATACTATCTCAGTACAATGATGAGAATGTTCTTCACTCAGTAGCATTTTACAGCAAGAGCATGATTCTTGCTGAATGCAATTATCACATCTATGACAAGAAATTGCTAATCATTATTCGATGTTTTGAACATTGAAAACTCAAGCTAGAATGCACAGAGCTGTTTATTCAGATGTTCATCAATCATCAGACTTTAAAGATCTTCATGAAAAACAAACAGTTAACTCGACGTCAAGTTAATTATCTAGACATTCTATTTAAGTTTAACTTTCAGATCATTTTTCAATCAGGCAAAATGAACACTAAAGTCAATGCTCTAATCAGAATGTTTCTGATTGACGTCTTTGAATCAACTCAGCGTACTAAAGATCGCTATCAGATCATTCTGACACTCGATAGAATAAATATTCTAGCTATTGAATCTGAAGTTGATCTCTAACAGCGAGTAAAAGATGTCAACAAGATGAATGAACTTTGCAATGAATATAAACAAGTCATAAGCAAAAACAAACTCAAGCTACATAGCATTAAATTGAGACACTGCAAGATTGTTGACGACGTTCTGTTTAAAAAAGACTTACTGTGAATTTCTGAGAATATGCATACAAAATTGCTAAAGGAAATTCATGATCAGCTCTTCATCTCTCACTCTGACAATCGAAGAACTATTAATCTAGTTCAACGTTTCTACTATTGATTAGATTATTGAGCAATGATTAAACGTTACATTCGAAATTTTCATGTTTGTCAATGAAGCAAGACATCTAAAGATAGCATCAATGAACTACTTCATTCTCTATCAATTTCATAGAAACGCTGAAAAGATATAGCTATGAACTTCATCACAAGACTATCTTTATTGAAAGATTATAAAGTCATTTGCACAATCATATGTTGTTTCATCAAGAAACATCACTATGTTTTCTGTCATTGAAAAGATAATGACATCTCAGTCGAAGAAACGGTTTGAATCATGCTATGAAACGTTTATCAACTTCATGATCTACCTAGTTCTATTGTTTTGAACAGAGACTCTCAGTTCATATTAATCATGTGACAAAGTCTTTGCAAGCGACTAAGAATTACAGCTAGTTTATCAACAACTTATCATTCTGAGATCAATGATTAATCAAAATGAGCTAATCAAGATGTTAAATATAAACTAAGAATCTACTGCAATTACATGCAGAACGACTGAACAAAATGACTATCAATGATAGAATTCAGCGAGAATTTCAATATCTTCTTGATCATCTCAATGACTTCATTCTACTTCAATAAGAGTTTTCACTCACGAATGAGTTTTGATTCAGATACAACTGACTACGAAACTACTTGTGAACGTTTTAAAGCTAGAAAAGCAGACGATATTATTATTTGAATGAAAGAGCTTCTTAGCTTTGACTGTCAGCAATTGAAAAAGACGAAGCAGATCATTGAAGCTCAAGTTAATAAACATAAACAAGACATCATCTATGAAGTAGACAACTGAGTTTGATTATTCTCTAGAAATATAAAGACAACTAGATCATGTAAGAATTTGAAAGATAAACAACTAAAACTCTATCAAATCACTGTCAAAGTTGAAATCTTCTATCATCTTCATTTATTTGAAAGCATGAAGCGACTTTATTCGATGTTCAGCTTAAAGCTACTGCGTTTCTGTTCTGATAACTCATTGTCAGAATAACATTCAGAATCTTCTAAATCTCTGATTATCAAAGATAATGAGCATTGAGAGATAGATGACATTTTAAACTCTGAATGTTATCGAGATTGAATACAATACAAGATCAAATGAACAGAACTAGATCGAGACAATGAATGATACTATGTCGATAAGAGAGAATTCAAGAGCTTGAAAGAAGTTTTAGTTGAATTTCATAAGCTTTATTCAGACAAGTCACACTAAATTGAAAAACAGTGGAAATTTTTGCGTTTCATTTGTTCTATTCATGCAAACATGAATTTTCAAAGAGAGAAATAATGTTACGAATGTGTCAGAATTAAATAAGATCAAAGCTTTAACTTTAATTAATTCACAGTGAATGTTAGCGAGTTCACTGCATATTGATTAGAACTAGTTAACAATCTAGTTGAAAGCTGACTCAGATTTGACTCAGATTTGACTCAAATATGACTCAGCATCTTTTTTCTTTTCTAGCATCTTCTAATCAGCTTTTATTGTCTTTTAGACAAACACACTTCTTTATGTTATGAATGATCAACAGATTTCTATGACAAACACATTTCTTTGTGTCACAAACATTTTTCAAATCAACATCTTTCTTGTGTTTCAACACGTTTTCTTTGAGACTAGCATTGATCTGAGTAACTACTATATAGAGCGTGTTCTTCTTGTCTTTGAATTTTCTTTCTTTGATATTCTTAAAGTCTTAGTTATAACTATCTCTATAAATTAAACATTCTAGTCACGCACGCACTCTGATTAGTTTCTAAACATGATCTCAACAATCATCAGTCAGTCGTTAGCTGATTAGATCAGCTACAAGCTGATTCAACAGAGTAAAACTCGTATCAAGCTATCATGCGTTCATGATTCTGCGCGATGTTTATCTTAGTAAGCTTTAATTTTACTTCGCTCATTTCTCTCATCACAGTTATTCAATTATCATACATCATGTTTATCAGTGATTGCACAGAACTTGTCTTTCTACAACGTTTACAATCTTATTTACCATCAGTTTTGATCACAGCAGTCGATTGTGCTCACAGCAATCTCATGTACGATTATCAGTTTGCTCAGTTTCAAATATAGATTGAAACAGATTGATTACACATCTCTTCTTTTGCAATTGAAGATTTCGACTTTGATTGATCAGAATGCAAAGATCTTTGAGCAGAAGATTGATGAGACTGCAAAACAATTGATGATGAATATATATGATAATTTGATTCAAACATTCAATACTGAGAAGAAATGACATTTCATCGAAATCATTATTTACATGAAACTCGTCATCAAATCTATTCTTCGCTTAAAAAATCGAATTGAAGCTTTCATTTACTTGAAACATTCTTCTTCAATGACAGAAAAGACATCAATAAAAGAAAAGAATGCTAGTGTATCTAGAAAGAGAACACTATTTCGAGAATTTACAGCTTTCTTCAACAAGTCGTGAACTTCTATTAACAGACGTCGTGTGTAATGCGTCTAATGCATTGAAGAATGCATAAAGTATGTAGAAATTTCGTTCAATGAGCAGACATTATAATTAATAGATTTAATTAATTTTAGATTTTCTCATTATCTGAACTATGTAAGTTCTTATATGTCGCTAGCTGCTACACAATTAATCTCATTGTTTACAGATCTTTACAGTGAAATTTCAATTGCTTGTTTATTCTCAATACTTTGTCATCATAATCATGACTAGACACTATCGACTGAAATGTTTTGATCATTCATATATGCTTCATTCAACGTGACTATATGCTTTTCACTCATTTTCTTTGATTTACCTCAATCTACTTCAATTTATCTCAATTTATTCTAATTTATCTCAACTTACACAATGTTGAACTTTCTTCATTATTGAGTGAATTTCGTCTTTTCTCGTCTGTTTAAGCTCGCAAGCTCGTTCGTCTTTTGAACTTTCTTTTTCAGAAAACTCTCTTCATATAAGATGTTGAATGTATTTCAGTCAATGTAATTATTTACGTAAAAGAACTTCTTGCTTTCAGTTGATATCAGATGTGCACTTTGTAGTATAGTACTCATATTGTAAAATTGTTGACACTCAAGATATTGAGACTTCTTGACAGTATTTTTCAATCACTGCTCGACTTCTATCATATCATGTAAAGCATTGAATACTTCATTGTTTTTGAGCTTTAACAGTTCTATTAAAGCTCTTGAGTATTGCACAGATTTTTCATTGTCATCTTGACGAAGCGAATCATGAACAATGATTATAATTTGCAACTGTCTCATCAGTCTATCATTCAGAGCTTCAACTATGTCAGAATTCTCTTGATCATTCTCAGCATACTCTTAAACATAAATGTAGTCACGTCTTCAATTCAACATTTGTTTCTGTCATGCAAAAGCACATTGAATTTGCTTCAATGTAAGCTTCTCAGAGTCAGTCAAGTCTTTATCTTCGCGTCTTCAACATTCAATCGATGTATGAACAGAAATGAAGTAATCATTTATTCAGAAGAAGTCGATTTCTTTTTGATTCATTTGATACTTGTTTGACTTTATTTCTAATTTCTTGCGTCGAGATTCTCTTATAAAAATCGACAATTTATTCAAGAAATTCTCAATATATGTTGTCTTCGTTATTTCAGAAGCAATGCGTCAGAATCAAGAATTATTAAATCAGTTTCATCGTTGATTTAAATTCATTTCTGACAAATCTCATTCAAGCTGCGTTAAATTAAGACTTCTAGAAGACTTTGTAATCATGACTTTCATTCTCTCGTCAATCTCTGATCTGAACGTGATTAGATCATGAAGAATAATATTTCTCATTGTTAACATATTAACTCATCGAGTATTGTGATGCAGTATCTGCATTTGAAAGTTCTCTCACTTGTTTGTAAGATCATAATAATCTTTGATCAGAAATTTATGTGCAATCTTCATGTAAGATGTGTCAAAATCATCTGCACTTTCGTATCTTTGAATGAAATTCATATAATGAGAAATCACATGAAACTTGAGATAGTTAAAGTTCTCGTCATGTTGAAACTGCTTAAATACTTCTTTTAAAACGTTAATTCTGTATATTACGTTGTTCATGTAACGCAGAAACTTGTCATCATGCAATCAATATTGAATCATCATCACGAAGTTCATAAAAGCTCGAGCACAGTACAGCGCATCTGATGCTTTTCTAATCAATAGTGAAGTGACAATCGCAATAAGCTGATACACTATTGTCTTTTGTTCAACGTTAATTTATTGCTTCATGAATAGAAAGTTGTGAAAACGTTTTAGCTCTGAATATGAAAGAACTACTTGAAATCTTTGATTCAATTGCACATCATGTGTTGTGTCTGCAATTGTCTGTGAATCACGCTTTCTTTTGAGACTGATCATCGATGTTATATTCTTGATAATTATTTCAAGTCATTGAATTAGATACATCACTGTGCTTTTCAATAACTGATGCAAGATGTTAATCATCATGATAACGTGAATATTGACAAGTTCATGTTTTCAGACAAAGTTTTACACTGAGTGTACTCACTTAACATCACGCTTGATATTTACTTTAAAGCGTAAATTCTTTTCTTGACGTTTAATTTAAGTCAATGTACTCTCATGTGTTCAAGCTTCTCAGATTGTTTGCAGATTATTGCATTGATTCGATGAAACGTAATATATAGTGCACTGCTTTTCATTTTTGATTCTCGTAATAGTGATCTGCTTCTCATAGTCAATTATAAATTTGACGATGATAGAAAAACACTGTCGAGTATAATTATTTACACAGCGAACGTGAAACTCTCTTCTAGTTAATTTCTCAAGTGCTAAAGAACGAGAATGTTAGCAAGAAAAACTCTTCATTCAATCAAACAGTTTAAACTCACGTTTTAATATTATCTTCAATGAGCGATGATATAACTTGCATTTCAGATCTTCATTTGCATGTTTAGTTAAAGAAATAAATTTTAATAGTATAACACTAGATCTATTTTGCTTTCATTGAGTTGCTCAATTTAAATTATCAACGATAATATATACAGATTATGCAAATTTATTCTCATGATGTTGAGTTAACATGATTTTGTCTGTAGCTAACAGTATTGAAACTATAGTGTCATCTTCAGAAATTAATGCTTGCGTATTTCATCATCAGATATTGATGTGCATTTTCATGTACATTTGATTTTCACTAATGTTGTATACTTTGATTAATGCATATTTCAGATTACTTGCAAACGAACGATGCTTCAAGAGAAATTTCAAGACGTTTATCATGTTTCTGTACTGAATCTTGAATATATTTGTTTCAATCTTTGAATTCATTGATGAGATCTTCAAAGATATTTCAAATCAACTATCATTAAATATTTTGTAAGATATATTGTGTAGAATGCTTCTAAATTGATCTGCATTCTTGAAGATACAATTAACATGATGAGTCTTCTGAAATGAGATCTTGAAGTATTGATTAATATCTTTGCTATTGACTTTCATGTTCAGAAATCACTGTGCAAGAGAAAAATCTTTCTTGTTCAAAAAGAAAAGTCACTCTGATTGAAGACTGTCATCTAAAGATGATCATGAATCTTGCTTGAGTTTACTGTAGTTCAAAATGATTCTTATGAGTCTGATATATTGTTCTAGCGATTCATCGACGCTTCGTCTCTTTATATCATTCGTCTCATCATAATTGTCTACTTTGATGAATAAGAAAGTACATGATGAATTGATAAATCTTTTGAGATCAAGTGATATTCATGCAATTGAATTTCAAAAATGCTTCTGATCATCTGAAGCTTTTACGTTTTCTTCTGTACTTTGCTCGAAGTCAGAGACATCAGTATCGTTCATCATGATTGTTTCATGTCATAAATCAGTCTGAAAGTATTTGCATATGTCTGTATACTCATCAACTGCTGAGTTCTCTTTTCTTAAATATTTCTCGAAGAACTGCACGTCATTTTGCAGCGTCAAGCAGTGATTAAAGTAATATATCAGACTTCGTGTGATTCTCAATATCATTTCACACGCACGACAGTTTCGCTTCATGCTTGAAGCTGATTTTGATGAAGTAGATTGTAGTGAAAGAGACAACAAAAAATACTGATTGATGCATTTGACAAATTGTATCGTGCTGCCGCTATTTTTAATCAATATCTCTGTCAATACAAGTACATTAAACTACGAAATGTCAGAATAGCATGCAATACAAAGAATAGAATGATCAGAAATTAATGAGATCTGATATAGCAGTAGAAGCAATAACTCTTATTTTACTTCTGATTAAGCAATTTGTTCTTTTTTACTCAAAGCTCTCTGATGAAAGCAAATTTTTCTGAATTACAGCAAGTTTAAGATAAATTATCGTAAATTTGAAATGCTTGCACATCTCAATATTTACATTGAAATTTGTGAATTGAAAGCAAATTTTTCTAGATTATCATTGATTTGAGGTAAATTATCGTAAATTTGAAATGCTTTGCACATTTCAATATTTACTTCGAAATTTGTGAGTTGAAAGCAAATTTTTCTAGATTATCATCGATTTGAGATAAATTATCGTAAATTTGAAATGCTTTGCACATTTCAATATTTATTTCGAAATTTGTGAATTGAAAGTAAATTTCCCTAGATTATCATCGATTTGAGGTAAATTATCGTAAATTTGAAATGCTTTCACAAAATGCTTAATCAGCTAGTATGTCATAGTCATAGTCTCTGCGCTTTAATAACTCTGTAGAATATTAGAAATCATTTTATATAAAGAGAATTTAACGTGCAGTACTCTTCAGATTGATGAGAAGATGAATACAGATAATTCATTGTCAAGATGTGTTGTGAGCAAATTTGCTCTCGCTTAACATAATTTGCAACATGAGAATGAAAGTTGATTTTTGCTTCATTTTTAACTTATTAACTCATAATTCTTTGTTCTTCTGATACTCATTGTCATGATAAGCACTCTCACTTTATCTGTTGCAAAGCTCAATGCGTACATCATCTGTCATCAGCATGTAGTGAAATCTGTAAGTGATTCAAAATAGGGAAAATGTCACATGTACTTTTATCTCACTTCTCAACATCATAACAGTAATTATCTCACATTCTATCATATGACTTCTAGAAATTCTCAGAACTGACAATAATATTTGCATATCTGCTAGTCTTTCAATATGTCACGAAGACTCAAGTTGATTTCAGATACGCAAGCAGACTTAAAATATGATGAGATTTCGTTGAATTGAATCAAGATGATGATCACTCAAGATCTTGACATCAACAACAACAAGTATGATGCATTGAAGATACACATTAAACAAATGCTGAGAAATGCAAAATTACTTGAAACATCACTTGATAATAAAATTGAGAAAGAGACTGTCAGAAAGATTGCAATCATCATAAATAATGAACTCTTGCATCTTCTGATAAAAGATCATCAAGTAACATGAAAAGATGCATGTTTTATAAAGTGAGTGAGACGAATAAACAGTAAGAAGAGAGATAAAGCAATGAGCATAAAGACAGAGAGTGTAAAGACAGAGAAGTCTGCTCATCTAATTAAGCAAGCACAACTCAACTCAGTTTCATCATTCATCTTATCAATGATGATTGACTTTGATTGCATGATCTTGACTTTGAACAATACGATGAATAATAAGATGATTCATCATTCACAGCTTTTCATAACGAATGAAAAGCAGAGCAATTTTACTCTGAAGAACGTTAATTTCAATAACTATCAAAAACAGCTTGTTAGCAAGACAATGTTCAACTTCAAAAAGAAGAAAATTATCTATGAAGTTGAAAACTTCAAAAAAGTTGAGATCAGAAATGCAGTCAACTTTCATGTCACATTGACAGATATGACAAAGAAGAGAATATTCTACTACATCTTTCAAGTTTAAGCTATAGAAAAACGTAAGAGAAGTGAACATAAGAATTTCGTGCAGTGTTTGAGCAACGCAGTCAAAAGTACAGATAACTTCACTTTATTCAAGATTTTATCAGAAAATGAGAGTGAACAACTCATCATAAAGAAGCGAAAGCTTTGCAGAGAAGTTCATCTCAATGTTTTGATAGTGACTTTTAAAGTTCTCAACGTCATCAAGACTGTCAGTCTCAATGAATCATTCTCTTCAACAACAGATTCTTTGACAATTAATGATGACTTGAACATGAAGAAAGTGATAAAATACAATCAAGAGCACATTGATCTGTCTTTTGTCATCAACTTCATTGATATCACTCAGACGTAAGTGCAAGTGCAAAGCAATTATGTAGTAAAACATGCTAACTTCATGATATAAATTCAAAGATTTGCAGAAACAATGAGCATGCACTCAAATGAACAAGAATATATTTCTTAAAGTCTTGCAGTTTTGAAAACGCGATTTAAGCTGTATAAACATCGATGATAAGAAAATTAACAAAGATGCAGATGCAGATTGAAATGTGCAAATAGAAAGTATGATACAAACTTTACTACTCATACAAGCGTTGAAAATATATTGACAACTTCATGTTGAAAGAATGATTCAATACAAAGAGTTTCAATGCAATCAGATGAGAATAATTGTGAGTAGCTTGAAAAACGCGCAGTCACACTAGAGAATATGCATGTAAATAATATGATCAAATTTGATAGTAGCTTAGTAATATTTATTTATATAGAAAGTTAACACTAAATTATAAAATACAGAAGTGAACTTTTCTTTATATACTCAAAAGACTAAGCTCAAGCATCGTTAATGAAATCAGCAAGATTACATGCAACTCATGTGAAGTCTCTTGAAGATTGCATGTGACTTGAATTCTTATCATTGATGAAATGTTAAAGTTTGTATGTGACTTAAATTCTTGTAGACTCAGAGTCTCTGAGAATCAATGATAAAAGTTCTCGTAGACTCAGTGTCTCTGAGAATCAACAGTAGAGTTTCTTGTAGACTCAATGTCTCAATTCTCATAGACTCAGATTTTCATTTGAGAGCTTAATGATAGTGTTGAAGAATAATTCTCATGTTTATTCTTTATTCTTTAAAGAACTTTGACTTTCATAAATCTGAGTTCTGACAATTATTTTCTCTCTTAATAACAACGTTCTTGTTGTTGAAATGCTTTATTTCTTCATGTGATGCATGACATCAGAGCTTGTTGTACATCATTGTGTTCTTAAAATTCTCTTTTAATAGCGCAAGCATTGAGTTTGATAGCATATTTTTTATCTTCTGATTCTCATAGATGTAAACTAAGCATTCTCTGCAACTCACGTAGAATCTTTAAATGATCAGCAATATCATTCATGTTTATTTTTTGAATCTCATAGATTTGAATTTTGACTATTATCTTGTTATCTCATTATATTTTGACTGTTGCTTCATGCACAGTATGATCATGATCTCAACACTTCATTTCATTAGCACATGCACATTGACTAGACTTGAATTCTTATGATGATAATTGTGATGAGAATTGAGATTTGCTCAATTTGAAGTTTTCTTCTGTAAATGATGCTCAATAGTAGAAGCAGACAATGAGCAGAAGATAGTATCAAATAGTAGAAGTAAACAATGAACAAAAAAGTGATGCTTCTGTTGTTTATTGTGACTAGCGTGATAATGATGATCATCGATATTCATGTTTATTTATTGTGAAGTAGTGAATTTTTATCAACTCATTTCTTTTATCTTTTGCCTGATTTTCTTTCTTCTTCAACTTTCATTCTTGCATTCAATCTTCATCTCATTATTTTACTCAATTTTCTACTCATTCTGTAAAGTAGTTCTGTATAATTTCATCGAGTATCATGACAGTAATGAGTATAAATTAGATTCTTGATTTGATGTGCAATGAGCTGATCATTTCACATCTGAAGATAAGAAAGAAAAAAAATCATCAAAATATCTCGTTGTTGTTTCTTTGATTCAGAAATGTACTCATTTCTCATTTGCACACTTCATTTGCTGTTGATTCTGTTGTCTCTGATCTGATCGCTTTATCTGTCACTGATGATCATTCTCGCACGTCTTTTGTCATCTTTATTATGCTTGTCTACATGAAAAATCTATCTTCTTTAGTTCAGCATCATAAGATCACTATTAATGTATATTGCAAGAATGTTTCAGTAAAAAGATGCAAGAAATGTGTTAAAAGAGATGTTGAATGTGTTAAGATTAAATTTTCTATCAGAAAGAACTTAAAGAAATGCGCTTTATGCGCAGTATTTAAGACAAATTGTCAATATGAGTCGTAAGTATAATTTTCAGTAGCTTCAAGATGCAAAAATTAAATGATTAATTGATGCTTTTTAAAGCATTCAAAAGCAACTTAATGCTCATTTTTGTCAACTTTGCTTTCTCTTCATTTGAGTTCAATTTCGTCAGTTTTGCTTCTTCATCACTTTGCTTAAGCTTTCTTTCTTCTCGATCTCACGCAAGTCTTTCTTCATTTTTTGTTGCATCTGATTCTGAGTTTGTAATCAAGAAGATGATGAGCGTTTCTTGCAATTTTTCTTTTGACTCAACTCAGAATCAGATGTTTCTTGAATTTGAAGAGTATATTAAAAAGAAGATGTATCTTCTTGTTCTTGATATCAAGATAAACAAAAATGACATCAGCAAAATGAAGAAGAATGTTGAAGACGTAACTATCAATTGCAAAAAGATGTGAAAGCAAATGAGAGCACAAGAAACTTGAATCAATAATTTGCTATGTCAAATTGCAAGATAAAACAAGATTATTAAAGATCTGTGAAAGCAGATTGAAAACTATAATAATCTTTGACTCATCTTGATCGCTCAGACTCAGAATGCTCTGACTCTTCTTGCAATGCATTTGAAAGATCAGAATGTCTTTGTCATAATTGAAACATGCTCTTTTGTGATGTCATCTTCATTCTTGTCTTCTTTGTTCTTTCATGTCTCTGTGCTCTCACTTTCGTCTGATTTATTTTCATCAATGACTTCTTCTCTTCTCTTGTCTTTGACGTTGATCACGCAATCTATCATTGAAGAGATGAAGAATGCAGTGAGCTTTAATATGAGCTTCTTATTTTATTCATTCTGTTAATATGATAGCTTGTGTATATTTTGTGCTATCTGATTAATAGTTGCAAGAGTTTACTTTCATCAACTTTTGAATTTTCAAGAAAGTGAAAGCTGAATGATACACATATCATATGAAACTCGTGAGCTATTCATGTATTAATTTCTGCATTTGCTAACAACTTTTTTAGACTGTTGATTCAAGTATTGATGAGAATAATTGAGCAAGAAAGTCTTGTTTTTCTTTTCTTTTTTTCTTTTTAATAATAGTTAAATAACTATCAATCTTTCTACTTTGTTTTGTGCATACTTGTGATCTTTCGTGATAACATTAATGACTTACTTTCAAACTTGATGAGATGTCTGCAATGAAAGAATCTTAATAAAGTCTTGCAGTTATCAAGATAATCTGATGATTCTCAGATATTTTTTGAAGCTTCAAAGTTCTTTCAGCTAAGCAGATATTGCAACTGATTGTTTTGTATACAACTATTCAGTATGTCATCAATCTTTCAGCTATCATGTATTTCTTTCTTCAGCTCAAGATCTTTCACAAGCGACTCATTCAATTTTTTCTCTTTCAAGCAGAAAGATTTCAGCAAGCTGACATTGAATATCGAGTGTATGTGCATCTTTGAAGATAGTTTCAGATGATAGACTTGTCTGCTCAGATGCTTCAGAATTTTATACAATTTGTATCTTTTGACTTCAAGTTTCTTGAAAGACTTCTTGATTTGAATGTTCTTGACATTCAATCACATCAACTGATCAACAAAATACATCTTAACAGAGTGTTTTTTATCATGCTGAGTTACGTAGTCAGCGTTTGTCTCGACAAGTCTGTAGCGAAGATTCTCGTGCAGTCTTTTCATTCTCATTGTGTAGTTTGTGACTGACTCTGATTTCTTTGAATGACTCTTGATGCTGAACTTCATTCTTGAATGTCTTTCTGTGATTACAAAGAATGATGTTATCAATGTTGCAATGTAAACGCTGTTATTGTAAAAGAACTCAGTCATGATAAGAAGATGAATTCAATTGTTTTGAACATTGTTGCAGTACGCTTGAAGATAAGTTTTGAGAGTTTGATTCTGTCTTTCAATTTGATCATCAATGCAAGAATGAAACGCAATGCTAAGTTTTTGCTTGATCAGAAGATGATAGCACAGCGAGATTCAAAAGTGTAATGTAAATATAAAATTTCTGTCAAAGACTATATCATTAGAAATCTCATGATATTAAACTACTTTGTCAAGAAAGAGATTAATCAGATCAAAAGCAGTCATTGTTTTTCAAGTAGAAATGTAGTGCATTATCTTGAAAAGACGATTGACTACAATCATAATGCTGTCGTAGAAGATGTCTGAGACGTTTGTGCTGTCAGAAAGATTGATGATGAAGTTCATGATAATGCTTTCTCATATTTTTCAAGAAATGAGCAAATCATTCAGAAGTCTTCAGATTCTGTGATGTAATGTCTTATGTTGCTGATATGATCTATAAATTCTGCAGTATTTCTTAATGTTTTTATTTGCAAACAATCAGTTGAAGATTCATTGAACAAGCTTTAAACATCATTAAAAGTTGAGATGTTCTGCAAGAAAGCTGTCATGATGTCATTTCATAATCTTTGCTCTAAATCATTTTATGCAGAAACATAAATGAATTTTCGAAATATCATGATGTTATCTGTGATTTTCTTTGATCAGTTGATCATGAAGACGCTGAAGTCAATCTCAATATTATGTGTGCTTGAGTTTTTCTTTTTCATTAATTCTCATACTGTGATGACGAGATGATTTATTTTCTGCTGTTTGCAGATCAGTTGAGTCAGACTTTTGAAAAAGTAGCTTGCAAAGTTAACAAAGCTTGAGATCAGAACATTGTTTCGTATCGATGAATTGAAGCGTTTATGAATTTTTGTAGACTTCAAGACTGCATTATCTGTCTCATTTAAATCATTCTGAATTGCAACGAAGCAACTCTTTGATGCATTCACTTTCTCTTTCATGAATAAAGCTTTCTTCATTTCTTCAGCAGAATGATGCATAGTTGAATTTCTATTTTGATTCATGATCAAACATTTGCTTTTCTCAGCAGAACAATGCATGATCAAAACTCTGCTTTAACTCATGATTAAACATTCATTCTTCTCAACAGAACAATGCATAGTTGAAACTCTGCTCTGATTTATGATCAAACATTCATTCTTCTTGACAGAATGATGCATAGTTGAAACTCTGCTCTGATTCATGATTAAACATTCATTCTTCTTGACAGAATGATGCATAGTCGAAACTTTGCTTTGATTCATGATCAAACATTCACTCTTCTCGACAGAATAATGCATAGTTGAAATTCTGCTCTGATTCATGATTAAACATTTACTTTTGTCAGCAAAACAACATATAGTTGAATTTTTACTCTGACTCATGATCAAACATTTGCTCTCTCTAACAGAACAACATGTGATCAAATCTCTGCTTTAACTTATGATTAAACATTCACTTTCTTCAGCAGAAGAATTTGCTCTTCTGCGTTTTCATCTCATTTAAATAACGTTTTTCTCAGTTTCAACAATAATGATAAACGTTGATTCAATGTTCTTGCAAAAACAAACATCTTTTTTAGTCTCAGTGACAGTAGTAAACGTTGACTCAATGTTCTTGCAAAGACAAATGTCTTTTCTAGTTTCAGTGATAGTAGTAGATCTTGATTCAATGTTTTTGCAAGAATCAACATTTTTTCAAGTTTCAGCAACAGTAGTAAATCTCAATTCAATGTTCTTGCAAGAGCAGATGTTCTTCTAATGAGAAATAATGACATTTTGAAATCATCATTGAGACTTTTCATCAGCAGTTGAGAATTTCTTCAAAGTCTGAGAAACTTTTCTGATTTTTCTTGCAAACGCTGATAAGTTGATGATCTTTTCAAATGATCTGATGACTATTTTCTCATGATTTCTGATGCTCAGAGTCTTGAACTGTTGAGTGAAAATGACGAGCGTTGATGTTAACTGACTTGAGAAATTCTTCAAGAGTTCTCTTATATATGTTAAATCACAAGTGAACTCTCTCTCATCTGCATTAATATCTTTCTCATAGTTAAGTTTTCTTGACGAGTCATTAACAGAATTGCTCACTTTCTTTTGATATGAAATCTTGAAGTTGTATGCAGTAAGTTTATTAATTCACTTCATCTGTCTGTAAGAAAGCTTGATTGTTATCATGAAGTGTTGAAGATTTGCATGATTGTTGATTATCTTTATTTCATGTCAAGCTTCTTCTAAATAATGTCTTCAATGATTCATGCTTTCGATGATCATCAGCATTTTCTGATCATGTGTATTATAGTTTCATTCAATTGATTGTCACTTTCTTGATCAGATGATTACTGAGTGTCAATGTAGATTTTCAAGTGTGATATCTGTTTGTTGAGACATCATCATTTTCTTTGCAAATTTAGAAACATTTGTTTTCAATCTTATGACTTTTGCAGAATTAAAGTGCTGAAGAACAACGTTTTGAGCAAAGATAACTTTCAGCTTCTGAAAAGCATTTTGAGCATTGTTGATGAGTTCAATTCACTTCATTTATTCTTTGAGAATTCATCTCTTTTTTGCGTTAGAAAAGAGACTCATTTTGAGATGATTAATCAAAAATGATACTATTCTTGAATAGTTCTTTATGAATTAATGATAGAAGTTGACAAAGTTGAAAAATGTTTAAATCTTTTTCATTATTCTTGATTGTAATCAATCTTGAATGATTTGCACTCAATTTTTCTTCATTGAAATTTCTCTTTTTTCTACTTTATATTTTAGAAAGAATAACTCTTTCTTGAAGAATTTGCATTTGAAGAGCTTGATGTAGAGCTTTAGAATCTGCAGTTTGTCAAGAATTTATCATACGTAATGAACATGTTTCTCGCAGATTTCGCTGAATATCAGAATGTCATTCAAATAAATGAGACAGATGATGTTGAGAAATTCAAACAGAGTCTGATTCATATAGATCTGAAAGAAAGTCGATGCATTAATGAGATTAAAGAGCATCACGAGATACTTGTATAAGTCAAATCTTGTATGAAATGTCATCTTTCATTCATCTTCTTCTCATATGCAAAGTTTGTTGAACGCGTTCTTGATGTCAAGCTTGATAAATCACTTGACATCTGCAAGATGATCAAGAGCTTCATTGATCAGCAAAAGAAAGCATCTATTCTTGAGAATGATTGCATTGAATTCTTAATAATCAATGCATGATTGCAGCATTTCATCTTTTTTAGATGTAAAGAGCATAAGCATCTCAGCTGAAGAGATGAAGTATCATATCATGTCTGTTCAAAGCTGTTTCTTGATATACATCTTTTGTACAATGAGTTCAACTGCAAAAAGATTGTATAAAGAGCTTCAAAAAGCAATATGACTTTTCTTAATGCAAATAACGTGATCATGAGATTCATGAGTCAAAAGAACTTTGACTTTTTGAGTAAAGAAATTCGCGAAATTTGCAAATTCTTTTGAAACATTTAAAAATTGATCGACTATCATATTCTTAATTTGTGTGAATCGAAAGTTTTCTTCTGTCACTGAGAAACTCAAAGAGTTGTACAGAGCATCTAGAAGTGATTGAATGTGTATTATGATGTTCTGTTGCTTGAGATTCTGAGTCGATTAAGTGCTTGAAACTTTTCATTTCTTCTGATGATTACATTAACAAGAGAACTTGAGAATAACTTTTCTTGCAAAACTAAATTGATGAATGTTGCATGCAAAAAGACTTGATGCAAGTCTTGCTTCATTAAACATCACATAAAATAATTCTGAAACTGTTTTTCAATAAGATAGTCTTTTTCTTTCATTCTGAGCACACAAGATTCTTCAGCGTAAGTGTTGATGAGCAAACTCATGAATGAAATTGTGCTTCTCAAAGAATGAAAGATTTAACATGAGATTCTCTGAAACATATTTAACAATGATAAAGATTTTCAAGATGCATAGATTGCTTTCATTGAAGTTCTGAATGTTCAAATCAAGCAGTATTGTTTCATGTAGTTGCATTGATTTATTGTTGAAGAAAATTCTTGTGAACTTTCAAGAATGAATATTCTCGATCTTATTTAAACGTTTCACAAGACTGTGATGAATCACGTTTAGCATACACTCAATGTTCATCATGATTTAAGTTTCAAGAAGATTGAGACATTCTGACTTGATTTTGACTACAAGAATGAATAATGTTGTGACTGAGTTTAAGTTCTTCAACATTGTCAACGCGTTCAGTTCAACAGACAGTTAACTGATCAAGTTGACTCATTGAGTTTTGTACTCTTCAGTTGCTCTCTTCTCTTGAGCGATCGATAAATGAAAGAAATCTATCAAACTAAGTCTTTTCTTGAAATGTCAACAATGAGAATGTTGTTAGAAGCAGAAGAAGTTTCTGAGAAGAAAGTTTCTGAAAAGATGAATTATGAGTTTAAACAATTCAACTCTGCGTGATCTTTAGATTTGCATCTGATGCACGCTTTCTCGCTGACTCTGCAATATTTTTTCTTTCGAAAGACTGTTTCTCTCAGTTCTGATTTTCATTGCTCTTGTTGATCATCAAAGTATTCTTCTTTTTCTCAACTATTAATTCTCTGCAAAGAACTTTGCAAACTCTTCTTGTGTGATCAATTTTCAAGAAGTGAGTTCGTTTTTGACTGTCAACTCTGCTGAGCATAGTTCAAAGCATGTTACATGTCAATGTACTTCGTCAATTCTTGACAGAACATCTTGCTTCGTTGAGCGAAAGTTAGTACAATTAGCTTGATCTTGTTCAAGAGAAGTAGCTCACTCAGAAATTTGAACAATAGTACTTTCTCAGACTTTATGATTTCAACATGATTTTGAAAATGTGTCTTGTTGAGTTTCAGAAAGAATAACATGCATGTTTGATCGCTTCTTTTTATAATGATATTTCATAAATCATTCACTTGATTCTGAAGTGACTTTGCATCAAGCAAGCATTGCTGAAGAGTTTCAAGAAACTTCATTCATGTGATTTTACAATCTTTCTTCTCAACAGTCTTCTTGATCTGTTGAAGATAGTGCATCGCTGTGATCTTTACATATTTCGTGATGTAATCAAGCTTGTTGTCGTCTTTGATGTAGTTTATCTTGATGAAGTTCAACTTTAGTTTTCTGAGAAATAACTTCAGATTCTCGTCAACGATGAACTTAAACTTCTTTTCTTTTGAGAACTTATTCAAGAAAATGATCTTAAAGATGATCATTCTCTTCTTAAAAAAATCATCATCAATGAAAGAATTTTTTATGACTTTAGCAATGATTCTTTTGCGAAATTTCAATTTGAAGCAATCAGATGCACAACTTTGTCATGTTAAAAAGTAATCAAAGTTCAACATGCAAAATGCTTGATTCAAATTTTTTAACAAAGTGACATTTTTGATGAACAACATTTTGCATTGAGCACACATCTTCAAATAATTCTGTTGTGTCTGCAAGATCTTCACGTTATCGATAATGCTTTGAATTTCGTTGAGAGTGATAAATGAGAATTCATGCTCAACAACTTTCATTCTTGTCTGAAGCAGTGTGTGCTATCTTTTTTCTCTTTCTACATCAACGTGAATGCTTCTGATGTTTTTATTCAATGCTGTATGACAACAAGTCTTTAATAGATTCTTCAAATTAACACTTGCAAAATCAGAAAATGATTAAGTTGATGAGATCATGATGTTGATGATGATCACTTGATGCTGCACAAGACTCTTCATTGAATTCAATTGAAACGTCTCTCTATTATTATAAGAAATTTGATCAAGCAAAGTGAGTATGAACTCTGTAAAAATGACAAAAGTAGACAAGACAATGCTTTTAAAAAACATGCAAATATTGCTTTCAAGAAATTAGATTGCAGCATCAAGAAGAGTCGTATCTTGATCATGATGCTTTGAAAATATGTCTATGATGTCAGTGATGACAAGTGCTTGAATCAAAGATGCAGAAGTCTTGAGAATGAAAAGAGATTGAGATTTGCTATAAAGATTGAGTATTATATTCGAAGAATTGCTGTTTGAGTCAACGATTTTTTTTTTTTTGATTGTACAAACTATTATCTCTGCAATAAAGTAAAGTGTTAAAATTGTGAGTAGTTCAAGAAACATGCAGTCACACTAGAGAATATACGCGTAGATAATATGATCAAATTTGATAGTAGCTTAGTAATATTTATTTGTATAGAAAGTTAATACTAAACTACAAAATACAGAAGTGAACTCTTCTTTATATACTCAGAAGACTGAGTTCAAGCATCGTTGATGAGATCAGTGAGATTACATGCAACTCATGTGAAATTTCTCGAAGATTGTATATGACTTGAACTCTTATCATCAATGAAATGTTAAGATTTGAATGTGACTTAAATTCTTGTAGACTCAAAGTCTCTGAGAATTGATGATAGAGATTCTTGTAGACTCAGTGTCTCTGAGAATCAACAGTAGAGTTTCTTGTAGACTCAGTGTCTCGATTCTCATAGATTCAGATTCTCATCTGAAAGCTTAATGATAGCGTTGAAGAATAATTCTCATGTTTGTTCTTTATTTTCTGAAGAACTCTGACTTTCATAGATCTGAGTTCTGACAATGAGAAAGATAAGTCTTCTTCACTTTTCAAAGCTACAGATAGAATAACATACTTACTTTTCTTCATTTACAAATCATTCAAGTCATAGAATTGATAATAATGAAGTGCTGACTTCATCTTGCTCATGCAAAAGTCAATCTTTCTTGTGAGAAGCTTAATGATAAACATTTGCTTGTTGAATCTCAGAAATTTCTTCAGAACTTTAAGATGTAATGTTCATCAAATGAGTCATGATCAATGATCTGTTTCTGCATGAAGAGCAGTTTCACAGCAATGTTAAAGTCAAATCTTGAATCGATTTTGATTCTGCTGTCTTCAATCTTGATATTGAATTGATAGAGTGAATTTGCAAAAACATTGACATCTGTGTCACGTCTTGATATTAAACTGTATGTAAATTATCACTCTGAAAAGAACAAGCTTCTCTTAAAAGATTGCTTGCTGTTTCAAGATCAAAAGAAAATAGAAACAGATGAGAATGAGATTGACGCAACAGTGACAACTTTCATAAAAGAATAGAAATGACTTGTAGTGCTGACTGAATTGAAGTCATACAAGACACATGTAAAGAGTATTATTATCAATCAAAGAGATGTTTGAAATGAAATCAACAGAAGTAAAAGAAGAGTAACTCTGTATGATTTGTGAACATGCTGAGATCGAATACTAAGAGACGAATTTCACATGAAGAAGAGCAGAAATTCTAAGATCATAAGCATTTTACGAGCACTCAAACGTTACATGCACTTCGTACTGTGAATCTATTCAAGCACATCTTTTGAGATCTCATCAGATGATTTAGATCACTATGTGAAGATTCTGAAGTGCTCTGATGAATGAAAGAATGAACACATTCTAAAGTCAAGCGATTCAGAGAAAGTGCTGTCATGAAGCAAATCGATGTTCAACGCATTAAAACGTAAGCATGATGTACAGATGAACGATGAACTGCAGAAAATTGCAAGAAAATTTGATAAACTTCTCACTTTTCTTATGATTCAACGTCTATCATCAATGAATTGATTTGATGCTCTCTGCATGAAGCTATCTTCTTATAAGATGCAAGATGTAAACTGTTCAATCATTGAGAAGTATAAAGAGATGCACACGAAACTTGAGAGCAAGACTGCAAGAAGTGTAAAAAAAGAGCTGCAAGTACATGTTGACAGCTGAATATCAGACGACAAGAAGAAATCAATGTCTGTGTTCTTTTTCTTCAACTTTGTTCAGATTTCATGACAGATGAGACTGTGTGCTACACTCTCATATCTCATTGAATTGAAGACAAAGCACAATTTAATGTTTATCTGAACTGAACTTATTTGTAATAAATGATTAACAGTTGTTGATAACTGTTTCTATGATGATAATATCAAGAAACTGTACGAATCAAGCAGCAAGTTACAGCAAATCATGAAGATATTGAACAAATCTATAGTCATTAAAGATGATCAGAGAAAGAGAATTCTGATAATGTTCTTCTCTTCAATCATAGTGAAGATTGTCTGATTGATACATCTACTTGAATTCTCTCGATCATAATTTCTATGTTTTGCATCATGCATGATGTTTTCAACTCATTAAATGTCGAGTATATCTGTCTCTTTACTAACAATGAGCTAGTATCTTATCAAGATTCATGAAATGAACGTTGCATTCTTTCATAGCGATTTAAGTCTTGAAAATCAACAGAGCTTGATTGATAGTTTTCAAAACATGAAAGAGAATGATTCTGATCTCAATATTCTGATTGAAACTACTGAAGTTCTAAAGATAGATTACATTCTTCATCATGCATTTCAAGTGATACTGATAAAGCTCAACTATATAATTTGAATGAAATAGCGAACTTTTTTCAAATCAGTAAATATGATCAAATCGCGAAGAAGACGTGAGCATATTGATTTTATACTTTGAAATTCGATGTTGAGAGACTTATTAGAGATTATCAGACGCGACGTCAAATCTTTCAAAATGATACATATGATGATAGTAAAGTGAAAGAAATGAGTGATGAGAAGATGAGAAAGAATAATCAGATAGTAGAGACTGTGTGAGAGACTTTAGTTTAGTGCTTTTGCTTCATAGTCTGTTAACTGTTATTAGTGAATTGTTGTTAGTTATTGTTACGAGTGTATCAAGATCATAAGACTGACAAGATTGAAACTCTAATCAATTTACAGAGTACACTAGCGCTTACTTTGCGAATTGATTAGAGCTAGTCTGCGTTTCTATTATCAGCGTTCAACAAACTTCAAATGCATCTTGATAACGAGAATTACATCACTTTTATCACTGCTCTAGAAGCATATAAATATCGAGTGCTACTTTTTGAATTAACTAATGAATCAATCTTCTTTTAGCAATATATGAACGATGTTCTATGAGAATTTCTGAATGACTTTTGCCAGACTTATCTGAATGATATTCTCATTTATAGCAAAATCAGAAAGAAACATAGAAATCACGTCAGACTAGTGCTGAGACGACTACGTGAAGCTAAACTACAGATAGATATTCAAAAGTGCGAATTCAATGTAAAGAAGACAGTTTTTCTAGAAGTCATTGTATCAGAACAAGATCTTCACATGAATTCAAGCAAGATTATCATCATAGTCAACTGAACTACTTCAATCAATTTGAAAGAAATTCAGAGCTTCGTGAGATTTGTGAACTTCTATCATTGTTTCATTAGAGACTTCTTCAAACTAGTCAAATCATTCACTCAATTGACTAGAAAAGATACGTTTTTTGTTTGAAATGAAGTTTGCATTTAAGCTTTCAGAAATCTGAAGAAACAGATCAGTTTCGCTTCAGTTCTTCGTCATTTTGATCTCAAACATCAGACTATTTTGAAAATCAATGCATTAAACTATGTAAAAGATGAAATACTGTCTCAGTACAATGATGAAAGTATACTTCACTCAATGATCTTCTACAGCAAAAGCATGATTTTCGCTGAAATCAACTATCATATCTATGACAAGAAATTGCTGATCATTATTCGCTGTTTTGAACATTGATGACTCGAGCTGAAATGTATTGAATTACTCATTCAGATATTCATTGATCATCAAGCTCTGAAGATCTTCATGAAAAACAAACAGCTGAGTCAACGTCAAGTCAACTATCTGAACATTCTATTGAAGTTCAATTTTTAGATCATCTTTAGATCAGGCAAAATGAACACTAAAGTCAATCTGCTAATTCAAATGTCTTTAACGAACGTCTTTAAATCAGCTAAACGGCTTGAAGATTGCTTTCAAACTATTCTTACCTCTGATAGAGTTGATATTCTATCTATTGACTCAAAATCGAACGCAAATTCGAAATCAGAAGTTAATCTCTATCAAAGAGTACAATTAGTCAATCAAATGAATGAGCTCTGCAGCGAATATAGACAAGCTAAAAACGACAACAAGCTCAAGCTTCATAGCACTAAGATGAAGAACTGCGAAATTATTGATGACGTTCTATTTAGAAAAAAATTACTTTAAGTTCTCAAGAACATGCACACGAAACTACTATAAGAAGTGCACAATTAATCTTTCATCTTTCATCTCAACAATAAATGAACTATTGATCTAGTTCAGCGCTTCTACTATTGATCAGATCATTAAGCTACTATCAGACAGTACATTTGAAACTGTCATATCTGTCAACGAAGCAAAGCTTCTAGAAATGCAATCAACGAACTTCATCAATCTCTATCTATTTGACTAGAACGATGAAAAGATATAGCTATGAACTTCATCACTGAGCTATCTCTGTCGAAGAAATATAACGTCATTTGCACAATCATATGTTATTTCTTCAAAGAACATCACTATGTTTTCTGTCATTGAGAAGACGATGACATCTCAGTCGAAGAAACAGTCTGAATTATGCTATGAAACATTTATCAACTGCATGATTTACTCAGTTCTATTGTTTCAAATAGAGACTCTCAATTCATATTCATCATGTGAAAGAGTTTTTGTAAGTGACTACGAATTATCACTAGTTTATTCACTGCTTATCATTCTGAAATCAACAATCAAACAGAATGAATCAATCAAGACGTTGAACGCGAACTCAGAATCTACTGTAATTACATGCAGAATGATTAAGCTAAATGAATATCTATGATTGAGTTCAGTGACAATGTTAATACATTCTTGATCATCTCAATGATTTTTTTCTACTTCAATAAAGAATTTCACTCTTGAATGAGTTTCAATTCAGATACAACTGACTACAAAATCACTCATAAACGAATTAAAGCTAGAAAAGCAGATGATATTGTCATTTGAATGAAAAAGCTACTGAACTTCGATCATCAACAATTGAAAAAGACTAAGCTGATCATCGAAGCTCAGATTAATAAACATAAATGAGACATCATTTACAAGATAGATGATCAGATCTGACTATCTTTCAAAAACGTTAAAATTACAAGATCATGCAAGAATTTGAAAGATAAACAGCTAAATCTCTACTCAATCATTGTCAAAGTCAAGACTTTCTATCATCTTCATTTATTTACAAGCATGAAGCATATACACTTGATGTTCAGCTCTAAGATACTACAATTGTATTCAAATGATTCTTTATCAGATCAGCATATTGAATCACTCAGATCAATCACTATCGAAGACGAAGAACATTGAAAGATAGATGACATACTGAACTTCAGACGCTATCGAGATCAAATGCAGTACAAAGTCAAATGAAAAGATTTAAATAGAGATGACAATTGATACTATGTTGATAAAGAAGAATTTGATGACTTCAAGAAAGTTTTGAACGAATTTCATATGCTACACTCAAATAAATCGCGCTAAATAAACGAAACAACTGACAATAAAGTGAGAAGTGAGTCAGCAAACAGACTACATTCATGCAAACATGAATTTTCGAAGAGAAAAATAATGTTACGAGTGTATCAAGATCATAAGGCTGGCAGGGCTGAAATTCTAATCAATTCACAGAGTACACTAGCGCTTATTCTGCGAATTGATTAGAACTAGTCTGCGTCTCTATTCAAGTCTCTTTGTTTTTTCAACATTTCTTTGTATTATTAAACATTTCTTTTTCATCATCACTTTACATCACATCTTTATCTGCGTTACCTTGTTTTCTTTGAGCCTAGCGCAGTCTCTGAATATTAGTATATATAAAAGCTCTGATACTCAGTTTCTTCTGTATTCTTAATATTCAGTTATAGCTATTTCTAAAGATCAAGCACTATCAACTCTGATCTTCACTGATTGTATCATTTAAACACGATTCTGACAGTTATTTCAGTCAAAAGAAGTAATCGTTAACAGCAGAAGCATAGACATGATGACATAAGTAATAAGATGCTGTGTTTTGAAAATATCAAAAATGTCAGAAAAATAACATCATGTGTATATTTTCACTGTTGTAGAAATATGACAATTTATCATTTTTTATTCTGATTATTCAGATGATTTATCTTATCAGATGATAATTTATCATTTCTTACTCTGTTTTTACATTAGCAATGTGTTTTCTAAATATTCTAGAAATCACTAGAATCAAATTCACGCAAGACTTACAACGTGACTGTAACACAACTAAAGCTACGTCTTTTTGTATTCATCAGATTATTATTATCAAGTCTTTCAACTATCAACACAGCTTTTGTGATTATACTTTGTGATAATCATAGAATTCAAGTGTAATAGAAATCATTAGTCTGTCTTGAAATCGAAATAACAGCATCTCATTTCTGCACATTCTTCGTTGCATAGACAACATTGCATCTGTATCACATTTGTGTTTCTTTTAAGTCTTTGATGCTTTTCAAGACTCACTGCGATTCTGTTGCATAAGAAAAATCAACATGTTCAGTATGAGATCTTCAATGATTTTCTACTATGAATTGCATTCACATAACTGAATCAGAAAGATGATGCAGAAAGACTTAATGATTGACAATGACAAATAAAGTGAGATCATAATGATAATGAAGAAGAAGATGATATTTTTAAAGATATATGACATACAACTTGATGTTATGATTCTAGTCTTCGTTTATTCTTTCTAGTCTTCATCTTGATTTCATTCTAATCGAGTCTAGTAAGCATTTAAGCTAAAGATGATATCATTGAGACTCTGCATCATATGTGTAAGACGTCAATTCAATCGAGTCTAGCGTTGACTGAGAAATACACATATGTAGTCAGCTTCTTTTCTGTAGCTATCTTTCTTTCTTAGCATTTATCTATTAGTTAAATGATACTTATATGACTCGCTCTATGCTGATTTCTAACAGTAGATAAATGCTGATCAACTACTCTGCTATTGACGTGTAAATGATACGAAATAATCTACTTCGTTTATTCAGAAAATTTACAAGAAATTCTTTGAATTACTTTCATCAAAACACACATTCAAATTTACTCAAATTTATCAAATTTTATCACAATCAAAACTATTTATCTATCTTTATCTTTCTCACAATGACATGCGACTCTGAATCAGTCGAGTCACGAACAGCTCATCTGCTTAGAAGTATTGCTAGTAGATGAGTTTCTCTTATTTCTTTCAATGCTTCAGTTGACGTTAAGAACGCTGATATCTCATGAAACATCAAGACAGAAGAACAGCTTCGTCAATGAGTTCACGATCAGTCAAACAAGATCATCAAGATGTTGAACGAGCTTAGATCTCAACGAGACATGACTTTGAAACTCAATGAGCAGTGAATCGTTGTTCAAGTTAAACATGACAAGAGATTAAATCAACTAAAGATTAAACAGATGATCATAGACACTCTAGAAGAGATAAACAAACACTATTAAAAGAAGATGTTGAATCTCAAGAATAAACTCAAAGAAGTATTGCATTCAACAAATCAATCTCGATCTCGTCAATCTACGAAATCTCTATCTCATCAATTTATCGAGAATCATACTCAACGTAAGTCATTCACTTTATTCAATAATAATCATCACAAGTCTTTTAAGTTTTTGAATTCATCTGTATTCATCAATGAAGATGAATCAACATGAGATAGCTAAAGAATCAAGATAAACGACAAGCTTCAGATAAATGTTGATCACTTCGTTAATGAAACTATTTGCATTATGTATGTGATATCTAGATTAGAAGATGATGCTGCTGAGCATATCTTCGCTTGATATCATCATGATGCTTCGCATTCTTACATCTCGATCTACGAGCTACTTAAGCATCTTGAAGAAATTTACGAGAATCAGAATAAGAATTGAAAGTGTCGTCACAAGTACAACGCTCTGAAACAAGCAGACAAGCTCTTCAACGTCTTCTACTTCAACTTTATGAAGCTATTCAGCTATCTAGATTACGATGATCGCACTTTGATGAATAATCTTCAGAATAAGATCAACAATCGCTTGCAGAATACTCTGTCAGTATGCTTTGAAGATCTCGCTTCACTTCATCATCTCAAGATCTTTCTTCAAGATGTGAATAATAAACAGCGAGTTAACTATCAGCTATGCAGCGAATGTTACACTGTCATCTTCAAAGTCACTGTTGTATCTGACAAATGCATTGCTACTTCACTGTCAGTAATGCCTTCAGTGATTGATTATGTTAAGTCTATCATCTCTTTTATCTCTGAGTCAGCAAGATTGTCTATCATCTGCTATACTTGCAAGATTTCAAGTCACTTGTCAAAGAACTGTCTTCAGAACAAGATCAACACTTCTGCATCTTATACATTCACTCTTCGTCTACATGAAATCATCATTTCAAAGAATAAAGAGAATGAGAAAATGTCTTTCAAGAATAGCGAGACAAAAAACTAGAGACTTTCATCAAAGACGCAATGAAAGATGTGTTAATTTCTTCAACGATGAGCATGTCAGATGATTCTTTTGCTTCTGAATCTTTGACTACTGAATATGTACTTTCTAGCAATAAAATTAGTTACTCATTGAAGTCATTGATTGACATTGAAGTTGCTGACTATTCATTCATTGATGAAGTGATCGCGCAGATTGTTTATGATCAGTTGCAAATTGAGTCTCTGACTTTGATCAAAGTGAAGTTAATTTAAGAATTCAATGATCATTATGTTAAGAAACTCATTACTCATGTCATTTATTTGAATCTGACTGTTCAAGATCATACGATTAACACAGCTTCTATGTTGATCACTCAATTAGATTAACATCAAATGATTTTCAAAAAAACATGAATGAACAAAATCAATCTAGTGATAGATATGCAAATCAATTTTCTTCAATTTTCGAATTTTACTTCTAGTCAGAAATCAATTGTTCTATTATTAAGCAACAAGACAATCACGAAACAGAAGAGTTTAACTTCTACTCATATACTGAAGAGATCTTTCACTACATCTCAACTCAGTCTGAAATCACTCTCTTTCAGTCAGTTCAATGAGAAGTCAGTTAAACTAATTAAACAGTTAAAATCGCGTGACGTGACTTTAACTAACGTCAAAATTCTTAAATCAACGTTAAGTTCAATGAACATTGCAATGATAGAGACTGCAACTTATAGAATGTTAGTTAAACAATCAGAAGTGAAGACTTTTGCTGTTATCATCTTGAAAATTGATCGACTCATAACTACAGTTGAAAATAAGCTTGAAGAAGTAAATCTGCATGAGCTTTCACACGTCAAGACTCTTGAAGAGATCAAAGTCAAGCTTTCTCTCGAGTATCATGACTATCTAGATGTGTTCAATTGAGCTATGATCAATCAGCTATTATTTCATCGTTTCTATGATCACAAAATTGAGTTGATTGACGAAGAAACATCTCTTCAAAGCAGACTTTATCAGATGTTTGATCACAAACTTCAGAAGATAAAGAAGTATCTGATCGATCATTTAAACAAAAAGTTCATTTTCTTCAGCTTTGCATCATACGTCTCGCTCATCTTGTTCATTGAAAAGAAAGACGATAGTCTGCGTTTCTGCATCAATTACAGAAAGCTCAATGCTTTGATCAAACAAAATCACTATTCTTTGTCATTGATAAACAAGACTTTCGCTCGTATACAAGAAAGCAAGTATCTAACTTAATTGAACATCATTGTTGCGTTCAACAAACTACACATGCACTCAGATAACGAAGATTTGACTATCTTTATTATCTTCTTTGACTTATACAAATATTATGTAATGCTCTTTGATTTAATCAACGAATATGCTTTCTATCAGCACTACATGAATGACGTGTTGTTTGAATATCTACATCAGTTTTGTCAGATTTATCTAAATGACATTATCATTTACAGCAAGATCTTAAAGAAACACAAGCGACATGTACGATTAATCTTGAATAGACTACGAGAAGCTGATCTACAGATAAACATCAACAAGTGCGAGTTTCATGTTCAGAAAACTATCTTTCTAGAACTCTTGATATCAATCAAAGAATTGAAGATGAACTCACGAAAGATGCAAGCAGTCGTTGATTGATCTACACTCAATAATCTCACTCAGATGCAATT
>JAABUR0100000862.1_pt1 | contig 59972 bp, 55 predicted proteins | sample 5560091 | NCBI WGS metagenome assembly JAABUR01 (sample SAMN10711879, study PRJNA513375) | rock metagenome | isolation source: Antarctica rocks | place: Antarctica: Victoria Land, University Valley sud | reverse complement strand
CGGTGAGGAGTTGCAGAAACTCGCCCACGGTCAGGCCCGTCGCGGCCAGGAACTCGCGGTCTTTGTGTTTCAGGGTGTCGTAACTGAGCATACTTACAGTATAGCCTATTGCCGATAATGTTTAATAAATCCTGAAGCCAGGGGTCTTACGGCTCTTTCCGATAAACCCCCGGCGGCAGATCGCCGTTTTGGTTGAACTCCGGCAGCAAAATAAACCTCCCTGTTCTTTGGGCACCACGCCCTTATCCTGCTCTACTATACCTCAAACCGCTACCGCACCCGACTGTGGCCGTATCTCGTAGGCGCAGCCGTGGGAGGTGGGGAGGACCTTGCCGGGGTTGCACAGGCCCAGCGGGTTGAAGACGGCGCGGATGTCTTCCATCGTCCGCAGGGTTTCGGGCGGGAACAGCAGAGGCATGTGGTCGCGCTTCTCGACGCCGATGCCGTGCTCGCCGGTCAGCGTGCCGCCGACGCCGACGCAGAGTTCTAAAATTTCGTGCGAGGCGGCCAGGACGCGCTTCACCTCGTCAGGATTGCGCTCGTCAAAGAGGGTGGCGGGGTGCAGGTTGCCGTCGCCGGCGTGGAAGACGTTGGCGATGCGTAAGTTGTATTTGAGGCCGATGGCGGCGATGGCGCGCAGAACGGCGGGGAGCTTGGAGCGCGGGATGACGCAGTCCTGAGTCACGCACGACGGGGCGAGGCGGCCCAGAGTGCCGACGGCCTTCTTGCGGGCGGCCCACAGGTTGGCCCGGTCTTTGGGCGTCGCGGCCTGCCGGACTTCGCGCGCGGCGTTTGACCGGCACAGGGCGCGGACCCGCTCCACCTGGGTGTCCAGGCCCGCTTCCAGCCCGTCCAGCTCGATGATGAGAATGGCCCCGGCGTCGCGCGGGAAGCCGAAGTGAAAGGCGTCTTCGACTGTTTGCAAAATCATGGCGTCCATCATCTCCAGCGCGGCGGGGACGATGCCCGCCGCGATGATGTCCGAGACGGTCTGCGTGGCGTCGTCCACCGAGTCGAAGACGGCCAGCAGCGTCCGCACGGCCTGGGGCGCGCGGGTGAGGCGAACAGTGGCTTCGGTGACGATGCCGAACGTGCCTTCGGAGCCGAGGGCCAGGCCGAGCAGGTCATAGCCGTTGACGTCCTCGGTCTTGTCGCCCAGCGTCACGACTTCGCCGTCCGGCAGGACCATCTCGGCGGCCAAGACGTGGTTGGCGGTGACGCCGTACTTGAGCGTGTGCGGCCCGCCGGCGTTGTTGGCGATGTTGCCGCCCAGCGTGCTCGCCCCCTGCGAGGACGGATCGGGCGCATAGAGGTAGCCGTCGGCGGCGACCGCCTTCGTGAGAGCGATGTTGACCGCCCCGGCCTGGGCGGTCAGCCGCCGGTTCCGCAGGTCAATGTCTAAAATCCGGTTCATGCGGGCGACGCCGATGAGGATGCCGCCGGGGCAGAGCGTCCCGCCCGCAAGGCCCGTTCCCGCGCCTCGCGGCGCGAAGGGGACGTTATGCCTGGCGCAAATCTTGACGACTTCGGCCACTTGCGCGGTCGTGCGCGGCAGAACGGTAGCGAACGGCGCGGCCTTTTCTAAGGGATAAGCGTCGTTCTCATAGACGGCCCGCTCACCCTTCTCGGCCAGCACGCCGTCCGCACCGACGATCTGTTTCAATTCATTGAGCATCATACCTACTCCGGCGGGGCGGCGGGAAAGCGGACACGGGGGGCGGGCCGCTTGACGGGGGGATGATCCCCGCGCCCTGTCCGCTGGGAGCGTTTCAGGCGAGCACGGGCGTACAGGTAACCGGCCGTCAGGAGCGCCAGCAGCAGGAACCGGCCCTCGTTCCCATCGTGGGGCAGCCCGCCGCCGCGCCCGTGCCACAGCGCCAGCCCGCCCGCCAGCAGCACGGCGGTCGCCATGCGGAGCGATGTGCGCCGGTGCGCCTTGCCATTAGTTATCTCCGGCTGAAAAACGCGACGATCCATGCGAGCACCTCCCGCTTATTGTACCCCGTCGTCGCCGGTCCAGGTTCCAGTTAGGGTATGCTATCCGTATGCCTTCCACCGCCACCCCTTCGGGCGCCGCGTCTTTCGCCTCGCTCGGCCTGCGCGCCGAACTCCTGCGCGCCCTCACCGACGAGGGCTACGAGACGCCGACGCCGGTTCAGGCCCAGGCCATCCCACCCATCCTGCAAGGGCGCGACGTGCTGGCGGGGGCGCAGACGGGCACCGGCAAGACGGCCGCCTTCACGCTGCCGCTCTTGCAGCGCCTGTCTGCGCCGACAAACTCGGCGGCGTCGCGCCGACCCGTGCGCGCCCTGGTTCTGACGCCGACGCGCGAACTGGCCGCCCAGGTCGAGGAGAGCGTGCGCGTTTACGGACGGCACCTGCCGCTGACCTCCACGGTGATCTTCGGCGGGGTCAACATCGCCCCGCAGGTCGAGGCGCTGCGGCAGGGCGTGGACATCTTGGTCGCCACGCCGGGCCGCCTGCTCGATCATGTCGGGCAGGGGACACTTGACCTGAGCCGCGTCGAGATTTTCGTGCTGGATGAGGCCGACCGGATGCTGGACATGGGCTTCATCCGCGACATCCGCCGGGTCCTCGCGCTGCTCCCCGCCCGCCGCCAGAACCTGCTGTTCTCGGCGACCTTCTCGGATGAGATCCGGACGCTGGCCGATGGCCTGCTGCGCGCGCCCGTGGGGATAGAAGTGGCGCGGCGCAACGCCGAAAGCGAGCTGGTGCGCCAGTCGGTCTACCTGGCCGCCAAGGAAGACAAGCGCGCCCTGCTGGTCTATCTTTTGGCGGGACGTGGAGGCGGAGAAAAGATCACTCAGGCGCTGGTCTTCACGCGCACCAAGTACGGCGCGGACAAGCTTGCCAAGAATTTAATCAAAGACGGGGTTTCCGCCGCCCCCATCCACGGCGACCATTCTCAGCCGCAGCGCACGCGCGCCCTGGCCGACTTCAAGGCCGGGGCGGTGCGCGTCCTGGCGGCGACCGACATCGCGGCGCGCGGGCTGGACATTGACCAGCTCCCGCACGTTATCAACTTCGAGCTGCCCGCCGTGCCCGAAGACTATGTTCACCGCATCGGCCGCACGGGCCGGGCGGGCAGCCCCGGCGACGCCTTTTCCCTAGTCAGCCCGGAGGAGATGCCGAATCTGGCCGCCATCGAGAAGCTGCAAGGCAAAAAGATCGCCCGCCGCGAAGCGTCCGGCTTCGTCCCCCCGCCACGCCCGCCGGCGGAGAGTCAGGACGTGGCAAGCGTCGCCCCAGTCTCGCTCGCTTCGCGCCGCCCATCCTCACCCGCGCCGCCCGCCGCCCGTTCAAGGCCACGCAGCCGAAAGTGACCTCGCAAGCAAAACCGCCCCCGCAAGCAAAACCGCCCCCGCGCACATGTCGTGGGGGCGGTTCAGCCTTCAAAGCAGGCTGCCACATTAGTAGGGGTTGACGATCCGCGTTTGGAGCGTCAGCGGGCGGTCCAGCTTGATGGAGATCTCGTCGCCGCGCTTCAGCGAGACGTCGCTGGCGGATTTCTTTTGCAACTGATTGGCGCCGTATCCGGCCGCCCCGCCCACCACGGCGCCCTCAATGGCGTCTCCGAGCCGCCGGTGGCGGGACAGCCCGATCACCGCGCCCACGCCCGCGCCGATGCCGGTGTATTGGGACTTATCCGAAGTCGGCTTTGTCCCGGTGAGCAGGGCGGACGCGGTATCCGCCGACGCCGTGTTGTAGGCGTAGGCCCCGCCGCTCCCTCCGCCAAACCGGAGCCGCAGCACGCCCGACGCCTTGGGCGTGGCCGGCTTGGCCGCCGCCACCCGGCCGTTAAAGATAGCCCCGACAGGAATGCCGCTCGTGTCGTCCCCGGCGACTTGGACACGGACGCGGTCGCCCGCCTGGGCATCCGAGGAGCTGAGGCTCTGGAGCAGCTTGACCTTGACCATAGTGCCCGCCGCGATCCTATGCCGGGGCGACTGGAATTCAATCCCGCTGTCCGACGACTGCGCCAGGACGGGCACGACCAGGCTCCCCGCCAGCAGGCCCGCCAGAACCGTCTGTGATGTCGTTCGTTTCATTTGTTCTTCTCCTGATCTTGTGCATCGCATGGCCGGTGCATCCTTCTTCTTATGGTACATGACGACGGAGAGGGGAAAATGTTCGCCCAGGCACTCGTCCGATAGACCCGATTAGGATAGTTTACCCGCTCTGCAAGGAGTAGATCGTCAGGTATACTGCCGGGAAAGGAAGTTCATCAATGTCTCCGCTCTCTCAGTTAGCCATCACACAACCGCAGCCTTTGATCGGGCGGGGCGCGTTGGTGACGGGAGTAACCCGGCGCAGCGGCATCGGGTTTGCCGTCGCCGCGCGTTTCGCACAGATGGGAGCGCGAGTGTGCGTTCACTCCTGGCTGCCGGGCGACACCGTCCGCACCGACGAGTCCGAGCCGGGTGGCATGGATGCGCTGCTGGACGCTTTGCACACCCACGGCGGGCCGGCCGCGCATGTCGCTGCCGACCTGGGCGTCCCCGACGCCCCCGCCGGCGTGGTCGCCGCCGCGATGGACGCCGTCGGGCCGCTCGACATCCTTGTTGCCAATCATACCCATCACGAGGGGCCGCAAACATTGGAAGACCTGACGGCGGCGCAGATCGACCGGCACCTGGCGGTGAACGTGCGCGGGACGCTGCTGTTGATCCAGGCGTGGGCCGCGTGCCACGAGGACGACCGGCCAGGCGGGAGGGTGGTCCTGTTCACGTCCGGCCAGCATCGCGGCCCGATGCCGCAGGAACTGGCCTACGTCGCCTCGAAGGGCGCGCTGCATCAGCTCACGGCGAGCCTCGCCGCCCACCTTGCGCCGCGCCGCCTCACGGTCAACACGATTGATCCTGGCCCTACCGACACAGGCTGGCCCCCGCCGGAAGTCTATGAGGCGATCTTAAAGGCATCCCCGCAAGGGCGCTGGGGCCAGTCCGACGACGCCGCGCGCGTGATCGCCTGGCTGGCGACCGACGACTCTCAGTGGATCACCGGGCAAGTCATTGACTCGCGCGGTGGGCTGTAATTAGCGGCTTTCCACGCGCATTCGCATCCCGTACCGGGGCCGGAGGGTGACGATGGGCTGGGTCGCGACGACCTGATCGGGCGCGAGGCGCAGACGCCACTGCTGGCCGAGGGTCGCCAGCAGCAAAATTCCCTCCATCCACGCGAACTGCTCCCCGATGCAGACGCGCGGGCCGCCGCCGAAGGGGAAAAAGGCGAACTTGGGGCGGGCGGCCTCGGCTTCGGGCGTCCAGCGGTTCGGGTCGAAACGCTCGGCGTCCGGCCAGAAGCGCGGGTCGCGGTGAGTCACGGCCTGGCACGGCAGGACGATGGACCGGGCGGCAAGGGTGTAGCCGCCCGTCGCGTAGTCCGTCAGGAGGCGGCGGCCGACGACCCAAGCGGGCGGGTACAGGCGCAGCGACTCGGACAGGACGCGGCGGGTAAACGGCAGGCGCGGCAGGTCGTCCACAGAGGGCGTCCGGCCGGTCAGGGCGGCGTCCAGCTCGGCGTGGAAGCGCGCCTCGGCGTCCGGGTGCTGGGAAAGCAGATACCAGGTCCAAGTCATCGCGTTCGCCGTGGTCTCGTGGCCGGCCAGGAAAAGCGTCAAGGCCTCGTCGCGCACCTGCTCGTCCGTCATGCGCCCGCCATCGTCCTCGTCCCGCGCCGCCAGCAGCATCGAGAGCAGGTCGCCCCGGTCCTCCCCCGCAGATCGGCGCTCGGCGATCAGGCGGTAGATCGTCGCATCCAGCCGGGCGCGGGCGGCCCGGAACCGGCGAACGGCGGGCAGGGGCAGCCGCTCCAGAAGGTCCGAGAACGGCAGTTGCAGCAGGTGGAACAGCCCGATGACTTCGGTCAGGGCGCCGTCAATCTCCGCCGCTTCGGTTTCCACTTCCGCCCCAAAGAGGGTCTTGCCGACGATGGCAAGAGTCAGGCGCATCATCTCCGCGTGGATATCGCAGGTTTCGCCGTCGCGCCACCGTCCGCGCATTTGGACGCCGTAGTGGGTCATGGCCTCGCCGTAGGCCGCGATCCGCTGCCGGTGGAAGGCGGGCTGCATCAATCGCCGCTGGCGCAGGTGAAAGTCGCCCTCACTGGTCAAAAGCCCCTCCCCCAGCAGCCGCTTGATCTGCTCCAGCCCGCGCCCCTTCTTGAACTGCTTCTGATGCGTCACGAGAACATCTTTGATCAAATCCGGGTGGTTGATCAGGTAGACGGGGCGCCGGCTGAGGGGTAGGCGGACGATGTCGCCGCACTCGGAGGCCGCCCGGCGCAGGTAGGCAATGGGGTCGCGCCGGAACTGCATCAGGGCATGGCCGGGGAACCGCTGTGGAAAGGCAGGGGGCTGTGGGTTCATAGAGGGAGTATACCTGTTTAGGGATAACGGCAGCAGAGTTCACGCCGGGAAGGGCGATGCCTTGCCGGAAGATCAGCGGCCTGCCGGACCGGGTGACGGCCCGCCTGCCCCAGCACGCGCAGGGATTTTTAGCCGCGTTCCACCACATTTTCGAGGAATATCACCACGACAAGGAGCGCGCTTTTCGCGTCGCGCGGAGTGCGGTGGAGCGAGATTACGCGAAGGGGAGAAGACGGGGAACGGCACAGGAAGAAGAATTGACCTGCTCGAACCTGTCGGCAGCCGGAACCGCCACTTTGTTCCTGCCTTACTTTTGTTCCTGCCTCACTGTGCCACCGTTTGGTTTCTCTTTCTGCCCTGTTACCCGGCAGCCAGGGCAAGGGAACCAAGCGGCCACGACGAAAATTCATATATTTTAATCTGTCGTTAATATGGGGGAAGGAAAAACGAAAGAGAATCATGTATACTATAGGGCGTAATGATTTGCCCAACGAGGCATCGCCCTGAGAAAGGACCTCCTATCATGGTCGAAACCCCTGATTTCCTCAAAGACGCGGTCAGCCGACGCGCGTTCCTGGCCCGCATGACAGCGGCCGGCCTCGGCACAGCCGCCGCAGCCCTCCTTGCCGGCTGCGGCGGCGGCGGCAACAATGGCGGCGGCGGCATCACCACCCCCACCACACCTCCCACGACGTTTGCCGACACGGCGAACTTCCCCGGCATCGCGGGCCAGAACGAGAACGTCGTCGTCCTCAACTTCGCGCTGACCCTGGAACACCTGGAAGCCGATCTCTACCGGCAGCTCGCCAACATCGCGACCGGCCAGAACCTTCCGTTTGGCGGAAAGAACGTTTATTCCAGCCCGACGCTCGCCATTTCCAACGGCGGGCTGACTTCCAACCAGACGGCGGCAGGCTTGGCGTTTCTGACGCAGTATGCGGCGGCGGAGGCCGCGCACCGCGACTTCCTAGTCGCCGCGATCCCCACCGCCGGCGGCACGGCCGTTCCGCCCAATCCCAAGGGCTATACCACGGCGGGGCTGGTCCCGACGAATCCCACCCTGAAGGACATCCTGACCTTTCTCCAGCAGGTGGAGGAAGAGGGCGTCCGGGCCTACTCGGGCGCGGCGGGCTTCATCACTAATACCACGCTGACCCAGGCCGCCGCCACGATCTTCACGACGGAATCCCGCCATTCGGCGGGCCTCAACTATGCCCTGGGCCGCGATGCCGGACCAACGCCGAATTCCAGCGCGCCCACGTCGCCCGATAAATCGGTCGTGCCGGTGAATGGAACGACCGTCAGCAGCAATACCCTGGAGTACTTCAAGACTCCGACACAGGTACTGAACGACGTTAAGCCGTTCTTCGTGCAGTAGAGATCGCAGGATCTCGACCCGAAAGACTTCAGAAAGGTATCATACACCATGAGTGAAACACAAACCGCTCCCGCTGCCGAGCGGGGCGACCTCCTGCGCGGCGCGGCGCTGGCGACTGCGGGCATCGCCGCCGCCGGCCTGCTGTCCGCGCGTCCCGCCCAGGCGGCGACCCCAACGCCGGTCACCGTCTACTTCCAGACTTCGCCCGGCACGGGCGCGGTTCAGGTTCCCAACGTCGCCAAGAACTTCACGACCCCCAGCATTGATGTCCAGGTCGTGAACTACGCCCTGACGTTGGAAACGCTGGAAGCGGAACTGTACCGGCAGGCGGTCGTCCGCTTGACGGGCGCACCACCCTCCGGCGATACATCCGGCCTCGGCACCAACGACATGTTCGGCAACCCGATTTCCAGCTTGGGCGCCTCCACCAGTGATCCCGATGTGGCGAACATCATGGAGTTCGCGATTGTGGAACGACAGCACCGCAACCTGCTGACCGGCGTGCTGGGCAACAACTGGGTCACGGATGCCAATGTGAAGTTTGACTTCGGCCTCGCCGACACCAACAACTTCGGTGCCCCGGCCCTGACCCGTCAGCAGGCCGTGCAAGCGGTCTACAACGCCGAGCTGGCCGGCGTCAGCGCCTACACCGGCGCTGTGAGTCTGTTCACCGCCTTCGGCGTGCAGAATTTCCTGGCAACCGCCGCGGCAATCGCCGGGGTGGAGGGGCGGCATACCGCCTATCTCGCCGCCGTCATCTCCACCATCAACGGCTCGACGACGTTCAACGCGCCGGAAACGACCCCGCAGTCTACCGAGAACAACGGCCGGGAGGGGACGCCGACGCCGGACATGATCCTCAATCAGGGTGCAATGGTCTTAGGTTCGACCTTGACACTTCCTGCGGGCGGCCATATTAACCCCGCCTCCGGCCCGAGCGGTTTCGGCGGCAAGGGGTTCGTCTTTAAGTAGACGCCCTCGGATCGGTTCACAGTATATGTAAAGAGCGCGGCCTGCTTCCATAGGAGCAGGCCGCGTTTCTTGTGTTTGCGAAAGCTTTGCTGTATAAAACAGGGCTTGATAGACGGCTGCATCTTCTACCTCAACCCCCTCCAGCGATTCGCCTCCGACGAACTATGGGACCTGCTCCGGGAGCGCGACGAAATGGCGGACGCCATGCGGACGGTCGCGGGCGGGTCGGTTTTGCGCCTGCGGGAGAACGGGCTAGACGCGGTGCAGGAGGTCTTGCTGCGGCCCGCAGATGTGCAGGCGGAAGTGGAAGCGTTGCAGCGCAGATGGGCCGAGGAACACGACCGGCACGCGGAACCGTGGTCCCTGGAGGGGCCGTTCAGGGTTTGGGCGGCTCGCGTCGGCGCACCCGGTCGGCTAGTGACTGGAGCAGGCCGCCGTCGTATCCGGCGACATCGGGCGCTTCCCGGCGGCAGAAGTCATCCACGACCTTTTTCGCTTCCCAGGGCGGCAGCCCGCCGCCCCGCGCCAGGGCGCGGAACAGGTCCAGGCGCGAGACGGTGTGGCGCGCGGGGTGCGCGCTCAGGACCGCCTCCAGGATGCCGTCATAGTCCGTCGCGGGGGCGGATGCCGCCAATGCGCGCTCGCTCTCCATCGCCCGCCGCACCCCTTCCAATCCCGCTTGGTTCGCCTCACGGAGCGCCCCAACTACGCCGGTGCGCCCGAACGGGGCACGGACGTTCTGGTGCGCACCCGCCAGAAATGCCCGCACTTCCGCCAGGTCGGTTTCGCGCCTGACGAGGCTCGTCAGGAAATGGGAGGACAGGGGGGCGGGCGCATCCTCCACCGGCAGCGCCGGAAGGCCTGCCGCAAGCGCGGGGTGGGTGAGTTGATACACACGCTCCGGCTCCGCCAAATCGCGCAGCTTCTTGAGGCCGAGTTCGACCAGAGTCGCCCCGTCCGGCAGCGCCTCGCGGACCAGCGAGCGGGTGAGGCTCGACAGCAGTATCTGCCCCCCATGCGCGAGCGAGCGCAGGCGGGCACAGCGGTTGACGGCCACTCCATAATAATCCCGCTCGCGCAGGTCGGCCTCGCCCGTGTGCAGAGCCATCCGCACGCGCAGGGGAGCCTCGGCGGGCCATGTCTCGGCCCCCAGCGCCTGCTGGAGCGCACACGCAGCATGGGCGGCGGCAGGCGCCGCCGCAAAGACGGCGAAGAGGCTGTCGCCTTCCCCCCGGCTCTTGATCAGCAGCCCGTCGTGCGCGCCGATGAGGTCTGCGGCGAGGGCGTCATGACGGGTCAGGGCAGCGCGCATGGCTTCCGGGGAGCGCTCCCAGAGCCGGGCGCTGCGCTCGACATCGGTGAAGAGAAAGGTGATCATCCCGGTCGGCGGGGCGATGACGGGGTCTCCCGGAAGAGTTTGCACCCTGAAGGATTCGCCGTCGCCGCCCGGAATCCTGCCCGCCGCAAAAGACCCGCCGCAAAAGAAAGGGTATAATCCTTCCGTACACACAGAAGGACACCCCCTATGGCGACGCCCCGCGAGAGACATGACCCGTGGCACACGGACTTGACGTATATCATCGGCCACCAGCGGCCGGACATGGACGCGATCGCGTCGGCCATGGGCTACGCCTGGTTTTTGGGTCAGACGAGCGACGACAAAGTGGTCGCCGCCCGCGCGGGCCAGGTCGGGGCGCAGTCCGCCTTTGCGCTGGGCTACTTCGGCACCAGACCGCCGCGCGTGCTGTCCAGCGCCGCGCCGACGTTCGGCCACGTTGCCTCGACGCAGGAGCCGGTCACGCCGGACGCCCTGTTGGGAGAGGCGATATCCCGGCTGGCGCAGGGGGAGCGGCTGGTGCCGGTCGCCGACGGGGACGGCAAGCTGCTCGGCGGCCTGACGCCGCTGGCTCTGGCCCGCGCCTACGCGCAGGTGGCGGCAGGCCAGACGCGGGCGTCGGAGCAGACATGCCGGGCGTATGTGGAGGAACTGCCGACGGTGCCCGCCGGCGACCGCATCCGGGACCGGCGCGGGACGCTGCTGCGCGGCGGCGGCGAGGAGTTTCTGGTCGTCGGCGAGGACGGCCGCTACCTCGGTACGGCCAGCCGGCGGTGCCTGCTGGAGCCGCCGCGCGCCCGGCTGATTCTGGTGGACCATAACGAGCTGTCGCAGGCCGTCACGGGGGCGGACGAGGCGGAGATCGTCGGCGTTTTAGACCACCACCGGCTGGGAAACGCCTCCACGGCGCTGCCGATTCCCTTTGTCGTCGAGCCGGTCGGCAGCACCAGCACGCTGGTCGCCGAAGCCTTCCGGCAGGAACACATCGCGCCGCCCGCCGACATCGCCGGGCTGCTGCTGTCCGGCATCCTGTCCGACACCCTGGTGTTCCGCTCCCCGACGGTGACGGATCGAGATCGGCGGGCCGCCGACTGGCTGGCGGGCCTGAGCAAGATCGAGATCCCCGAGTACGGGGGGCACCTCATCCAAGCCTCGCCCGGATTGGTGGACCGCTCTGCCGGCGAGATCGTGGACGGTGACCGCAAGAACTACGAGATGGCGGGCAAGGCCATCAGCGTCGCCCAGGTCGAGGTCACCGGGTTCGCGGAACTGCCCGAGCGCAAGGCGGACCTGCTCGAAGCGCTGGACGCGCGGCGGGAGCGGGACAATCTGGCCCTGATCTGCCTCATGGTGACGGACGTCGTCACGATCCAAAGCCATCTGCTCTGCCGGGGCGACTCGGCCATCCTGGGCGGCCTGCCGTTCGCGCGGGTAGACGCCAGCGAATTCGACCTGGGGAACATTGTTTCCCGAAAGAAGCAGCTCGTCCCTGCGCTTCAGGGCGCGATAGAAGAGCTGGAGTAGCCCTCTTGCCCAGGTCTGCCCCGGCCTAAAGGCCGGGCCTATTTGGAGGGGCCGCCCCTTCGGGGCTACAGAAAACGCCGCGCCATCGGCAGCCTGCTTTATAGCCCCGCAAGCATTTTATGAAGGGGCGGCCCATCCGTGTAGCCCGGTCCTTCAGGGCCGGGTAGACTCAGGCAAGGCGCGATAGAAGAACAAAAGAATAACCGGCACTGAAGTGCCGGTCTACTCTGAGTGAAAGTCGCTCCGCGACTGAGGAACGGGCGTACTAGAACGTATGAAAGCACTCGTCAAAACCAAAGCAGAGCCAGGGCTGTGGCTGGAAGACGTGTCGGAGCCGACGATGGGCATCAACGACGTGCTCATCCGCGTCCTCCGCACGGGCATCTGCGGCACCGATCTGCACATTTACGATTGGGACGCCTGGGCGCAGAAGACCGTGCCCGTGCCCCTGGTCGTCGGCCATGAGTTCGTCGGCGAGATCGTCGGCGTCGGCGCGAACGTCTCGGACTTCTTTCCCGGCGAGATCGTCAGCGGCGAGGGCCATGTCGTCTGCGGGCGCTGCCGCAACTGCCTGGCGGGGCGGCGGCACCTGTGCAGCCACACGCAGGGCGTCGGGGTCAACCGGGCCGGGGCGTTCGCCGAGTTCATCGCGCTGCCGATGACGAACGTCTGGCACCACCGGCCCGGCGTGGACCTGGACGTGGCGGCGATCTTCGACCCGTTCGGCAACGCCGTCCACACGGCGCTCTCGTTCCCCGTGCTGGGCGAGGACGTGCTGATCACGGGGGCCGGCCCCATCGGCATCATGGCCGCCGCCGTCGCGCGCCATGCGGGGGCGCGGTTCGTCGTCGTCACGGATGTCAACGAGTACCGGTTGGACCTGGCCCGGCGTATGGGGGCAACGGTCGCGCTGAACGTTCGGGAGGGCAGCCTGGCGGACGTGCAGGCGCAGTTGGGGATGCAGGAAGGCTTTGACGTGGGGTTAGAAATGTCCGGCAGCCCCGCCGCGCTGCACGACATGATTGATGCGCTCTGTCACGGCGGCAAGATCGCCATGCTGGGCATCCCCTCGGGGCGCATTGACGTGGACTGGAACAAGGTCGTCTTCAACATGCTGACGATCAAGGGGATTTACGGGCGCGAGATGTACGAGACGTGGTACAAGATGAGCGTGATGCTGCAAAGCGGGCTGGACATCGCGCCGGTCATCACGCACCGCTTCCCGATGGCGGACTGGGAGCGCGGCTTCGAGGTGATGGGCACGGGCAAATCGGGCAAGGTGATTTTGACGTGGGCGACGCCTTTCCAGGGCTGAACCCCTGGGCTTCAAGAAAACAAGCCCCCGCCTTCGCGGGCGAGGAAAAAGCATACAGTCAACGGCATTGATGCCAACGGCATTGATGCCCGCGAAGGCGGGGATTTGCACTTTTACAGCCCCGCCGTTCAGGGCGGGGTACGAGAAGGATTGACCATGTACGGCGCAACCAAAGAGCGAATAACACACGAACTAGATGAGATACAAACCGCGGGCCTGCACAAGAGCGAGCGGGTCATCACGACGCCGCAGGACGCCCATGTGCGCGTCGGCGACAGCGGGCCGCTGCTGAACCTGTGCGCGAATAACTATTTAGGACTCGCGGAGCATCCCGACGTTCTGACGGCGGCGCACGACGCCCTGGACCGCTGGGGCTACGGGCTGGCGTCCGTGCGCTTCATCTGCGGGACACAGGGCGTCCACAAGGAGCTGGAAGCGGCACTCAGCGGCTTTCTAGGGACGGAAGACACCATCCTCTACGGGTCGTGCTTCGACGCCAACGGCGGCCTGTTCGAGACGCTGCTGGGACCGGAAGACGCCGTCATCTCGGACGCCCTGAACCACGCTTCCATTATTGACGGCATCCGGCTGTGCAAGGCGCAGCGGCTGCGCTACGCCAACAACGACATGGCCGATTTGGAGGCGCGGCTGTGGGAGTCGGCGGGCGCGCGGACCCGGCTGATCGCCACGGACGGCGTGTTCTCGATGGACGGCATCATCGCCAACTTGCCCGCGATCTGCGACCTGGCCGAGCGCTACGACGCGCTGGTCATGGTGGACGACTCGCACGCGGTCGGATTTTTAGGCAAGTCGGGGCGCGGGACGCACGAGTTTCACGACGTACTCGGCCGTGTGGACATCCTGACGGGGACGCTCGGCAAGGCATTGGGCGGGGCCAGCGGCGGCTACACGAGCGGGCGTCGGGAGGTCGTGGACCTGCTGCGGCAGCGGTCGCGCCCGTACCTGTTTTCCAACTCGCTCGCGCCGCCCATCGCCGCCGCGTCTCTGAAGGTGCTGGAAATGCTGTCGGCGTCTACCGCCCTGCGGGACAAGCTGGAGTCCAACACGCGCTTCTTCCGCGAGGGCATGAGCCGGCTGGGGTACATGATTGTGCCGGGCGAGCACCCTATCGTGCCGATCATGCTGGGCGAGGCATCTTTGGCGGGCCGGGTGGCCGAAGCGATGCTGGCGCGCGGCGTCTACGTCGTCGGCTTTTCGTACCCCGTCGTCCCGCAGGGCAAGGCGCGCATTCGGACGCAGATCTCCGCCGCGCATTCGCAGGAAGATTTGGCCTTTGCCATCGAAGCGTTCGGGGCGGTCAAGAAGGAACTCGGTTTATGACTGCCACGATCCGGGCCGCCGTCATGCCCGCGCCGGGGGAGCCTTTGGAAGTGCGCGGCTTCGCCGCGCCGGAGCTGGAGCCGGGGGCGGTGCTGCTCCGCACGCTGGCGTCCGAAGTTTGCGGGACGGACGTTCACCTGTGGCACGGGCGGCTCTCAGGGGTCCCTTACCCGCTCATCCCCGGCCACATCAGCGTCGGTGCGGTGGAGGCGACGGGCGGGAAAGTGTTAGACATCGAGGGGAATGCCATCACGCTGGGCGACGTGGTGACGTTTCTGGACGTGGTGGGCACCTGTTACAACTGCTGGTACTGCCTGGTGGCGAAAGAGACCACGCGCTGCCCGCACCGGCGCGTATACGGCATCACGCTGGGCGCGGACGACGGGCTGCTGGGCGGCTGGTCGGAGCGCATCTATTTGAGGCCCGGCGTCAAGATCGTCCGGCTGCTCCCCGACGTGTCCCCGGAACTGTGGATCGCGGGCGGCTGCGGCCTGCCGACGGCCCTGCACGCCGTAGACCGGGCGGGGATCAGGCTCGGCGACCGGGTGGTGATCCAGGGCGCGGGGCCGGTCGGCCTGAGCGCCTGCGCCCTCGCCGTCACCAGCGGCGCCCATTGGGTGGGCGTCGTGGATGCCGTGCCGCACCGATTGGAGGCGGCCCGCCGCATGGGCGCAGACGCGCTGATCCCCCTGGACGCGGACACCGCCAATGCCGTGCGCCGCGCGACGGGTGGGCGCGGGGCAGACGTCGTCATCGAGGCCAGCGGCAGCCCCGCCGCCGTGCCGCAGGGGTGCCGGCTCGCCCGCGACGGCGGGCGCTATGTGGTCGTCGGCCAGTACACGGACAACGGCACGGCGGAGATCAACCCCCACCTCGACATCAACCGCAAGCACCTGGAGGTGCGCGGCTGCTGGGGCGTGGACCTGAGCCACCTCTGGCGCGCGATGGCCGCGCTGTCGCGGTGGGGCGACCGCTTCCCCTGGACGGCGCTCATCTCCCGCCGCTACGGGCTGGACGAGGCGGGCGACGCCCTGGCCGCCGTCGAGTCCCGCACCGTCGTTAAGGCGCTCATCGTGCCGTGACGGGTGAGGGGCCGGATTTCCTGTCCAGTTGAGTATAATGGGGCTACCGGAACCCGCCAATGCCCTCTCTGTCTCTCCAAAAATGGGCAACGATCCGCAGTTCAGAACTGGATGAGATCGAAAAGGCGCATAGCAGTGTCGGGGGCACCACCCGTGGGCGGCGCTATGCCACCCAGCAGATCAACCAAGCTTACGCCGTGCTGCTGTCGTCGCAGTTCCAGGGCTTCTGCCGCGACCTACATTCCGAATGCGTGGACTCGCTCGCAGAGGCCGTGACCCCTGCCACTTTTGAGACGATTCTGCACACCGCGTTGGCCCAGAACCGGAAGCTTGATATGGGAAACCCGAACCCAGGCAACATCGGTGCCGATTTCAACCGATTTGGATTGCCCTTTTGGGGCCGTATAGTCGCCTATGACGCCAGAAACAGTGATCGGCGCCTGCACCTTGAGCGGCTGAATGCTTGGCGAAACGCGATTGCCCATCAGGATTTTGATCCGGCGCGACTGGGAGGAACAACCAGCCTGCGCCTGGGAACCGTCCGCTCCTGGCGTCAGGCCAGCCATCATCTTGCCGTCTCTTTCGATGCCGTGATGCAAGCGCACATCACCTTTCTCGTAGGCGTTTCGCCGTGGTGAAGGAATCGCATTTATGAACACTCCAGCAGAACCGCAGACTGACCGGCGCTTTCGAGTCGGCAGCCAGGTGTCTTTCCTGTTCGGTCAAGACCGGCTCAAAGGCTTCATTGTAGAGGACCGGGGGGCGATTGGGGCCGGAGGGCGGCGTCTCTATCGCATCGAAGCGCCTCTTGATGCCGAGGACCCCTTGGTTCTGGAGTTGCCGGCGGAGCAACTGCAACCGGCCTAAAACGAAGGCCCTGCCGCAGCGGGGCGGACACTTCTCCTGGACTGCCTCCTCTCCCGCACGGTCGTCAAGGCGCTCCTCGTGCCGTGCGTCACAGCTTGCGGAAGGTGAGGGTGGAGGCGTGGAGCAGCAGCAGGTTGGAACGGCTGTAGGAGGCGGCGTCATGGCTCTGGATTTCGATGGTATCGGGACGGGGTGACGGAGATGTAGACGATCCCCTCGAACGCCTTCCCAGTGCGCTGCCCAATCCCCGACCAGGCGCCCCGCGCGAACGGCAGCCCGCCGACCGTGCCCGTCGCTACCGGCGACTGGACGAGGTTTCGATGATTGGCGCCGATGATTGGCGCCGATGTCGGCGAGGAACATCTGCGCTTCCTGGGACGCGGTATCATGGGCGGCCATCCGGCCGTCGTCCTGGCTGATCAGGACCTGGATGTCGGGGGCCGTGCCGTCGTCGCGCTTCGGGCCGGTCCAGAGATAGGCCGTGCCGGAACCGTCCAGGCACTCCTCGCGGCGCTGGGTGAGGGTGTAGCCCGCCGGGGGCCGCAGCGCGTACCCGTTCAGCGCGACTTCCGGCCCCAGGGCGGCCGCAAAGGCCGGCTCGGCAGGCGGCGCGGGGGAAGCCGGGCTGCGGCCCTGAAAAAGAAATGGCCGGACGCGCTCAAGTTGCAGCGCATCCGGCCAGTGAGGTGAGAAGGATTTGGTTCAGTCTCCGAAGATCACGGAAAGCGGATCAACCGTGTCTGAGGAACCACCCCAATTGATGTTGCCGCCCCAGTTGATGTTGCCACCCCAGTTGATGTTGGAAGCCGCGTTGGCATTGCCGCCCCAGTTGATGTTGGAGGCCGCGTTGGTGCTGCCGCCCCAATTGATGTTGGAGGCCCAGATCGTGCCGGTCGTGTTAACGACGGTGTTGCCCGAAGCATCCTGAGAGACCGTAGGGCTGAAAGCCGGGCCGGGCGCAATCGCCGCGCTGCCTAGGGCCGACGGGATATTCAGGTAGCCCGCTCCATAGGTGCAGGGATCCGGGTTGCCGCTGGGATCGGTCCATTTGTCGGCGGTCATCATCAGGCGCGCTTTCACCGTGTCCGGCGTCAGCGTCGGATCGGCCTGAAGCATCAGAGCCGCCGCACCGGCGACCACGGGAGCCGCCATGGAGGTTCCCGACAGGGTGAAGTACGGCGATGTTCCCAGCAAGCTCGTGGAGTAGCGGCTGACGGGCACGGCATTGGCGGCGCCGTACTTGACATCCAGCGTGCTGCCGGGGCTGCGGAGCGCGATGATCTTGTTGCCCGGCGCGACCAAGTCGGGCTTCAGGACCCTGTCTCCGTAAGACGGCCCACGGCTGGAGTAGGTGGCGATCCGGTCATTACCGCGATTGCCGTCGAAGGATTTCATCGCTCCCACCGTGATAACGTAGGGGTCATTGGCGGGCGCATCCACGGAGCCGTAGTTGGCCCCATAGCCTTCGTTATTGAGGGTCGGATCAAAGGTATCCTGCTGGCGGCCCTGGTTGCCCGCGGAGCAGACGACGACGATGCCGGCTTTGTAAGCGGCTTCCACCGCCTGGCACAATGGGTCCGTTTGGTAGCTTTCGCCGACGGCGTGGCCGAGCGACAGGTTGACGACGCGGATGTTGTACGCCGCCTTGTTATCCACCACCCACTGGAGGCCGGTCAGGATCGTGCTGGTGTCGCCGCTGCCCAGGCTGTCCAGAACGCGCACGTTCACCAGGTTGGCCTGGCGAGCAATCCCATAATAGGTGTGGAAGTCGGCGGCGCCGGTCGAGTCCGCGCCGTTGCCGGCGATGATGCCGCCGACATGCGTGCCGTGCCCGCACTTGTCGTCCGGGCTGGAGTCGCCGGGAACGAAGCTGACATTGGCGAGGATGCGCGAGCCGCCGGTGGCGGGGTTTTGCAGGTCGTGCGTGGCGCTGTCATGCATGCCGCTGTCGAGAACGGCGACGGTGACGCCCTGGCCGCTCACGCTGTAATACTGCGCCGCCACGGCCGCTCCCGAAGAGCCGACCGTGAACTCGTCCTTCTTGCTCACTTTGACATCCGCCGACATGTGCTTGATGAACGGCAGGGATGCCAGCTGACTGACATACGACGTCGGGACGCGCACGGCGACGGACTGGATCATCGGCAGATAGCTGAAGACGTTCGCCCCCACCATCTGCATCTGACTCTGCTGCTGGGAGGTGAGAGGGCTGTCCAGCTTGATAATGATGGACGTGTAGCTCGGTGCAGCGAGCGGGGCGGGCGGGTTATTGCCATGAGAGGCATAGGCCCTCATGGCGCTGTTCCCCCATCCCGCCTGGTAAGAGCGCAGTTTGCCCTGACCCCGGCCCTGAATGACCGGCCGGTTCAGAGACTGAGCGGCGATCTGCTGCCGGAGGAAGAGGTCCGCCTTCTCCGCGAAGGGGTCGGCATGGCCGGCGACTGCGCTGCCGAGCAGCAGGCCCGCCAGGCCCAGGGTCGTCCATGCCCGCGAGCGGGCACCAAGTTGTGTGGTGACGTTCGTCTGTGATCCTTGCATTGTTCGAGCTCCTTGAGTGTTCAAGGGAAGCCCTTCGGTGGCCAGGCTGCCAGCTCCGATAATGAAGGAAGGCCCTATGGCTTTGCGTCCCGCCCTTTCGGTCACACCGGCGCTAATGCCGGGCGGTTTGCCGTTTCGAAGCGTTCCTGCCACTTGCGTGGCGCGTGGCCTCTCCCGTGCCGCTTTCGGGCGGCGAGGGATCGGACGGTACGGGTTGAAATTGCATGAAGCCCGCGTACACGCCCTCCGGCGCCCATGCCGGAGTAAAGGATCGTCTTGCCCGAACAAAGAGAACACAGTCGCCCGTTCGGCGGCCCAGCCGTCTTCACTGCGGCTGATCTCGAGGAGAGATCACGGAGCGAAGACCTGTCGGCTTTGCGTCCCTGCCTTACGGCAGGTTTGCCTTTTCGGGGGCGGAAAATCCATTCACAGTTTAGTTTTTGGCGGAATGGCCGGGGGAGATAACTGTCAAGAAGGCGGGAAAAACAGGAAGAGGAGGAGGTGACAACTCCCTACGGCTAAAGAATAAATCCTAAAGCCGAGGGCTTCTAGGGTTTTTCAACCCACACATTGTTATCAAGATGCGCGTAAGACCCCTTTCTTTAGATATGGGGATATAAGCGCGTCTGGCGAAGCCAGACATATTGTGGCGTTGCGTTTCCCTGCAAGTTCGGGTATAATAGTTAAGGAAAAAGGGTTTCCTTAAGGATTATTTTTAACTGTGCGGATAGTAGAATACAAGTTGGTTGCCAATCGTCAGCAGGGACAGCGCATAGAGGAAGCCATTCGCTGTGTCCAGTTCGTCCGCAACAAGGCACTGCGCCTGTGGAGGGACACGAACGCAAAGCCCTATGACCTCAATCGCTACTGCGCTGTCCTTGCCAAAGAGTATGCGTTCGCCCACGCCCTCAATTCACAGGCACGGCAAGCGGCGGCGGAACGCGCCGCCTACGGCATTGCACGGTACTTGAAGCCTGACAAGAAGGGCAAACGATTAAAGAAACCCAAGTTCCAGAAAGGCAACCGCTCCGTCGAATACAAGACAACGGGTTGGAAGCTGTCTGAGAACAGAAAGCGCATCACCTTCACGGATGGCATCGGCATTGGCGAAGTCAAACTCATGGGAACGCAAGACTTGTGCGCCTATGACATTGCCCGCATCAAGCGTGTCCGCATCGTCCGCAAGGCCGATTGGTACTTTGTTCAGTTCTGCGTTGACGTTGACCGTTCCGAGCCGACGGAACTGACAGGCCGCATGGTCGGGCTGGACATGGGCCTTGCCTCGTTCTACACGGACAGCGACGGGCAGAAGGTAGACTGCCCGAAGTTCCTCCGCAAAGCGGAGAAGCGATTGAAGCGAGAGCAGCGGCGACTCTCGCGCAAGAAGAAAGGCTCAAGCAACCGCCGCAGTAAGAATTACGACAAGGCGCGGGTCAGGGTCTCCCGCCGTCACTTGAAGGTACAGAGGCAGCGTAAAGACTTTGCCGTGAAACTGGCAAGGTGCGTCGTGGCATCAAACGATGTCGTGGCTCTGGAAGACCTGCGAGTGAAGAATCTGGTGAAGAACCGCCACCTGGCGAAATCCATTCACGATGCCGCTTGGAGCCAGTTCGGGAACTGGCTCTGCTACTACGGCAGCGTGTTCGGCAAGCCTGTGGTGAAGGTTCCGCCCGCCTACACCAGCCAGGACTGTTCCGCCTGTGGGATCCGCGTCAGGAAGTCTCTGTCGGAGCGCACCCACGTTTGTGCCTGCGGGTGCGCCCTGGACAGAGACGAGAACGCGGCCAGAAACATCCTGCGGCTTGGCCTGGCAACACTCGGAGCAAACTGTACCGTGGGGCACACGGGAACAGGCGAGGGCTTGCCCTCCGAAACGCTTGCGGAGATGGTTCCTCTACTCCCTGTTTACGCAGGATAGCAAGAACTGTCGTTGAAGCAAGAAGCCCCGCCATTTAATCTTTGATTTTTATGGCTGGGGAGTGTCACTTGACAAAAAAGGCCATGAATTAGCATCAATGCAAGTATTGGCAGGAAGTCCACAGATCAATCTGAGTGATAAGAATGGTGGCCCTTTGGCATCATTGGCAGTCCTTGCGGGGCAACCAAGTTTAGAACTATCAACCCCGAAGAATGAACTGGTTCCTGCTGGCACAGGTGATTTACGCTTGAGTGCATTAGCTTCGGGGCCTTATATCACTTTCTATAATGAGAAAAAACAAGAGGTAATGGACTTTAGTGCATCACCTTATGACGTTCCTCGGATCAAGGCGTACAACGGAAAACATAAACTTATATGGCAAAAGCCATGATAGGAGCGAAACTGCAACGTTCGGATTCTAATACCAGGTCAGGGTTCGATTACTTACAGAGCATCCTGCCGCAGATCGAGCATATTAGCTTTACGGATCAAGACCTTGCCACAGTGCTCCTGCCGAGGCATAGAGGATAAGGGAAAACTATGACTGCCTACCAAGTCTACGAACAAGCTATTAAACCTTTGTCTGCGGAGGAAAAACTGGCGATTGCCCGGCTGATTATGGATGAGGTCGTTCCCAATCCGGCCCCGGAGCCGAGTGTTAGGCATTCCGAACTGACTACAACGACTCCCAGCCAATTGACTCCCAGCCAATTCGGATGTGGGCGTCATCTGTTGTCTGGTGCGGGGATTGATGTCAATGAATTATTGGCGGTGCCAATTGAGGATGTATTCTCAGAGTATATGCCGGAAGAGAATTGATGCCGCACATTATTGACACGCATACCTTCCTTTGGTTTGTGGATGGGGCGGCAGAATTGCCTGCTTCCGTCCGGCACCTAATTGACAATCCTGCGGATGCAACGCAAATCAGCATCGCTTCGTTTTGGGAGATCGGCATCAAAGCGAGCATTGGCAAGCTGCCACTGACGACCAATCTGCTGGGCCTAGAAGCGATCGCAGCGCGGCAATCCATCGAGATACTGCCGATCACGGTCCAGGCAATCTTTGCGGTCCAGCAGATGCCGCTTCATCATAAATATCCGTTTGACCGGATCATTGCCGCGACTGTGCTTAGAATGTGTATAAAAAGCCGATCAAGACCCCCTAGCCCCCAATCATGGGGGAACAGGAGGGGGTCTCAATTGCCTCTGGCTCCCCCAGAATTGGGGGGTGGGGGGCGATCTTACGCCTTTTTATACACACTCTTACGACGGGCGGCGTATTGTTGAGTGCCGATGCGATATTTGACGCTTATGGGGTTCCGAGAACATGGCAAGTAAGCTGAGTCATGACTGATCCAAGACTAACGAAATGGGCGGACACGCTCGTCCATTACAGCCTGTACTTGCAGCCCGATGAGCAGGCGCTGATCCGCGTGGACGAGGCCGCCATACCCTTGGCAAAGGAAGTGTACCGGACGGCGCTGGCGGCGGGCGCGCACCCGCATGTGCAGGTGCTGGTGGATGGGCTAGACGAAATCTTTTTGACGACGGCCACGGATCGGCAGCTCGAGTGGATCTCGCCCATCAAGCAGTTCGAGTACGAGACGATTGACGCCCTGTGCGCCATCGTCGCGCCCACGAACACGTCCGCGCTGTCCGGCGTCGAGACGGAAAAGCAGGCGCGGGCGCAGCGGGCGAACAGCGCCGTTCGGAAGTCACTGTTCACGCGCGCGGCGGCCGGCCGGGCCAAGTGGAGCCTGACGCTCTATCCGACGCCCGGCGCGGCGCAGAATGCCAAAATGTCGCTGGCAAATTACGAGGACTTCCTGCTGCGCGCCATGCTGCTGGACAAGGAGGACCCCGCCGCCGCTTGGCGCGCGTTCTCCCAGGAGCAGCAGCGGTATGTGGACTATTTGAACCGGGTCGAAACGTTGCGGTTCGTAGCGCGGGACACGGACATTTCCATGCAGGTCAGCGGGCGCGTCTGGGTGAACTCCGACGGCCACAAGAACTTCCCCAGCGGCGAGGTCTTCACCGGGCCGATGGAAGACAGCGTCAGCGGCCATGTCCGCTATACATTTCCGACGGCGCATCTTGGGCATGAGGTGGATGATGTGCGGCTGACGTTCGAGAATGGCCGCGTCGTGAAGGCGGAGGCGGCGCGCGGGCAGGAATTCTTAGAGGCGATGCTGGACAGTGATGAGGGCGCGCGAACGCTGGGCGAGGTCGCCATCGGCAACAACTACGGCGTCCGGCAGTTCACGCGGAACACGCTCTACGATGAGAAGATCGGCGGCACGTTCCACCTGGCTCTGGGCAATGCCTACCCTGAAACGGGCGCCAAGAACGTCTCCGCTGTGCATTGGGACATGGTCTGCGACATGCGGCCCGAAGCAGGCGGCGGTGCGGTCTACGCCGACGGCGTGGTGATCCACGAGAACGGGCAGTGGAAGATTTAAGGCCCCCCAGCCCCCAATAATGGGGGAGTAGGAAAGGAAAAGGCCGCGTCTACCTCTGGCTCCCCCATTATTGGGGGCCGGGGGGCTTACTTCTCATCGTTCAGCGCGTCCAGCATTGGGAAGGTGCGGCCTGCGATTTTGGGATCAATCCGCACCGCTTCTTTCAGTTCGGCCATGCCCGCCGCCAGGTCGCCGCGCTTGCGGAGGGCGTAGCCGAGGTTGAAGTGCGCCCAGGCATGGTGGCGGTTGATCTTGATGGCGCGCTTCCAACTGGAGAGCGCCGCTTCGGGGCGACCGAGCTTGTACTGCGCGTTGCCCAAGTTGAAGTGCGCGCCTGCAAACTCCGGGTCCACCTGGACGGTCTGCTGCCAGCGCTCCAGCGCGGCCTGGATCTGACCCTCGTTGCTCAGGATGATGCCCAGGTTGAAGTTCGCCCACGGGTCGCTGGGGTCCAGCCGGATCGCCTCGCGCAGCTCGGCCAGGGCGGCGTCCACCAGTCCCTTCACATAAAGCGCCGCCCCCAGGTGCTGATGCGGCTCGGCCTGACGCGGGTCGCTCTTGATGGCGCGCTCCCAGCAGATGATCGCGTCATCCAAGCGGCCTTCCGACTGATACGCGATCCCCAGGTGGATATGCGCCTGCACGTCGTCGGGGTCATGCTGAAGCGCCTCCCGGTACTGCGCCAGCGCCTCCAAAGCCATGCCGCGCTCGTGATACACCGTCGCGAGGTTGTTCCGGGTGACGCTCAGAGTCGGCTCCAGGTCCAGGGCAGTCCGCCACTCGGCGATGGCGGCGTCTATGTCACCCTGCTGGTAGAGCGCGGTGCCCAGGTTGTTGTGCGCGTAGCCGTGCTGCGGGGCGACCCGCACCGCCTCGCGCCACTCGAGGAACGCTTCCTCGTCGCGCCCCTGCGTCCGCAGGGCCAGGCCCAGGTTGTTCCGCGCCCAGCCGTCGTTCGGGGCAATCCGGATCGCCTCCCAGTAAGCAGCGATGGCGCCGTCCAGCTTGCCCGCGTCCGCCAGCGCATTCCCCAGCAGGTTATACGTTTCCGAATCGTCTGGATTGAGCTGGATCGCCTCCCGGTACTGGACAATGGCGGCCTCCCGCTGCCCGCGCGCCAGCAGGGCGTTCGCCAGCGTGATCTTGGGCTTGGGGTCCAGCGGCGCGCGCTGGGCGGCTTTGCGGTAGTCGGCGATGGCCGCGTCCATCTCGGCCTTGGCCCGCAGGGATGTGGGCGAAGTGAACTGCGGATTTTCCTGGCGCGATTCGAGTATCTGTCGCATGGGGCTACTCCTTGAAACGGGACCTCAGAACAGGCCGGTGATCGTTCCGGTGGCGTCAATGTCAATGTCCAGCGCGGCGGGATGCTTGGGCAGGCCGGGCATCGTGAGAATGTCGCCCATGAACGCGACCACGAAGCCCGCGCCCGCCGAGAGGGAAAGCGCGCGGACCCGGAGCGTGAACCCGGTCGGGGCGCCGCGCCGGGCCGAATCATCGGTGAACGAGTACTGCGTCTTGGCGACGCACACGGGCAGGCCGCCGAACCCGTGGGAATGGAGCCAGGCGATCTGCTTTTCCGCCTCGGTGCTGATCTCTACGCCGTCCGCGCCATAGACCTTCGTCGCGATCTCGTGCAGCTTCTCGCCAATCGGCTTCGCCGCGTCATAGATGGGCTGGAACTGCCCCGGCGCTTCCAGTGCGTCCAGCACGACTTGGCCCAATGCGCGCGCGCCTTCGCCGCCCTCGGCCCAGACATTATTGACGGCCACGCGCCACCCCCGCTCCCGGCAGTGCGCGGCCACGGCCTCGACTTCGGCGGGCGTGTCCGAGGTGAACGTGTTGATCGTGACGACGAACGGGACGCCAATCTGGCCGACATTGGCGGCATGGCGGTCTAAATTGGGCAGGCCACGCCGAACGGCCTCCACGTCTTCCCGGCTCAGATGCGTCTTGTCCACGCCGCCGTGCATCTTCAGCGCCCGGACCGTCGCGATCAGAACCACAGCGTCCGGCGACAGCGCGGGCATCCGGGGCGCGGCCACGATGTCGCAGAACTTCTCAAAGCCTAAATCCGACCCGAAGCCTGCTTCCGTCACGACATACTCGCCCAAGCGCAGGGCCAGCTTGGTGCCCAGGACGCTGGAACAGCCGTGCGCGATGTTGCCGAACGGCCCGCCATGCACGAACGCGGGCGTGCCTTCCAGCGTCTGCACCAGATTGGGCTTGATGGCGTCCCGCAGCAGCGCCGCCATCGCGCCGTGCGCCCCCAAATCCGCCGCCGTGACCGGGTGGCCCTTGACGGTCTGCCCGACCATGATCCGCCCCAGCCGCTCTTTTAGCTCGGCCAGCGACTCGGCCAGGCACAAGATCGCCATGACTTCGGAGGCGACCGTGATCTGGAACCCGCTCTGGCGGGGATAGCCGTTCCCCTTGCCGCCCAGCCCCACGACGACATCGCGCAGGGCGCGGTCGTTCACGTCCAGGCAGCGCCGGTGGGCGACCGTCCGCACGTCCAGCCCCAGCGCATTCCCTTGATAGATGTGGTTGTCGGTCATCGCGGCCAGCAGGTTGTTGGCCGACGTCAGCGCGTGCATGTCGCCGGTGAAGTGCAGGTTGATGTCCTCCATGGGGAGCACCTGCGCGTGCCCGCCGCCCGCCGCCCCGCCCTTCATGCCGAAGACGGGACCCATCGAAGGCTCGCGGATGGCGGCGATGGCCTTCTTCCCCAGCTTGCACAATCCTTGCGCCAGCCCGATGACGACGGTCGTCTTGCCCTCGCCCGCCGGGGTCGGCGTGATGGCCGTCACCACGATCAGCTTGCCGCGCGGCGCGTCGGAACCTAACCCCCCGGCCCCCGCAGAACCTAACCCCCCGGCCCCCTTCCCTGTTAAGGAAGGGGGGGTAAGAAGGCGTTCCAGCGTCGGTTGGCTGATCTTGGCCTTGTCCCGGCCATAAGGCTCCAGGTCGTCCGGCGACAGGCCGAGGTCGGCGGCGACATCCCCGATGGGGTGGGGGGTGACGGAATGGGCGATCTCCAGGTCGGTTGGCATGAGGCTTCCTTGTTCCCCGCCCTGAACGGCGGGGTTGTAAAAGAGCAACTTCCCGAGGGTAAGGGCAGAAGAGTATGATGCCTGCGGCACTGCGCCCGCGCAGGCGGGGGCTTGCACTATTGAAGCCCAGGGGTTCAGCCCTGGGTCTTAACGCCTCTCGTTCGGGTAAATCGCGATCTGCGACCCCTTCGCCAGCACCACCGAGTCCGGCGTCCGCCCTTGCAGGAACCGCCAGCGGTCGCCGTAGAGGTGCGTGAATTCCACGTCGAGTTGATAGTCTTCGACGGCATAGGTGCGCCAGGCCGGATGCCAAACACGGTATGCGGTCAGCCTGCCGCCGCGCGTGCGGCCAAAGCCAGCGTCCTGCTCCTTTACCCACGTCTCAAAGGTGTCCTGCGCCGGCTCCATCGCCGGGGTACGGGCGGAAACCGCCACCATTTGCGCCCTGCCGTCCACGACAAAATCATGCCGGACGCGCCGCAGGTCGCTGATCTGCGTCACGCGACTCGTGATCGGGACGGCAGTGTATGGTTCATTATACAGCAGTTTCGCCAATCCGCACACAACTGGGTTTGGGGCGAACTCGCGGACAAACACGACCCCGCGCCGGTCGCCCTGCCGGACATACAGCCGCAGGTTGAATTCGGGGAAGTCGCACAGCGAACGGGGGTAGGGGACGCTCCACCCCAGCACGCGCGTCTGCTCAAAGTTGAAGGCCACCAGGCTGCACCATGCGCTGCCCTCCCAGCAGTCCGGTTCCAGGCCGGGCGACAGATACGGCATCAGCGCCTCATCGGGCACGGCATACGAGATCAGGATCAGGTCGGACCACACGGCGGTCAGGAACGGGGTCATTGATCAACAACGCTGACGATGGTCTTCGCCACGCGGCTGAGTGTCGCCGGGTTCATCACTGCGACCCGCCGAACTATTGCGTTGCCTTCTGCTCCGAAGAGATACATAGGCCGCAGATAGCTCTGAACCGCAAGCCGCCCCGTCACGAGATCGGAAGGCAATATCTCAAAGCTGTGCGGATCGCTTGTCTTCTGACTGGAGATCATACAAACGAGATAGTCCATGCCTCCCATAAAGGGCAGTTCCGCCAAGACCAGAGCGGGCCGCCGTTTTGCGCCGGTTGCATCAGAAAACGGGAACGGAAGAATAACGATGTCGCCGCGACTAAACCGCGCCATCTGCGCCATCCTCCTCATCCTCAAGGTACTTCCACGCGGCGTCTTCCTCTGGAGTGTCCCAAACGCGGCGGAGAACCGGCTCGGCGGCCAGCATAGTAAGCCGCCCAAGCGATTCTTCCGCAGGCGCTTCCTCCCATTCCTCCTGTTGAGCGGCTTGCGCGATGAGAGAGGGAAGGTAGTCTTCAAGTGAAACGCCTCGCGCTGTCGCTCTCGCTTTCACGATCTGCTCTACTTCGGGCGCGAGTTCCAACATGACGGTCATTGTGAGTGCCTTTCTAGTGGTCGGACCAAACGGCGGTCAGGAACGGAGTCATGCAGCATGGTTTTCGATGGCTTGTAGAGCGAACTGCCTTGCACTTGCCTTTCCCATATAAGGGATTAGCTTCTCGCGATCCCAAACCTCTACCCCCTGCTTCTTTACTTCCTCATCTTTGAGCCGAGACAAGACACTGTTGGTGATGATCAGTATTCTCTTTGCCTTAGCAGTTTTTGCGTAATCAAGTGCGTGAGCCACCTCAGCATCTGAAACGCCGTTGCGTGAGCGCTTTGCGAAGATGAGGCGTTGTTGTCCATTTCTACCTGCAATTAGCATGGTTCCCGTCGCTTCATCCTGCTTTGAGATGGTGACAACATGACCTTTGTGTTTGAAGTAGCTCAACAAGTATGTGCCGAACTGCTCCTGTGTCATTTTATCCACCAAGTCTATGCCACCAGCTAAGTATCGCCTGTTGCGGAGTTCAACAGACGCTACCATCATCGCAAATACAAGAAGGTAAAGCCCAATGGCAAATAGCGGCACCAGCCAAAGAAGATGCAGAAAGCCCGTTAAGCCCATCTGCGTGATTACCCCTGCGTGGTCGGCAGGCCGAAGGCGCGGAGCCATTCTTGGAGCTTGGCGACGCGGGCGGTCTGGTCGGTGGGGATGGCGATGGGGCGGCCCCGCGCGTCTATGACCAGGCCGACGACGCCGCCTTCCACAGTGACGGTGCGGGACTTGCCCTTGCCCGCGCCGAGGTCGAAGCCTTTGGCCGGGGTGATCGTCGCCTCGTCGGTCTGGCCGTCGCCCATTGGCAGCACTTTGATTTGGCCGAAGGGGACGACTTCCACGCCGCTGTTCTTGAACGAGACGGTCAGGCACGGGTCGCCGTCTTTGGCGGTCCCGATGGGGGCGATGGCGTGGCCCAATTTGATGAGGCAGTCGCGCTCGAAGACCTGGGTGGCGGCTTCGGGGAGGATGGTGGACAGGACGCCGAGCTGGGGCATCATAAAGATCGAGTCCACGGCCAGCATGGTCACGCCTTCGGGCGAGTAGGCGTCGAGCATCATCAGGGCGGATTGGGCGCGGTGGGGGGCGTGGGACAGGACGCCGCCGCTGCCGACGATCATGTCCAGCTTCAGCATGTCTACCGTCGTCTTGCCGGTCTGCTTGTCCAGCTCCATGCCCGCCTCGGTCTGGCCGCCTTTGAGGCCGCGCGCCAGGGACTTGTGGTGGTCGAAGGCCAGGCGCAGGGCCTCGCGGGCGACGGCCTGCTCGATCTGCAAGTCTTTGAGGGTCTGCGGGATGGTCGTCGGGCGGATCATCTTGTTGCGAAGCTGGTTGCGGAGGTAGGCGTCGTCGGCCTCAAAGGGTATCCAGCGGGCGATGGCGGGCAGGCCCGCCTCAGTAAGCACGTTGCAGATGGAGTAGGACATGCCCAGATTGGCGGACACGGTGCGGACGAAGTTGCCGTTGAAGACCGAAAAGACGTCCGTGGTCGCCCCGCCGATGTCCACGCCCAGCACGTTGATGTTGCGCTCGCGCGCGATGGTCTCCATGATCTTGCCGACGGCATTGGGCGTGGACATGATGCCGGACGACGTCCAGGTCATCAGCTTGGCATAGCCGGGCGCCTGCTGCATGACGTGTTCCAGGAACAATTCGTGGATCGCCTCGCGGGCGGGGCCTAAATTTTCGCGGTCCAGGGTGGGGCGTAGGTTGGGCACTTCGCGCAAGTCCACGACATCGCCGACGATCTCCTCAACAGCCTTGTGCGCTTCCACATTGCCCGCGTAGATGACCGGCAGCTTCAGGCCGATGCCGAGGCGGGGCTTGGGGTCGGCGGAGCGCAGCATCTCGGCCATCTCAGTCAGGTGCGTCACCGTGCCGCCGTCCGTGCCGCCGGACATCAGGATCATGTCTGGGCGCAGGGCGCGGATGCGCTCCACTTTCTGATATTCCTTGCGCCCGTCGTCCACGGCGATGACGTCCATGATGATCGCGCCCGCGCCGAGAGCCGCCCGCTGGGCCGATTCGGCGCTCATGGCCTTGACGACGCCCGCGACCGTCATTTGCAGGCCCCCGCCCGCCGAGGACGTGCTGAGGTAAAGGTCTACGCCGCTGCCGTCGGGCCGTTTCGGCGTGATGACCTTGCCCTCTTCATCCAGGATGGTGTAGCCCGACAGCTCCTGAATCTCGCGGGCGGCGTTGGAAACGCCCACAGTCACGTCGTCAAAGGGTGCCTCCACCGTGGTGGGAGCCTCGCCGCGTGTGGTCTGGCGGTACACGTCCCCCTGCTTCTCGATCAGAATGGCTTTGGTGGTCGTGCTGCCGCAGTCGGTCGCAAGGATGGTTTGAATATTGCTGTTATCTGGCATCAGAGTTCCTATCGTTCCAGGCTCAAACAATGCGCGTGATTTCGGGGCGGTCTGCCCGGAGGTAGACATAGGGCAAAATGGCCGTCAGCGGCATGGCGCGAATGCCGTGTTCAGCCTCCAAGACAACCTGTATTTCGGGGCAGTAATCCATCAAGATTTGCCGGCACCGCCCGCACGGCGCAATGACGCCGCGCTCCCGGTCGGCCACCGCGACAATCGCCAGCGGCTTCGCCCCGCCGCTCTCAGACACCAGCCGGGCCAGCGCGACGATCTCCGCGCACGGGCCGCCGGTGAAGTGGTACAAGTTCATGCCGCTATAAATCGCGCCGTTGTCGGCATAGAGAGACGCTGCGACCGTATGGTTGTTGCCGTCGCCGCTCCGCGCCAGCATCTCCGACGCCAACCGAACCATGTCCTTGATAATATGCTGGTCAGTAGAGTAATCATCGCCGCGCGGGGTAGTCGTGCTGCCGCAGTCGGTGGCGAGGATGGTTTGAACGTTGCTGTTATCTGGCATTGGTGTTCCTATGGTTCAACTGTGGATAATCAGGGCGGTGCGCGTCAATTCCACAAAGTCGTTGTTGTCGAGTGCTGCAACAATGGCATCAAGGTTGGGGAGCAGCAGGTTTCCATCTCAATGTTTGTGATGTTGCCGGTCGAGATGAGCAACAGTTTTTCGGGACGGTGAACCAGCAAAAATGAGTCCACGAAGTCTGCGTCTTTGGTAATCACGACACGTTGTTCGTCTTCGGCAACACGGAGGATCACGCTATCTGAGGTGCGGTTCGCTTCGGGCAAATCAAGAGTGTGGACGGCATCAAACCCAGCCTCGCGAAGCCACCGAGCGATCCGGCGCGGCAGTTGTGCATCCACCAGGAACTTCATGCGGCAAGAAGCTCAACACGCTTGATCTGACTCATTCGTGTGGCATAACTCAGAGCCGCGAGAATATCCTCGCGCTCTAAATCTTCATAGTCCGCAAGAATTTCGTCGCTGCTCATGCCTGCACTGAGCAATTCCAAAATCGTCTCCACGGGATAGCGTAACCCGCGAATGGTCGGCTTGCCATGGCAGATGGATGGGTCAATAGTGATGCGTTCGCTCATTTCATGGTTCCTTTGGCATGGACTCAGAACTTTTGAGGCCGTCTGGCTAGTCCGACTGCGAATGCGCTACAAGTCACTCAAGCCTAACAAAGTAAATTGCTGATCTTCTTCACCTTTAATGAAAATCTGCACTTGATCTGGATCATGCCACTCCTGCATTTTGACTGTCTCCATGAATTTCTCCATGTCAAAATGCTTGAAGCTGCCTCCATATAGATTGGCTTGCATTCCCACCTGATTGCCGATTGCCCCCGAAGTTAAGTCCGTCAAAGGGCCGTACATTTTTTCTTCATCCGCGTTTAACCAAGCATTGACATTCTGCAAGGCTTGGCAATCCTTCTGCGGCTCGTCTTCGCCCTCAGTCCAGTATTCTTCATCACTGAATGATAACATGATTGTCCAGACCCAACTCATCGGAGTACCTCGTTTTTCTGCTTATGTTGCCTTATTAGGTGCAGTGGACGGAGGGCGACGGGAGAAGACAGGGGGCGGCCGTGATCAAAGAGCCGCTGAAAATGGTGATGCCTGCCATGAATTATTGTAGCATATTCGGGCCATCTTGGGTATAAAACCGGAACCCTGGCGATTAGACTGGTGTTGTTTTCATATGCCTATTCTAGAAACTCCCCCTGATTCGGTGCAAGAAGTGCTGCGCGAGCCGCGCCGCGAAGGCCGCGCACCCTCGTATACGCCGGAGCCGCGCCTCTCGATGCCCGCCGACGTCCTGCCGGACGGCCGTTTCGGCGAGCGCTGGCTGGTGGTGGACCAGACGCACCTGCGGGTGCTGACCTCGCAGGAGCGCGGCCCGGCGCGCATAGACCTAGACATGCCCCTGAGCGAGATCAAAGAGGCGCGCGCGGAGACCCTGGTCGGCAGCGGCGTCCTCCGGCTCGTGCGGCGGGATGGGCAGGTCGTGGAAGCGGTGCGCTACACGCTGGCCGCCGCGCCCGCGTTTGGGACGGCGGCGCGCATCCTGGAAGCCTGGCTCAAGGACGAAGAGCCGTCCGACTCGCTGTATGCCGAGTTCGACAAGCAAAAAAAGAACTGCGCCAAGTGCGGCGACCCGCTGCCGGACGACACCAACGTCTGCCCCAAGTGCGTGGACCGCAAGGCCGTCCTGATGCGGCTGCTTTCCTACGCGCTGCCCTACAAGGCCCGCGTGATCCTCGTCACCGTGCTCATGCTGGCCGGCACGGGCGTCAGCCTGCTGCCGCCGATCTTGAACAAGCACCTCGTTGACGACGTGCTGATCCCGCACCACTTCCAGGGCTGGATCGGCGGGATCGTACTGGCTCTGATTGGGGCGAATATTCTCGGCATCGCCATCAACGTCTGGCGCGGGCGGATGGTCGTCTGGATGTCCAACCACATGGTCCATACGATCCGGGTCCAGGCGTATGACCGTCTGCAATCCCTGTCGCTAGGCTACTATGACAAGCGGCAGACGGGGTCGCTGATGTCCCGCGTGACGCAGGATGTGGGCGAATTGCAGGACTTTCTGGTCCAGGGCATTACGTTTTTCTTGGTCAATACGCTGATCATCGTGGGCATCTTGGTTGCTCTCATGGTCTACAACTGGCAGCTCACGCTGCTCGTGCTGATCCCCGTCCCCCTGACCATCATCGCTACCCGGATGCTGTGGGGGCTGCTGCGGACGCGGTTCCAGCGGCTGTGGCACCTGCGCGGCAACCTGTCCGCCAGCATCAATGCGGCCATTTCGGGCGTCCGGGTCGTGAAGGCATTCGCCCAGGAGTCGCGGGAAGCGACCCGCTTCCGCGCCAAGTCACACGACCTGTTTGAAGCCAATGTGGTGGTGCAGCAGGCGTGGAACACCTACTTCCCGATCCTGTCGTTTCTGACGACCATCGGCATCTACATCATCTGGTTCTACGGTGGCCGTGAGGTCTTTTCCAACACCACTAATTCGACTCACGCCATGACGCTGGGAACGCTGACCCTGTTCATCTCCTACATCGGGATGCTGATGGGGCCGTTGCAGCAGATGACGCAGATCGCGGACTGGCTTTCCCGCTCCACGGCCAGCGCGGAGCGTGTCTTCGAGGTCATTGACGCCGAGCCGGACATCGCCGACACGTCCGATGCTGTCGCGCTCCCGCACATCGAAGGCCATGTGGAGATGAAGAATGTCCGGTTCTCCTATGACAAAAACCAGAGCATTCTGGAAGATGTGACTGTGGATGTCCAGCCGGGCGAGATGATCGGTCTCGTCGGGCATTCGGGGGCCGGCAAGAGCACCATCATCAACCTGCTGTCGCGCTTCTACGACGTGAAAGACGGCCAGATTTTGATTGACGGCGTGGACATCCGCAAGATCAAGATGGGCGACCTGCGCCGCCAGATCGGGGTCGTCTTGCAGGAGCCGTTTCTGTTCCCCGGCACCATCAGCGACAACATCGCCTATGCCAAGCCGGACGCCACGCCCGAGGAGATCATGCAGGCGGCCAAAGCCGCCAATGCCCACGACTTCGTGATGCGCTTTCCGGACGGCTACGACACCTATGTCGGCGAGCGCGGCGCGCGTCTGTCCGGCGGCGAGCGGCAGCGGCTGTCCATCGCCCGCGCGATCCTGCACGACCCGCGCATCCTGATCTTGGACGAGGCCACGGCGTCGGTGGACACCGAGACCGAGAAGCAGATTCAGGAGGCCATGTCGCGGCTGATCGAAGGCCGCACGACGTTCGCCATCGCGCACCGCCTGTCCACGCTACGTAACGCCAGCCGTCTGATGGTCATGGAAAAGGGCAAGCTGGTGGAACTGGGGACGCATGATGAACTGCTGAACAAGCCGGAAGGCGTCTTCCGCCGCCTGGTGAACATGCAGCAGGACGTCAACAAGCTCCGCGAAAATCTGATGGAGGCGTAACCGATGGCCGACACCCAAGACATCAATCCGTTCGCCGTCCGCTTCCTGGACCCGAAGGCGCTGCGGCTCTTTCGGACCGATCCCCGCGACGCGACCGTCCGCTTGACGCTGGAAGGCGACATGTCCTGGCGCGAAGTGCGGATCGCCCGTGCCTTCCCGTTCTCCGACCCGGAGCGCTACATCGGCCTGCGCGACGGCGACGACAAGGACATCGGCATCTTGACGACGCTGCATGGGCTGGACAAGGACTCGCGCGCGATCATCGAGGAAGAACTGGAAAAGCGCTACTTCACGCCGCGCATCGAGCGGGTGCTGACGGTGAAGGAAGAGTTCGGCGTGGTGACGTGGGAAGTGGAGACGGACCGGGGGCCGCGCCGGTTTCTGGTCCGAAACCTGCGCGACAGCACGTTCCCGCTGGGGGCAAACCGGCTGATGATGACCGACACGGACGGCAACCGCTACGAGTTCCCGGATGTCAGCACGGTGGGAACGAAAGCGATGACGGTGTTGTCGAAGGTGCTGTAAAGAGAAGGGGCGGGCAAGGAATAAGGGCGGGGAACCCCGCCCTTTTCTTGTTTGTCCCTCGCGGCTCTACACCGAGCGGCGGCCAGTCAGGAACTGGTACAGGAACACGATTACGGCGACTACCAATATGATGTGGATCAGGCCCCCTCCAAGATGCATCAAGAAACCAATCAGCCAGAGGGCCACCAACACTGCCCCGATGATATACAGAATGCTTCCCATTGCGCTTTTGTCTCCTTAGCTTAGTTGCTTCATTATTTCCCAATTATTCCTGAACTAAACCATTCAAATCGGCCGTTCCTTGTAATATTAAACGACCATTTTCCACGCCCGCACTTGTAATTGTCAGCGGAGCCTTCAAGCCGGAGAAACTGACAACGGGATTGAGCGCGTCCAGGGCTGCATTGACCAGGCCGGCGGGAATGGGGACGCTGCCGACACGCGCGCCGCTCGTCACGAAGTCCAGTTTGCCCGGTTCCGCCGCGTCCGGCGCGAACCTGCCCGCCAGCGCCGCCGTGGTGCGGAGGCCGAGGAACGTCACGGGAACCCGCGCCTCGACATCGGCGGTTCCCAGGGTCACGACCAGCCCCGGCAGGAGCGGCTTGGACTGGGCAAGGTAATCCGTCAGGTGCGTTTGGTCCATCGTCGCCGTGAACCGCGTCCGCCCGACATGAGACAGCCGCCGCGTCTGGGTGTCAAACGACACGTCTTCGGCGTCCGCGTTCAGCGTATCCAGCGTGAGGCGGGGCGAGAGATGCACGTCCTGGCCCTGGATATGGACGTCGCGCGCTCGCCCGCGCGTCAGCGCGAACGGGTCGCCGTCCACCTGCACGTCGTACCGGGCCGCCGGTCCCAAAACGGAGGGCAGGGCATCGGCGATCTTGTGGGCGGCCGTTTCCTGGACCGGATGGCCGCAGCCCCAGAGCGCCGCGCCCGCCAGGAATGCGGCGAGGAGGCTAACCGTGCGAGGCGGAAGATTTCGGGTCATAAGCATTGGAAACGATGACGCTGTCCGCGCCGATGGTCTGAACGAGCGAAAGGGGAAGCTGCGGCTTGCCGTGCAAGGCGTTGTCCAGCAGGCCCGTCGCGAGCAGCAGATGCGGCACGGTCAGGCCGTCCGTGTCTACCGCAATGTCGGCGATCTTGCCGAGGATGGTTCCAGCCTGGTTCAAGACCGGACGACCCTCGAGCGTCTTTACGGCTCGTTCATCTGGATTGACAGGGGCCATGTCCGTCAGCGCCTCTTCGCCCGTGATCGTCAGTGCGTCCGTCCCCAGGCCCTGCACCTGACTTGCCGCCAGGAACTTGGGCTTGGTAAACATCCCGCCCCGGTCTACCAGGAACCCGGTGACATGACCGGCTGAGGGCTGAAAGACGACATCGGCGACCCGCCCCAATCGTTCCCCGCCGGTCAGCGTCACGACCGCAAGCCCCACCAATTCACGCCCTGTTTTCAGTGCCATTTGTGTCGCCGCTCCTCATCGCACCTGCCATGCCTACTCTACCCAGCGCGTCCAGGCAGCAAACGTCGGGTTCAGGCAGCAAACGTCGGGTTCAGCGCGGTTCGTCTGCGAATGTGTCCGCTAACTCGCCCGCCGTGGTCAGCCGTGCCAGCCGAATCTCATACAGTTCCAAACCGACCGCGCTGGCGACAAGAATCAGCCCGACCAGCAACGTCCCAATCCCAACCGGGCCGAGGCGCGCCTCGTGAACGGAAAGCAAAACAGCGACCACAGTCACGATGAAAGCCAGCAGAGCCAGCGAGAGCAGTGTGCTCGCGCCCCACAAGGCGTTGATTCGCTGATGAAAGAGGGGAATCTGCCGCCGCAAACTCTGGCGTCGCGCCGCCGTCGTTCCCTCGGCCCGGTACTCCGCCGTCAGCTTTCGCATCTGGTCGGCGATGCCGCTGTACTTGGACGTGTAGCCGGATAGGAGAATGGCCGTGGTCGTGATGAGCGCGGCGGGGCCGACCGCGTTCCCGATGGCGCTGATGACAGTCGGGACTTGCGCGAGTGTCTGAGGCATAGGATGGGACCTCTTGCGTCGGTCCCCAGGGCTGAACCCCTGGGCTTTGGAAGCGCCTGCTGCCCGCCTGCGCGGGCGCAAAAACTCCGATGCCCGCGCCTCCTAGTCGCTACGCTCCGTAGCGGAGTAAAAGGCGGGGATTTGCTCTACCATAGCCCTGCCGTTCAGGGCGGGGACAGCCGGATGTCTCTCGGCTACGAGGTCAGCTTCTCCGCCCCCGCCGGCGCGGCGGGGGCGATCCCCTCCGCCATCTCACGCCTGCGGGTTAGAGCGAACAGGAAACAAACGCTCATTACCAGGCCCGCGCACCAGTAGGGCGCGGGCGGGCCGACGTGCCGGTAGAGATAACCCGCCGTCGCGGGGCCGGTGGCGCGGGCGAGGCTGTCGAACGAGGCGGACAGGCCCAGGGCCGCCCCCTGCGCGGTCGCCCTGCGCGAAACGAGGGAGCGCAGAGAGGGGCCGTTCAGCCCGTTGCCGATGGAAATAGGGATCATCGGGCCGACCAGGAGGAGCGCCAGGACCGGCGCAAACGGGAACGCCAGGAAGCCCAGCGCCATCAGGCCGATGCCGGCGACAACTAAGTTCGGCTCACCAAAGCGCTTGACGAGACGCCGGATCAGGAAGCCCTGGATGATGACGATCAGGACGCCGATGTAGGCGAAGACGTAGCCTGTCATCACGACGCTGTGGCGGGCGTCACTGCCCGGCAGAAGGCGCTGTTTCAGGTAAACGGCAAACGTGCCCTCCAGGTTGCCGAAGGCGAACGTGACGGCGAACGTCAGCAGGTACAGAAAGCCCATCGGCCCGCGCACGGCCTGCGTCATCAGACCCAGACGCGATGTGAGACTCGTCGGCGGGCTGCCCGCCGCTTGGGGCGCGCGCTCCGGCTCGGGCAGGTAGCGCGCAATCCAGACGAGGTTCGCCAGCGCGAGCAGGGCGGAGAAGTACAGCGGCCATTGCAGCCCGATCTGCCCGATCATGCCGCCGACGGCGGGGCCGAGGATGAAGCCGAAGCCGAAGGCCGCGCCGATGTAGCCCAGGCCCATCGCCCGCAGGTGCGGCGGGGTGATGTCGGCGGCATATGCCTGCGCGACGGCCAGGGAGGCCGAGGAAAAGATGCCGGCCAGGATGCGGGCGGCGAACTGGCCGTAGATGTTGTGGGTGGACAGCCCGAATATCGTGTAGAAGACGGCGTCGCCGATCAGCGACCCGATCAAGATCGGCTTGCGCCCGACTCGATCCGACAGCCGCCCCCAAAACGGGGCGAACAGGAACTGCATCAGGGCGTAGCTCGCGCCGAGCCAGCCGCCGTACTCGCCGATGCGCGGGTCCTGTGCGTCGCGCAGGTGCATCCCGCTCTGGACATAATCGGGGATCAGCGGGATGATGACGCTGAAGCCCAAGACGTTGATCATGACGGCGAGGGCCAGCAGGGCGAGCATGACGTGCATCCGGCGGTCTTCGGGACTGAGCGCCTTCTTGGGGTCGGCCATAAGGGGACAAACTCTCCGTCAGGGAATCGGGTTCTAAACTCCGGCTTTAGTATACCCCAGCGCGGAGAGCGCGGGAGCAACGAAAAATTTTCTAAAAACATATGAAATTACCTGTTTAGAAAGAAGGAAATTGGGGGAGGGACAGCGAACGTGTGCCCGTCGCCATCATCGTCATCCCCGGCGCTGTACTACCGGGCCGTCCGGCTCGACTTGTCTTGGCTCAAGACGGTCGTTCTGCCTTTTCTCCGCAGGGAAGGAGTTTTGTCCATGTCCGCGCACGACACTGAGGAGGCCGCCGCCTCTCCCGCCGCCCCGACCGCACGCCCGTCCTGGGAAGCCGCCGCTCCGGCGCCGCGTCCCGCCGCGCCGCCGCGCCCGGCCTTCACCCCTCATCCCACGCCCCGTCCCGCACCTGCCGCCTCGGCAGAGACATCCCGGCCCTATTACGCCGCCGCGCCATCGCCCACTTCCGCCCCGCCGCCTGCTACGCCGGATCAGGGAGACGAGGTCGTGCAGTACGACCTTGCAGGCAACCCCGTCCCCTCCGCCGCCCCCCGCGCGGCGGCGTATGCGCCCCCGACTCCCTTAGGGTACTCGGCGGGAACGGTCGCCTCCTGGCCGCCTCCCGTCGGCGGCCTTGCCCCCGGCGGCTCCCGCAACACGTCTGGAGAGGCGGGCGAGGTGCCGCCGGAGATCGCGCGCTTGACCTGGAACTGGGGCGCTTTCTTCTTTCCCGTGATGTGGTGCCGCAAGCACGGCCTCGCGATGGAAGCCAACGTGCTCCGCTACAGCTTTCTCGCTCTCATCGTGCTGCGCATGGCGCTGCATGGGATCAGCCCCACCGCATTCGTCGTGCTGGGGGCCTTATACGGCGCCGGCTACTCAGTCGCTCGGCTGTATCTCGCACTGAAAGGGCATCAGATGGGCTGGCGCAGCCGCCATTTTCCGGGAGGCGTTGCTGAGTATTTTCAGGTCCAGAAAGCGTGGATGTGGTGGGGCTTCGGGATCAGCGCGGCGTGGACCGTCGTCCTGCCGGTGGTGATCTTTCTCGGCGCTCTCGGAGCGGGACTGTCCATGCAGCATCACCAAAGCTATAGCAGTCCCTACGGTGGCTACAGCCGGCACGCCCGCCCCTGGCCGAACTCGGCGAACACGACGCCGGGCGGCAGTGGCTCCGCGACGCCCTAGCAGGGAGGAAAACCATGTCACAGACAGACACACTGGCAGGTGAGCCGGAGGACGAGGATGTCCAGTACGACCTGGCGGGGAACCCGCTGCCGGCGAAGCGGAAGGCGGCTCCCGTTCTCGCCACCCCGTCGGCCCCGCCGGGGGGATTCTTAGCCGCCCCCGGCTTTTCCCCGCCGCCTGCCTACACGCCTCCGCCGGGATTCACGCCGCCGCCCGGCGCGGCCCCTGCGCCGGGGCAGGATTCCCGCTGGGTCAATCCCACGCCCGCCGCCAAGTCCGCGCCGTCCGGCCTGGCCCTGTACGGCGGGCTGGCCGGGGCTGCCCTCGTGCTGGTCGCCCTCATCTTCGTCGTGCGCGCGCTGCGGCCCGTCACCGTGGCCGCGCCGACGGCTTACAAGACCTACACGGCCATTGACAACACGTTCTTCTGCGACCAGCCCGCCGGCTGGACGATGCACGAGACCGGGGCCACGAGCGGCGCCCTGTCCACCGTCACCTTCGAGAAGGCCCATGTGCGCGTCCGCGTCGTCTCCGATTCCATCGGCTCCTTGATGGCCGACACCATGACGAGCAACACGTCCACCGAGACCCTTCCTGGAATGCCCCCGCCGCCCCCGCCGAAGCCCCCCGTGGAGAAGCTGCACGCGATGGACAAGTCGCAGCTTGCGGACGGCCTGCCGGGCTACCAGGAAGGCCCGATGCAGACGCTGGAGTCGCGCGTCGGCGATGCCCGCATCTCCGAGTGGACGGCGGACGGCGGCAAGATGCACGGCTACCGCGTGACGATGCTGGGCAGCCAGCGCGAGATGACCGTCATCTGCATTTCCCCGGAGCGCAACTGGGCCATTATCCAGCCCGCCTTCCAGCACATGATCGCCAGCGTCGTTCCGGGTAGCGGTTAATCGCCGAGATTAGCCTTCCTGCTGACAAAGGAGAGAAATGATTAACGTCGCTGGCCTTATACGCTCCTACCGCAAGCGCCGGACCATCAAGGCTTACCTAACGCGCATCGGGCCGCTGCTGGCAAAACGCTACGGCAAATCGGAGCGTTACACGCCGAAACAGGTGGAAGAAACCGCACGGAAGGCAGGGCTGCCAATGGATGACCTTTGCTATGCGCTGTCCGTCTATTGCAATCAAGATGCCTTTGAAGCCTACCATGCGGAAGCGGGAGAAGAGTGCAACTACTGGCAGATGCGGGCAGAAGTTGCCGAACACCATTTTCATGGCAATGTAGCGTTTACTCCGCAGGATGTGTCTGAAGTGGCCGCTTCCTACTCTCACACGGGAGGGGATCATTCTGGCGGACATGATTTCGGCAGCGGGCATTCCGGCCATCATCACTAACGGCTTACACCGCCATCGGAGGCATCATCCATGCTGGTCATTCTGCCGTACCGGGCGAAAAACCCATCGCCGGTCTTTCCTTATGTGACGGTCAGCTTGATCGTCCTCAATACGCTCATTTTCGCCCTCACCTGCAACGGCCACCTTCAGGTGCGCGAATCCGTCGTCCAGCGGTTTGCGTTCACGCACATGAGCTTCAGCCCGCTGACGCTGCTGACGGCCATGTTCCTGCACGGCTCCCCGCTGCACCTGATCGGGAACATGCTGTTCCTGTGGATCTTCGGCTCGGCGGTCGAGGGACGGCTGCGGCCCCTGCGCTTTTTGGCCGTGTATCTGTTCACCGGGATCGTCGGCGACCTGCTCAGTGATTTCGTCATGGGCCTGGTGAACCCGGACGTTTATAATCTGGGGGCGTCGGGCGCGATTATGGGACTGGCGGGGGCATACCTGTACCTGTTCCCCTACACGCCCATTCGGCTGGTTTGGTTCATGTGGTTCTTTGTCCTGCCGCGCGGCGGCATCACCGAGTGGCAGGCACGCTGGGTCATTTTGTACTTTGTCGGGTGGGATGTCGTGAACGGCATTCTCCTGGGCGGCGGTGATGGGGTAGGGCATCTCGTCCACATCGGCGGCGCGGCGGCGGGCTTTCTGGCGGTCTGGCTGCTGCGAATGCCGCGCGACGGGGAGGCCGTGGCCGAAGTGCAGGCGACGCTGTCGGACCTGCGGGACATGACGCTGCTGCCCCTGCACGACCTGGAAGCGCTGATGCAGCGGCCCACGACCGATGTGCGGCTGATCCTGGCGTACTGCCGGCAGTCGCTGATTGCGCCCATCGGGGCGAGCGAGGCGAAGTGCCTGTGGGCCTTGCGCCAGTACGGCAGCCTGCTGATGGAGCAGGCCGACCCCTGCGCGCTGGCCGGACTCGTCGTGCCGCTTTCGCTGCCGACGGCGCGGCAAATCCCGCCGATGTTCTTCCTGCGGCTCGGCTCGCGCCTGGAGCGGGCCGGGGAGTATGACGGGGCGGTGCGGCTGTACTACCGGATGTGCGAAGTGTTCCCGCCCTGCCCGGATGTCGAAATGGCCTACCTGCGCGTCGCCCGGATGATGGAGCAGACTTACGGCGACCGCTCCCAAGCGCGCTTTTGTTACGCCAAGATGCTGGAGCTGTTCCCAAAGGGCGCCATGTGCCTGGAAGCCGAAGGCGGCCTGCGGCGTCTTCCCGCCCCGCGTTCCGCGCCCACCCCGGTCAATTGACAAACGTAAAGAGTTGCCGGTATAATACGCTGACGGCGGGAGACCTCTCCAAAGGATGGGGTTGTAGCTCAGGGGATAGAGCGAGGGACTCCTAAGCCTTAGGCCGCTGGTTCGATTCCAGTCAACCCCACTTCCTGCCTGTCAAAGCGCCTGTCATGGAGGATAAACGATCACGGAGAGGTCGCATAGTTGGTCTAGTGCGTCCGCCTCGAAAGCGGATGTGGCGGCAACGTCACCGTGGGTTCGAATCCCACCCTCTCCGCCAGCCCATCGCGAAACAAAAAGACGCCCCGCCGCATCCCCTGTGGCGGGGCGTCTTTTTTGCGCCTCGTTTACAAGTCCGTCCGGGTCAACGGCTTTTGCAGGATGTCCACCGACTGGGCCTCGCGGCGCGTCTCCTGGCCGTTCAGGTAGGTCACGACGTAGGTGACCCGCTGTGAGCCGGCCTGCGCGGCGGGAGCGCCGGGGTGGACCTTCTCGGTCGTCGTCAGCGTCTTGCGGACGCGCACGGTCAACAGAAGCGGCATCTTTTGGACGTTCAGAGTGTCACCGGGCTTGAGCCGGTTGATGTTCTTGTTCGGGTTGGCCGTGATCAGGTCGGCGAGGGAAATGTGGCTGCGATAAGCGATCCGGGAGCCGAGGTCGCCGCGCCGGACGGTGTAGGACTTGGAAGGCGGCGGCGTCCAGAAGTAGGACGCGGCCTGCTCCGGCGTCTGCCGGGTGAGGCGGGTATCCACGGCGCGATTTTTGATGTCCTCGGATTCGATGATTTCCGGCTGGCCGACGATCTCCGCTTGGGGAGGGGCCTGCGCCCAATGGTCTTTGACGAGCCGCAGGGTCTGCGTGGCCGCGTCCGCCGTCGGCAGAGCGACGCTGGGGCGGCCTTTGACGAAGATCACATAAGCGTGGACGTGGAGCGTCAGGCTCTGAGACAACTTTGTCTTGACGACGCTGTCGGGGTCCTGGGGAGCGCCGGCTTCGGCGCGGACGAAGCGGACTTTCTGCATCCGCACCGGCTCTTCCCCGGCATAGGCCGCGCCGACCTTGGCCTGCTCGGCGGCGGCGATCAGCGCGTTGGCCGTGGCGGCGTTGTGGACGGTGGCGATCGGCTTGTCGTTGACGAGAATGGTCACGGGCTGGCCCAGGTGACGGAGGAAAAAGAAGACGCCCCCGCCAATCAGGAGGGTGGCCGCAAGCAGCGCCGCCAGCCCTTGGAAGATGCGCAGCTGGCGGGCGAGAGTTTCGGCGGCGGGCGTTCGCGGCGGCGTTGTTTGGGTGGACATGAGGCATGACCCGTAGGGGCGCGATGAATCGCGCCCCTACACCCGTCACCAGGGCTTGGCCCTGGCGACCTGCATCTGCTGCTTCATCTGGGAAAGCGCCGTCTGGAGCTGCGTGTCGTATTGCAGATCATACAGCGCCTCCGCGTGGGTGCGGAAGAAGGCGGCTTCTTTGCGCTGGTTGGCGTCGGGGATTGTCACCTTGATGTCCGGCTCGATGCCCTTGTGGTTGATGTCGTTCTTGTGAGCCGTGTAATAGTGCTGGGTCGTGATCTTCACAGCGGACCCATCCGGCAGGGACAGAATGGACTGGACGACGCCCTTGCCGAAGGTCTTCTCGCCGACCAGGATGCCTGAACCCGTGTCCTTGATCGCCCCCGAGACGATCTCCGCCGCGCTGGCGCTGTTGCCGTTCACCAAAACCACCAGCGGATAATGCAGGTGCAGGTGCTGGGAAGGGTCGGCGTCCAGGTGCTCCATCGTTTCCAGCGACTGCGACTTGTCCTTCATCCACAAGACCGGGCCTTCCGGGATAAAGCGGCTGGCGACCTTCTGGGCGATGTCCAGCAAGCCGCCGGGGTTCTCGCGCAAGTCGAAGACCAGCCCGCGCATCCCGTGCGCTTCCAAGTCCTGAAGCGCCGCCCCGACCTGGGCGTCGCTCTCTTCGTTAAAGACGGACAGCTTGATGTACCCGATCTTGCGGACCGGATCAATCATCGCGTGTTCCACGACTTCCTGATGGACAGTGGCGCGGATCATGCTGATGATGACCGGATGGGGCTTGCCCTTGCGGAGCAGCGTCAGCGTGACTCGCGTCTCCTCCGGGCCGCGAATCAGCTTGACGACATCCGAGTCCTTCAGCTTCAAAGTGGGCTTATTGTTTACCTTCACGATGATGTCGCCCGCCATGACTTTCGCCTTGATGGCCGGGCCGCCGGGCAGGGGCTTGACGACATACACCTGCTGGGCCTTGTTGGTCCCCAGCAGGGCGCCGATGCCGACGAACTGGCCCAGGTTTTCCTCTTCCATCTCTTTATAGGTCTTGGGGTCCATAAAGGCGGTGTAGCGGTCATGGGTCGCGCCGACCATGCCCCGGATGGCGTTGTAGGTCATCTGGGTGGGGTCAATGTCCTTGCCGTAGTAGCCCGCCTTGAGCGTCGCCAGCACGTCGGCATAGGTCTGGTACGGCGTGTACGTCTCGCCCTGTCCGTGGGCCGCCGTCAGGACGGCTTCGGAAAGGCGCTGGGGCACCATGTCAACCACCGTCGTCAGCGAGCTCAAGTTGTGGACGCCGCGCAGGTCGTTAAACGTGACGCCGCCGGCAAAAGCGATGCCCAGAAGCGCCGTGGCGCCGGCAGTTCGCCCGATAAATTGTCCGATACGCATAAATGCTCCCTATCTCCTCTAGCTTCGGTTGGACGGGAGCCGCGCGACCCGCCCGGAAAGAACGTCAACCGCCCGGTTCAGCGGCCCGTCGCCCGCCGTGTCGGGGACAAGGACGTCGGGTTTGAGGCCGACGCCGCCGAACCGGCCGCGCGTTGCAGTCAGCAGCTTGCCGACGGTCATGGTGAAGCCCGACCCGTCGCGCAGCGTGATGAGTTTCACGTCGCCGGCATCGCCAAAGGTACTGGAGCCGACCAGCTTCGCGCCTTTGCTTTGCAGAGCCGCCGCCAGCAGTTCGGCCGTGTTGTCCGTCCCCCTGTTCACCAGGACCGCAATGGGGCAGGTGACCGGGGCGTCGGCGGTCAGCGTGATCGGCTGGACCTTCTTGCCCTTCGTCTCAACATAGCCCAGAGCGGTCGCCGACGTCAGCTTGGCCGCGATGGCCGCGCCGACTTCCATCTGGGCGCGCAGGCCGCCGGGCGTGTTGCGCAGGTCCAGGATCAGGCCTTTGGGGTCCGTGCCGAAGCCGGCCAAGGCGGCGGCAAAGTCTTTGTCCGCACCGGGAGTAAACTGAACGATCTTGATATAGCCGATGCCGCTGGGCAGGCTGCGCGAGACGATGGGGGAGACGACGGTCGGGGCGGATGTGTCCAGGGTGAGCGTCAGCGGCTGGGGGACGCCCGCGCGCGTCACCGCCAGCGAGATCGTCTTGGCGGCGGGGTCGTCCAGCTTGGTCTGGGCGTCGTTCAGCGACACCGAGTTGTCGATCTTCTTTTGGAGCGCCGTCACGGTCTTATTGAAGGTGGGGGCGTCATCCTGAAGGGCTTTCAGCGCTTTGGTCTGGTCATAAACAAATTTGTCGTTGTAGACCCACAGCCCGTTGATGGCGGTGATCACGTCGCCGGGCGCCAGGCCCGCCTTCTCCGCCGGGCTGCCCGGAACGGGGGCGACGACGACGAGGCGGTACTCCGTGTAAGCCGGGAGGTCCTCGGTTTTGGCGTGGGGGACGCGCCTGACGCCCACCGCCGCGCCGATGCCGTGATACCGGCCTTTGGCCTCATTGCCCAGTTCGGCGACTTCGGCGGCTTCCAGGAAGCGCGAGTCGGGGTCCTGGAGCGAGGCGATCATGGCCGCCGCCGCGCCGTGAGCCATTTTGGCGTCGCTCGGCAGCGGGTCCACATAGCGCGCTTTGACCAGCCGGTAGACGTTGTCGAAAGTCGCGCCGGGGCCTCCGCCGGTCAGCTCATCGGTCGCGCTGCCGTCAGCCCCCTGCTCGCCCGCCCCATCCCCCTTCGCCGCGACCGCGACGGGATGGCCCGCTGAGACGAGGACCAGGGGAGAGTGAGGGGCGACGGCAGCCGTGGGACGATACAGGTTGTGGCCGGCGGGCCGGGCCGGGCCGAGGTAGGAGCCGGCGGCAAACGCGCCCGCCGTCAGGGCGCCGACCACGAGGACGCCGGCAAGGCCGGTCGCGTTCAACTTCAACTTCTTCTTCCTTTCCTGCGCCCCGCGTCTGTCCGGGGACGGCGGGGATCGTGGAGCGAAATAGGGACAGTGTGCATAACAAGAAGCAGCGCGGGGCGGTTCCGCGCCGTCACGCCGCCGTCACGCCCCAAACTAGAGAACAGTGCATTATACCATTCCACCGGGTCCGAGTCAACGAGGGCTTCCTGTCGCGAATCCGGCCCCGTTTGGGGTATCATAAAGGCGGGAGTCTCCTGCGTTTACGGTTACTTTTACGCTCTGGCCGCCGCGCCGGGTTCCCGCTCTCAGGAAGGATCGGCGAGTCCCGCCGATGGCCGATCCAAACCAAAACCTGACCGCAAGCAACCAAAACTTGACAATGACCCTTTCCAACCCGCGTGACGAAGCCCTGGCCGATCTGCGCGACCGGCTGGCGAACGACGAATCAGACCCGACCAACCCCGGCACGGAGGCCGTTCCGCTGGGCGCGAACCAGATGCGCGTGACCGACAACCTGGCGCAGCTCCTGGACATCCTGCCGCCGGCCCTGCGGGCCGCGCTGGAACAGGACGACCTTTCGATGGGCCTGATCGAGATCGTCATGGACCTGGGGCGCACCGCCGAGGCGCGCTTCGCCGACGGCCGCGCCGTCTGGCTGCGCGAGGACACGCCAGTCACCGCCGAGGACATTGACTTCGTCACGACGCGCGTCGGCTCGTTCGGCAAGGACAACCGGGCGGGCATCGAGCGGACGCTGCACCGCATCTCGGCCATCCGCAACCGGCAGGGCAAGATCGTCGGGCTGACCTGCCGCATCGGGCGGGCCGTTTATGGGACGATTGACATCATCCGGGACGTGGTCGAGTCCGGCAAGTCCATCCTGATGCTGGGTAAGCCCGGTCGCGGCAAGACCACCAAACTGCGCGAAGTCGCGCGCGTCCTGTCGGACGAGTTCAAGAAGCGCGTCATCATCGTGGATACGTCCAACGAGATCGCCGGCGACGGCGACATCCCGCACCCGGCCATCGGGCGCGCGCGCCGGATGCAGGTAATTGAACCCGATGACCAGCACGCCGTGATGATCGAGGCCGTCGAGAACCACATGCCCGAAGTCGTCGTCATTGACGAGATCGGCGTCGAGCAGGAGGCGTTCGCTGCCCGCACCATCGCCGAGCGCGGCGTGCAGCTCGTCGGGACGGCGCACGGCAACTCGCTGGAAAACCTGCTGATGAACCCGACGCTCTCGGACCTGGTCGGCGGCATCCAGGCCGTCACCCTGTCCGACGAGGAGGCCAAAAAGCGCGGGACGCAGAAGACCGTGCTGGAGCGCAAAGCGCCGCCGACCTTTGAAGTGATCATCGAGATCATGGAAGTGGACAAGCTGGCGATCCACCACGACGTCACCCGGACCGTGGACCGGATGCTGCGCGGGGGCCAGCCCCGCCCGGAAATCCGCGTCCGCAACGCTTCCGGTCAGGTCGAGGTCGTGCAGAAGTCCGACCTGGAGGCGCCCCGCCCGCCGGACCGCGACCGCACGCCCTCGCTCTTTGACGACGGGACGCGCGGGCGCGGCAACTTCGGGTCAGGCACGCCGTACCCGGCGCCCGCCCGCGAGAACGGCCGCGAGGAAGCCGCCGAGGCCCCCTCGCGCATCGCCCCGCCGACGCCGGAGGGGACGCCGCTGACGAACGGCGGTCCGCCGACGCTCTCCAACGGCAAGCCGCTCCCGACGACCCTGCGCGTCTTCCCCTACGGGGTCAGCCGCAGCCGCTTGGAGCGCGCCATCCGCACCCTGCGCATCTCGGCCTACATCGGCAAGGACGTGAAGGACACCGATGTCATCATCGCGCTGAAGGCCAACTACCGCAAGGAGCCGGCCAAGCTGCAAGAGGGCATCACGCGCAACATCCCGACCTATGTGATCAAGAGCAACACCTATGTCCAGATCGAGAGCGTCCTGCGCGAGATCTTCAGGATGCCGCAGGAGGTCTCCGAGGAGGACGTGGCGATCTCGCAGGCCGAGGAAGCCATCGAGGAGATTCTCAACGACACCACGGGCGGCCTGAACTCGCTGGAGCTGTCCCCGCAGAACTCGTTTCTGCGCCGCTTGCAGCACCAGATCGCCGAGAATTACAAGATGGTTTCGGAAAGCATCGGCCAAGAGCCGAACCGGCGGGTGCGGGTCAGCCGGCCATGACAGCTTCCCCCGCCCCTAACTCTGGGGGAGCCGGAATGGAGAGAGCCGGAGAGGAAGGGCGGGGGGACCCCGCCCCTACACCATCGCCTGTAGGGGCGGGGGCTTCTCAGGGAATGTTCATCACCTTCGAGGGCGTGGAAGGGGCCGGCAAGACCACGCAAATCGCCCGGCTGGCGGCCCGGCTGCGCGAATCGGGCCGCCGGGACGTGCTGACGACGCGCGAGCCAGGCGACGGCCCGCTCGGTCAGGAGCTCCGAACCTTAGCCCTGCACCCGCCGATGGGCATGGTCGTCGAGCCGCGCGCCGAGCTGCTCATCATGCTGGCCGACCGTGCCCAGCACGTCGGCCAGGTGATCGGGCCGCACCTAAACAGCGGCGGTATCGTGCTTTGTGACCGCTACGCGGACTCCAGCGTCGCCTACCAGGGCTACGGGCGCGGGCTGGACATCGGCGAGATCGCGCGTCTGAACGGCTGGGCGACCGGCGGACTTTTGCCCGACCTGACCGTCTTGCTGGACCTCGACCCGACTGTCGGGCTGGCCCGCCAGCGGGAGCGCAGCGTGATGGAGGAAGAAGCTCTGCCGTTCCACCAGCGCATCCGCGCCGGCTTCCTGGCTCTGGCCGAAGCCGCGCCCCAGCGGTGGCTGGTCCTGGACGCCTCCCGTCCGCCCGACGCGGTTCACCAGGACATCTGGGCCGCCGTTTCATCCCGCTTGCCCACCCCATGAAACTGATCATCGCCCTATGAAACTGATCATCGCCATCACGCATGAGCGCGACAAGCATAGGCTGGCGGATGCCCTGCTGCAAGAAGGCCTGAGCTTCACCAAGCTGGGCAGCACGGGCGGCTTTCTGCGCCAGGGCAACGTCACGATCTTGATCGGCGTCGAAGATGAGGATGCGGGGCGCGTTTTGGGCGTCATCAAAGACGCCTGCCGGTCGTCCGAAGGCTTTGTCAATCTGCCCGACCAGATGGTCGGCAGCGTCCCGACCCTGGGCGCGTTCGCCCCGCACCCGGTCCGCGTCGAGGCCGGCGGCGCGGTCGCCTTCGTGCTCACGGTGGACAGCTTCGAGCGGTTTTGACCCAGACCCGGCCTTGAAAGGCCGGGCTACTATCGAGTGAAAGCCCCTCCGGGGCTGAGTTCTCCTGAGTCGCGGAGCGACTTCCACTTACGAATAGCCCGGCCCTTCAGGGCCGGGTAAGCGTTTATGCTCCAAAACATCCTTGGACAACTGTATGCTGTGCGCGTGCTGGAAAATGCGCTTCAGAACGACCGCCTGGCCGGCTCGTACCTCTTTGTCGGCCCGGACGGGGTGGGGAAGGCGACGGCGGCGCGGCAGTTCGCCAAGCTGCTCTGCGGCGCGACTTCGGACACGGACCCGCTGGCGCGCGCCATTGATGCCGGGACGCTGCCCGATGTCCGCAGCCTCGACCCGCCGCCGTCCTACATCACCAGCATCGCGCAGGTCTGGCCCCGGCCCGGCCACAAAGAGCACCCGCCCGAAAACGCCCTGCTGCGCGACTTGCAGTTCGAGCCGATTTCGGCCCGCAAGCGCGTCTTCATCCTCCATGACGCCGAAGGGCTGGGGCGCGGCGGGGCGGACGCCGGCAACAGCTTGCTGAAGACGCTGGAAGAGCCGCCGGCCTACGCCCATTTCCTTCTGACGGCGGCCTCGACCGGCGGCGTCATGCCCACCATCGTGTCGCGCTGCCAGGTCGTCCACTTCGGCCTGCTGCCGGCCCAGGAGATCGAAGACGCCTTGCAGGCCCGTTTCGGCGTCGCCCCCGCCCAGGCGCGTTTCCTGTCCGCCTACTCCGAAGGCCGTCTGGGCCGCGCCGTCTCGCTGGCCCGCTCTCCCGCGCTGCTTTCGGGGCGCGAGGCGCTGCTTGACCTGGCTCACGATCTGCTGACCGCGCCGCCTATCAAGAGCTTCAAGCTGGGCGAGGAATTCCGCAAGCTGGCCCCAAAGATGAAGGCGGCGGGCGAGGACGAGGCGGCGGAGACAGGGGAAGAAAAGACGGGACGGGAGCCGCTGACGCGGGCGCTGGACCTGCTGGCGACCTACTTCCGGGACGTTCTTTCCGCCGCTGTAATGGGGCCGGAGCGGGCGTCTCTGGTGAACGTGGACCGGCGCGAGGAGATCGTCGAGCTGATAGGCCGCTACCCGGCGGAGAAAACCGAACACGCGCTGGCCCTGCTGCTGGACATCCGGCAGGCTATCGAGCGCAATGCGAACAGCCAGCTTGCGCTGGACGTGCTGTTCACGCAGCTCACGATGCTGGCCTAACGCCGGATCACCGCCCCGCCCTGCGCCACCTTCCCCAACTCCTGAGACGCCGCCGCCCGCACGGCGGCGTCCGGGTCCTTCGCCGCCAAATCCGCCAGCGTCGCTTTCGCCGAAAGACATTCCATCGGTCGCCGGTAACTGATGCCCGGATCCCGAAGGATCAATCCTATCCGCCTGACTACTTCCAGGCGCGAGCCTGCGCCGACATTCCGCGCCCGTTTCTCCAGGGCCAGGAGGTAGTCCGCCCGAGGCGCGGCCAAATCGGGCGTCGGAGGCGCGGCCAGCGCCTCCTCGCGGGGCCGGTCGAGGGCATAATACTTTACCACATACACCGCCGGCGCGAGGAACAAGGTCATCGTGACGGCGAACGTGACCCGCATCAGCCACTTCCAGAAGGGGGGCAGGGTCGGCTTGGGCGGGGGGGCGGACTCTTGGGACGACATGCGCCTATTATACCCGCGCGGCTTGGCACGCGCCGGGGGCGTTTCTAAAATCGCAGCAGCATTTGGAACGTGAGCCGGTGCCGCACCTGCCCGCCCCGGTCGCGGGGGACGTCGCGCAGGTACTGGTACAGGCCCCGGAAGGTCAAGTTGGAACTGGACGCATAGGTCAGGCCGAGCGACTCGCGCGAGGCGCTGCTGTTGCCTTCGGGGTAGACGAACAGGGAGCGCGACACGGCGGCGCTGATGCGCCCGGTGAAGCGGTAATCTCCTTCAGTGTAGTAGCCCAGGATGCGCTTGTCGCCGTCCGCCCCAATCACGAACTCGCCCCGCGCTGTCGTCCGGTGGAAACCGTAGGAGCCGTCGCCCGCGATGCGGCTTTTGCTGATGAAGCCGCCGCGATCCGCGCGGACCCGTCCTGAAGGCGGCAGCTCGACGGCGAAGGGGTCCTCGACCGTCAGGTCCGTGATCGGCAGGCGGCCTTGCAGAAGCGAGCCGCCGACGTTGACGACGCCGTTGCGGGTGGTGAAGGTCCGGCCCAGGCGGAACGTGACGACCCGGTTCGGGTTCACGTCCAGGTGGTTCGGCCCCGTGCCGGTCGTGAGCGAGAAGTCGTAATTGAGGTAGCCGTACAAACGGCCTGAAAGCGCCAGGCCGAAGTCGGTCCGCAGGCCCAGCGACTGGGCATACAGCGGCTGGAGGATCAGCAGGTGCGGGTCGTACACGGCGAGCAAGCCGAACGGGATCTGGAATTGGCCCGCCTTCAGGTAGGCGGTCGAATTGAAGTCCGATTCGACCGGCAGCCGGTAAAGCACATACGCCTCGCCGATCTGGATGTCCCGGCCCCGCGCGATGTCCGGCGGGTCTTCGGCCAGAAGCTGAACGAACACATTCCCGCGCGCCTCGCCCTTGCGCGAGATCTGGTGCTGCAAATCCAGTTCCGCCGTGTTGACCCATACTCCGCCGCGACGGCCCGTATCGGCCGTGCGGGTGCGGACGTCCAGCGCGCCGCTGACCAGAAAGCCGCGCCCGAGCGGGATGGGGTCGGGCAGCGGCACTTCCGGCGGCGGCTGGTCGGTCGGCGGCGGCAGCGCGGGGCTGTCCGTGCCGTTAGCCCCGGACGACGGCGCTGGGATGTCGGAGGCCGGCGATCTCAGGTGCGGCGCCGGGGGCGGGGCGGGCGACTGAGTCCGTGCGGCCACGGGCAGCAGGAGCAGGGCAAGGCAGGCGGGCCAAACGCGGTTGAGGCGGAACAGAAAGGGCATGGACGTGCTGAACTCGTTCTTTAGACGGGCAGGGCAGGCTCTTCGGACTGACTTCCCTTGACAGAGCGGCGCGATTGTGACACAATGAGAGACTGTAAATTACCCGCCGATGTTTCACGAATTTCTTCGCGATTTGCGCCGGATACAGCTCCCAGCCGGCACGCAAAGATAGGCTTCCACCCTTGATGGACTTCGCACCTAGCGCGACTTCGCCGGCTGTGACCGAGCCGATTGCAGCCGAGGCGTCGCCCTCCGATCTTCAATTCCGCGATACGGGGCAAGACCAGCATCTGGTCGCCTTGCACGAGGTCGTGGGGGCGGTCGCCCGGCAGAATGATCCGCGCGCTACCCTGGCCCTGATCGCCGAAAAGGCGCGCCTGCTGACCGGCGCGGCTTCCGCCGCCGTCAGTCTGCTGGACCCGTCCCACACCCTGCTTGATTTCGCCGCCGTCGCCGGGGCGGACGCCGCCGACATCCTCGGCCAGACCGTGCGCGTCGAGGACGCCCTGGCGGGGCGGACGGCGCTCACCGGCGAAGTGTTCCTGACCCACAACCCCGACCGGAGCCACCCCGAGGCGATCTCCGCCGACCCGACGGCGCCCCTCGGCGTGGGCGTCCGCTCCGCCGTGGTCGTGCCGCTTTACCTGGGCGGCAAGCCGGCGGGGGCGCTGACCGTCCTGAACCGGCTCGATGAGGGCGCGTTCAGCGGGAGCGACTTGCTCCGGCTCCAAACCCTGGCGAGTCTGGCCGCGCAGGCCCTGCACACGGATGAACTCCGGCGGCAGGCGGCGCAAAAGCAGCAAGAGCGCGACATCCTGTTCCGGGCGGCGCAGACGACCTCATCCTCGCTTAACGTGCAGGACGTCTTGACCAATGTCCTCGGGACCGTGTCCGGGAGCATGGAAATGACGGCGGGGGCGGTGTTTTTGCTCAACGATGAGCGGACCCGGCTTTACATCGGTGCGCACCGGGGGCTGGCCGAGGAGGATCAGGACCGGCAGCTCGCTGCCGACGGCGGCAGCCAGGCGGCCCGCGCTCTGGCCTCCGGCCAGCCCCTGCGCCTCAACGGTGTCGAGGAAAACCTGCTGGAAGATTTGCCGCTGCCCGGAATGCGGTCCCTCCTGCTCGCCCCCATGGTCGCCCGCTCCACCCCGGAAGGTCTGCTCGTCGTCGGCTCGCGCCAGCCCGGCGCCTACACGAAGGAAGATGCGTCCCTGCTGTCCGCCGTCGCCAGCCAGGCCGCCGTCGCCCTGGAAAACGCCTGGCTGTATGAGGACGCCACCCGGCGCGCGCAGGAGGCCGCCGCGCTCTATGAGCTGTCTCAGTCCGTCGGGGCGACCCTGAACCTCAACCGCATGATCCACTTCGTCGCCGACAGCGTCCTGGCTCTGCTGCATGTGGACAAGTTCGCCCTGTTCCTTTATGACTCGGCCTCGGACAGCCTGGAGATCAAGGTGTCGCGTAACATCCGCCGCGAGACCGCCCAGACCATGAAGCCGCGCATGGGCGAGGGCATCGCCGGCTGGGTGCTGGAGTTCGAGACGCCGACGGCCGTGCAGGACGTAAGCGCCGACCACCGCAACCGATCGTGCCCGATTGACGGCGAGGGAGTCACGTCGCTCGTCAGCGTTCCCTTGCAGTCCGGCGACCACGTCATCGGCGTCCTCCACGCCATGAGCAGCCGCCGCCGGCTGTTCACGGTCGGCGAGATGGAGCTGCTTTACACTATCGCCAACCAGACCGGCGCCGCCATCGCCAACGCCCGGATGTACGACGAGGCGCGGCAGAAGTCCGAAGAAATCCGCAAAGGCGTCCAGCGCATCGCCCGCGCGCTCGGCTCCTCGCTGGACGGGCGGCGGACGGCGCAGACCATCGCCGATCTCGCCCTGGAGATGACCGGGACGGACCGCGCGCTGCTGTTTGCGCTGGACGCCCAGGGCACGCTGACCGCTCGCGCCGCCGCCAACTTCAAGTCCGCTCTGGCCGGGCTGTCGCCCATTCCGCTTTCGGACGGCGGGCGCGGCCCGGAAACGGCGACTTCCTTCGTCGCCCGGCGCGGCCGGTCACTGACCATCGAGGATTTTGCCAAGGATATGCGGTTCGTCCTGCCCGCGTTCGCCGCCCGTGAGCGCATTGCAGGCTACCTGGGCGTGCCGCTGAAGCTGGGCCGGGACGTGCTGGGCGTCCTGGAAGTCTACACCCGCGAAGCGCGCCGCTTCACGCCGGACGAGATGCGGCTGATGATCACCTTCGCCAGCCAGGCCAGCGTGGGTCTGCAAAACGCGCTGCTGGTGGAGCAGGCGGGCCACCGCCTGGACGATCTCCAGGCGCTGGGCGCGTTGGCGGAGATGGCGGCCCGCCTGCGGCCCCCTGGGGAACTTTTCCCCGCCGCCCTCCGTCTGCTGGGGGAAGCGGCCCGAGCGGACGCCGGCGTTCTCCGGATATTCGCCCCGCAGGACCGCACGGATGTCTACCGGCGCGGGGACGGGGGCGAAGACGGGCGGGAAACGGAGGCGCTCCTGCGCGATCTGGCGGCTCAGGTGGAGGGCGCGGCCCATCCGGGGCTGGTTCCGCTCGATCATGCCATGCCCACACTGGTCGTCCCGATCCCCGCCCTGCCGGATCGTCCGGCGCAGGGCCTGCTGATCCTGATGCGGGCGCCTCAGCGCCCCGGCTTTGACAGCCATGAGCGGCAGCTCGCGGAGACGGCGGCCAACCTCCTGTCGGCCCGCGTGGGCATATTGTAAACTGATTTTAACCTGTTTTTCCGTTTGGATTTGGCCGATACTAGGGCATAAGCTGGTAAAGTTGTCATGGAAATTATCATACGAAATGGAAGGCCTGCCATGGTGGAACAAGACGGTCGGCTCGGAGAGAGCGACACCCTTCACATCGAATTCCCGGCCGCACCCGAGCATGTGGGGCGGGCGCGTCGGGCGGTCGCCGAGTTTCTGTGCCGCCGTGCCTGGAACGGCGACGATGCCGACGCCCTTCTGCTGGCGGTGGGCGAAGCCTGCAACAATGCCGTCAACTATGGCGGTCTCGCTTCTGCCGATCCGCGCCTGATTGTTTCCTGTCAGCCGCTGGACGGTCAGCGTCTTCAGGTAGATGTCCGCAACCAGGGCAACGGCTTTCACCCGGACCTGAGCGCATTCGGGCAGATGCCTGATGCCGAGTTCGCCACGCATGGACGTGGATTCGGGCTGATGCTGGCCCTTGTGGACCAGGTTCAGGTCCTTTCGGATGGCGAGAATACGATCGTCCGATTGACGAAGTCCCAAACCGCCTGAACGATTTTCGACCGGCAGGCTTAGTTTCTGGTTTTTCGGGTATACTGTCTAAGAAACTGGGTTTCCCCCAGCAATTCCCTTTGTTCGCATCGGTCTGATGCCTTCCGCTACGACTTCCTCGGCTCCTTCGGCTTTAATTTCCGTCGTGTCTTTGAATTCTTCCGTGACGGCTTCACTGTTTGCGCGGGGAATCTCTCACGCGAAAGGAGCCATTCCCTTATGGCAACCAAACTCTATGTCGGCAATCTGAGCTATCAGACCAACGACCAGTCTCTGCACGATCTTTTCTCCGAATCCGGCAGCGTTTCCAGCGCCCAGGTCGTCACCGACCGTGACACCGGCCAGTCGCGCGGCTTCGGCTTCGTCGAGATGGCGACCGAGGCCGAGGCCCAGGCGGCGATCTCCGCCCTCAACGGCCGCAACGTAGACGGCCGCGCCCTGGCCGTCAACGAGTCCCGCCCGCGCGAAGGCGGCGGTGGCGGCGGCAGCCGTGGCGGCGGCGGCTATGGCGGCGGTGGTCGCAGCGGCGGCGGCGGTTATGGCGGTGGCGGCGGCAGCCGCTACTAAGACGGGACAAAGCGCGATCGGTTCTCCCTGGACCGGTCGCGCTTTGGATTTTATTTTAGCAAGGCCGTGCGGCCCTGCTGTTGCCTAGCGCACTTCCCGTCTCGGAACCGCCTGAAAAAGCTTGGAAACCTCGCCACGATCTTTCTTGAGCGGTGCGTAGCGTTTTGTGGCCGCTTGGCGGCGGCTGCGCTCTTCTTGCGTCAATAGATAAGGCTTCAGCCATGCGCTCAACAGCCTTTGGCTGCCCCCGTGACTTCGGCGATCTCGCGCATCGAAAGTCTTTCCTCGACGCGAAGCCGAATCGCCTCCTGTGGCAATTCTTCGGAGATGCCATCGTAAGCCCTCCCTAGTTCGCCCGCCGGAAAAAGACAAATCGCCCGCTTGAGTTAGACATCAAGCAGGCGATCTGAAAGTGACAACTCCCCATGCCTAAAGGCAGGGGCTTCTCTCGACTTTACGAACACTTTTACGAACACTGGATTGCCCTACAGTGGGTTTTCTTGCCCTAACAACAGGGTTAGTTTGCAAGTCCTGTTTCCGCTAACTCTCCGCTTAGACTTTAGGGTTCATTACTGGTTAGACTTTAGGGTTCATTACTGGTCGCTCTGGTTCTTCACGATCTTAGTCTTAGGCTCTTAGCCGTGTGCGTGGCACACTTGTGGCAAAAGCCAAAACAAAAAAGCACAAACCAGTACACGCCAGGTCACGTTAGGTGCCGATGGATTTCAGGTCACGTTAGGTGCCGATGGATTTCAGGGGTCAGAAACGATTGATAACAGGATACCCGCAAGGCACAAAGATTAAGACAATCTCATGCCTTGCGTTCATTCTTCACTTCGGAACTAGTTCCTGCTTCGCAGGAAAGGCATGGAGCCTTATATCCCCATAGATAAATCTAGGCGCCTTACGGCTCTCTGGGTAAAAAGAGTGGTGGAGGATAGCGGGTTCGAACCGCTGGCCTTCTCAATGCCATTGAGACGCGCTACCAACTGCGCCAATCCCCCACGCGGCTTATGGGATGTATTATACACGCTTGCGCTGCAAAAATCAAGACCCTTCGGCCAGTTTTTCGCCATTAGCCCGTCCCATAGGCGTCGTTGACGATGGCGGCGATGGCACGTTCGGGCTTGCCGCCGACGTAGAACCAGAGCAGGTAGACCAGATGGCCCAGGGTCCAAACGCCCAGCAGGGGCCAGTAGAGGCCGAGCGGCGGGTAATGGGAGATCAGTTCTGGCAGGAGCTGCCACGCCCGGTAGGCGGCCAGGAAGTAGGTCAGTACGCCGCCGACCGTGAACGACAGGGTGCTGGCGCTGATGAAGGTGTAAGGGCGGGTCAGGTCCAGCGCGACGAACTTCGGGCCGGGCGTTTTGTAGATGTAAATGTCCTCCATTCGGTGCGCCACCAGGAAGTCGCCGCCCAGCAGCGCGTTGATCTTCTTTTCTAGGGCCGTGGCGTAGATGCGGGCGAACAGGTTGTAGGTCAGCAGGTACGCGCAGAAGAAGCCGGCGTAGACGATAAAGAAGGGCAGCACGAAGATCGCCGCCCGCAGGGGGTGGTAGAGGCTCACGGCCAGGTTCAGCAGGGTTAACACCGTGAACAGGTGGTTCGCCTGGAAGAACTGCACATAGTAGCCGTAGTGCATGCCCCGCATCCGCTCAAGCTGGGCTTGGAGGACGCGGAGCTGCGTGTCGGCGAGCTTTTCGGTGTGTTCGGACGCCATGCGCGCTCGCTTCTATAGAAGAAGCGTCAGCGAAGCCCCTCCCCTAGTGGGTGAGGATTTTCTGACGCCTTGCCTTTCCGAAGGCAAGAGATTGAAAGTCTTGCAGGTATTTACAATAACATGGTATACTCTGTAAGCATATGGTCGTCAGAGCCTACAAGTTCAGGATGTATCCCGATCAGGCACAGTCAGAAATGCTGGACAAGCACTTTGGCTGCGCCAGGTTTGTCTTCAACTGGGGTTTAGAGCAGAAGTCCAAAGCCTACTCAGAGCGACAGGAGAAACTCTCCTGCCTCGCCCTGATGAACCGACTTCCTGAACTCAAAGCCGGACTGCCCTGGCTCTCCGAGGTGAACGCCCAGAGCCTCCAGATGGCGCTGCGGAACCTGGACGTGGCCTTCACGAACTTCTTCAAGAAGAACGCCGACTACCCGGCGTTCAAAAGCAGGAAGGGCAGACAGTCGTTCCAGTGTCCGCAGTCCTGCTCCGTGGACTTCGGAAAAGGCGTCCTGCATATCCCGAAGATCAAGGGCATCAAAACAAAGCTCCACCGCCAGTTCGAGGGCAAGATCAAGACCGTCACCGTGTCACGAACGCCGACGGGCAAGTATTTTGCCAGCCTCCTGGTGGAGCGGGAAGGCGAGGAGCCTATGCCTGCGCCTGTCACAGACAACACGCTGGGTCTGGACGTTGGGCTGGAGCATTTTCTCATTACCAGTGATGGTGAGAAAATTACCAACCCGAAGCACTTGCGTCGCATTGCGAAGAAACTTGGGCGGATACAGCACGCCTTCGCCCGTCAGAAGAAAGGCAGCAGTCGCCGCCGGAAGCGCAAAAACCAGATCGCCAGACTGCACGAGAAAGTTGCGAACCAGCGTGCCGACTTTCTCCACCAGGTCACTCACCGTCTCACCCGCGAGAACCAAGCAGAGACATTTGCCATCGAAGACTTGGCCGTGAAGAACATGGTCAAGAACCGCCGCCTTTCCAGAGGCATCACCGATGCTTCTTGGGGGACGTTCTTCACGTTTTTGTCCTACAAGGCACAGCGACGGGGCAAGAACGTACTGACCATCGGCAGGTTCGAGCCATCGTCAAAGCGTTGTCACGTCTGCGGATGTGTCAACCAGAGCCTCACCCTGAGAGACAGGTATTGGGACTGCCCTGACTGCGACACGCACCACGACAGAGACACCAATGCGGCGAAGAACATTAAAGCCTTTGCTTTGATCAGGCATTACAGTACGGCAGGAAGTGCCGAAACTCACACGCTCAGGGAGTCTGGCCTCAGTAGAGGCTGACGTGGAACTGAGAAGCCACACCCCTTGTGGGTGTGGTACTTCACTTCTGGCTCTTCAGGAAGGCGTACAGCGGGGCGCTCTTGGCGGCGGGCATGTGGTAGACCGGCATCGGCTTCTGGACATGCCCGCCGTCCTCGGTGACCCCGGTGTTCATCACGCGCTCCCATGTCGCCAGGGTGTACTTCTGCGTGATGCCGTTGGCGCGGATGGAAGGCGAGAATCCCTTCTTGCCGCCGTAGTTGGCCGCGTGGCAGCTACTACAGCCGTTTTGTTCCGAAACGGTCTTGCCCAGCGCAATCTGCGCGGCCGGGGATGCGGCGGGCTTTTTGGCCGCCTTCTTCATCGCTTTCGGCGGGGCGGCGGGGCTGGTGTGGATGCCGGCCAAGGTGACGCACAGGCCGAAAGCCAGGGTCAGAGCGCCGGTGGATGTCATTCGCATGGATGGTTCTACTCCGTGTCTAGTCGTAGGCGTGTGTCCTACAATAACACACCGCGCCGGGGCTGTCAAGCGTCCGCCATATTCCGGGAATGGTTCCCGGCAAGAGGAGAAGGAAAAAAGACGACGTGCGGCTAACCTTGATGGCATCGGACCGCGTACAGAATCGCAAAGAGGCGCGGATGGAGGAGACACGTATGGCGATCGCTTTTCGGATACCCGGCGCACTGAAGATGCCGCCGACGGACCTGGCGCAGTGGGCCGCCGACCACGGCTTCGGCGCCATTGACATCGGCGGCCCGACCCCGGAGGCTGTGGAGGCCATTCAGGGCGCGGGCCTGGAAGTCGGCACATTTGATCTGGGGGGCACAGGCGGGCTGCTTTCCCCGGACGCGGACGCGCGCCGGGGGGCGGTGGACAGGATCGCGGAGACCGCCCAGCGCGCGCACGACCTGGGGCTGACCCGCGCGTTCGGCGTCTTCCTGCCCCAAGACGGCGGGCAGGGGCGCGGCAAAAGCTTC
>JAABUR0100000861.1_pt1 | contig 60017 bp, 79 predicted proteins | sample 5560091 | NCBI WGS metagenome assembly JAABUR01 (sample SAMN10711879, study PRJNA513375) | rock metagenome | isolation source: Antarctica rocks | place: Antarctica: Victoria Land, University Valley sud | reverse complement strand
CACTCCACTCCACTCCACTCCACTCCACTCCACTCCACCCCACCCCCCCACCTCTCTCCCTCCCCTCCCACCGCAAGAGTACCAAACCCCCTCCTATCCCTTCAACCACTGTCTTGACACTCTATACACACCCCAGTGTTCCTCCAGTACAACATCGTTTTTGTTTATATCATCCGAGGTTGTGGCTACGAAGGGGTTCGAAATAGCAGGGGTGTTTTATTGAATGAATGAATGAAGGAGATGGTATGGGTATGGGGTAGGGTTGTATACAGTAGTTGATGGCAGAGATTTTTCATATGGATGGACGGATGGGTCGAATAGTTTTAAACGGATAGGGGTCATCGGCTGTGTTTGGTGTTAAAGAAGGAATTGTGGGTCTCGATGGGGGATTGGGAAGCTAGCGCGAGAAGGAGAATTGAGCAGATCAATATACGAAAACCAATTGATCTTGGAGTTTTTATGCTCGAGTTGTTCTGATAGCTGACCTAGCTCGCGGTGGTTGGCAACCGAGTTTTCGCGCCCTTGATTGTGCCCAGGCCGAATTGCGGGTGGGAGGAAAAACGGGGTCGTGGTGTGCTGCGGTGGGTGATTGGTATGGCTCAAGGGAGTGGAGGGTCTGAGAGGACAGGAAGATTGGGTGTTTTCGGATGAAATACCTCGCATGAAGAGGTAGAGACAAGGAGCAAGAATACCCCGGATTGAAAGGATTACAAACACTAGCTAGAGAAATCTACATCAAACTCAAGAAATCTACATGGAGGACTCCTTCGAATCCTGATAGGTCATGAAGGAAGTAACCTGCCAACAAGAATCTAGGGGTTTTGCTTGACGAATTCGACACCTAGGAAATATCAGCTTGTACCCAATAGGAGAATATCTATGTGGGAAGTCTTACCCTTGGCAATATTCTTCTTCAGATCAGCCAAACAAGCGTCAAGCAACTTCTGCTCATGTTCCGAGATCTTGCCGACCTCATGGATCTTCTCAATACCGTTGGGCCCGAGTTCGACCTTTGATGCAAAGAAATCGATACCTTGGCCCTTGTACAAGGGGCTGTCCACAAATGTAGGCTCAACGACACCCTTCTGGCCCTGGGCTGCCTTGAGCAGACTCTCGGCAAAGCGAGCACCAGCCATTGCCATTGACAATGTCGCAGACCCGCTTCCATTCTTGGCCTTTACAACCTCGTCACCTCCAAATTGTACGCGGTAAACGTAGTCGTCGAGGTTTTTGCCCGTGAGCGAGTAGCCGGACTGGGAAAGTAGAGGAACAATGGTAGCGCCAGAGTGCCCACCAACGACTGTAATGTTCTCATCGGCCGGGTCGGTGCCCTTGTTTTGTGAGATGAAGCGGGAAGCTCGGACGACGTCGAGAGTAGTGATACCGAAAAGACGCTTGGGGTTGTAAACGCCTTTCGCCTTGAAGATCTCGGCGCATATTGGAACGGTAGAGTTGACCTAATAGGTTGTCAGCAACGTCGATTGAAAAGACCTAGGTACAATTTCATACAGGGTTGGCTATAACAAGAATATTTGCTTCGGGCGCCGAGTCCGCACAAGCCTTGGCTAGGTCCCGAACGATTGACGCATTGGTATTGAATAGATCTGGACAAGCCTTAGTACGATTCTATAGCATTGTCTCCGCGTCTCATACCGTCACGAGTCATTCCTGGCTTTCTGGGCACGCCAGCGGGTATCAGAACAATTTCGGCTCCGGTCAGAGCTCTCTTCAATCCGTCGGCTTCTGGCTCGTAGCCGGTGACATTGCTCTTGGTGTTGATGTGACCGATGTCGGCGGCAACACCTGCTTGCGTATCAGCAATGGATGTACCAATACGAGATAGCTTCACAAACCTGGGGCGCCCTTGATGTCATAGAGTGCAAGCTCGGTAACTCGTGGGTTCAACTTCATCAACAGGGACAGAGGTTGTCCAATTCCTCCAGCTCCTCCCAAGACGGTTACTTTCGATGCCTATGGCTCATAGTCAGTTCTGTTTGTCGTTCTCGAGGTTAGAGCTCCGCTGATTGGGGCGGATAAAGTTGCTGAAGCTTCGTACCTGTCTGGCCGAGACAGAGAAGGCTCTCCGCTGGCAAGCACCGAATATCTGGCGTGATGCAACCATAATGTAGAGCTAGATATCTCAATTAACAAGAAAGTGCGCAGTCTATGAAAGAGAATGTCAAGTTGCGGGCAAAAGGATAGCGTGAAAGTCGAGAGAAAAGAAAAGTAGCGGAAACAACTGGGGTACGTTTAAGGTTTAGTAAGCTAGCTGTATGTAGCATCCCCGGCATCGACTGTTGCTTTTCTACGCCTCGGACGTTTAGTGAGATACATAGTAGTACTGTAACTTCAGTTTGACGTTGCTCTTTTTGCCCTTTCTGTGCAATTTGCTTGTTGGATAATTTACAGAAGTATCGTTCTCCTTTGGGACAGACTAAAAAAGATCGTAGAACATGTTTCAGCCTCAGTGGATTCAATCATATTCCGTCATACCATCTTCCGAAGATGTCATATCGAGGCGGCAAAGTATCATGAAAAGTTCAGTACTATTGAGGTCTTCAGGATGGCGTGAAGCTCGTCTCATTCCTGGGCTATTAACCTTGAGCACTTCCTTTATTTCAAAGCTTTCTAAACGAGATTATGAGCCGCTTGTTGAAGAAGATAATGGACAGCATCATATCGGTGGACGATGTGAATATCAGCTAGCTATATTTGTTACCAAAGCAGCTTGTCCCTCATATCATCACTGGTAAGTCACCATCTTCAGACTTCTTCGCCCTTTACCCCCCCTTCGATCCCGACAAGTCCTCCCCAAACTCCTTCCGGTCCACAACCACCTTCTCGCAAGACTGAATCACAAACGCCATCCGCGCAACCTCCGTCTTACTCAAATTCTTCCACGCATGCATCGTCGCCCTCTGGATAACGCAATCCCCTGCCTTACATACGCGCTTCTCCCCACTATCAAGCAACAGCTCCACCTCTCCAGAAAGCACCATCGCATAGTCCAGCGTCTGCGTGCGGTGCATCACGCCGGGCTTGTCGTCGGGGTTGGGTTGGTGGTCTACGATGATGAAGACGCTACCGCCATGGGCTGGGAACAGGGTTTTTGGAAACAGGGGAAGGGGGGAGATGTTGCTGGCGGAGATGTGAGCGGGTAGGTCTTGGTTGTTGAAGAGGCTGACGGGGTTTTCGGCGGAGTAGATATAAGCGAGGCTGCTCTCAGGGGTTACAACGTTGCTGTTTGTGGAACTCGTGGGGTGGAAGGATGCTTTGCCGTTTGAAGAATTGGTGGTGATATGGCAAGTGACAGGTAAGAAAGGTACCGACATGACTAAACGAGGAGGAATGGATGATCGATTGGGGCCTCGTCCGATCGAGGTGTGACTATCTGACGGAAGTATAATGGGTATCACTGTGCGAAGGAGGATACAGCTTTATAATCAATGTTAGTGCCCTACTAATGCAGGTTGAATTGGGTTTACTAATCGCGGAATTTAGGAGATGGTAACCCCGTCCTAATTCAGGTTATACCAAAACTTCGCTGAAACCTAGGTAGCGAGATGCCTGTCTTTGATGTATCTTCAGTGCACTCAGATTCTCATTTGTATTGAATATTTTTGCAATCATGTTGTTATTACTCGGTTATATGTGTCATTGCTAAAAACAAATCCAATTCGATCGTTTTCACATTCAATCACTTATCCTGAAACGCTTCTCTAATCATGATATCCGTTCTCTAATACATCTCTAAACTTCGTTCAGCAAAATCAAGAACTTTCTCGGCTCCTCACGGCTCAGAAAAGAGGTCTCACATCCCCTGCATGACTCCCATCCCATTTCCTCAATCACACTATTTACTCTTCGTAACTCCCTTTTTCCAACGCAACGAAACCCATCGAATACAACCACGCATCTAGCCTCCACCTCCACCCACTCAGGAAACATGCTTCAACCCCCCTCTTCCAGTCCCCACCTCCCCTACAAAACCCTCTCTCACGAACCAACCCCACCTTCACCATATTTTCAAGCTCCCATCACCACTCCAACACCACCCAAACCCCAACACCCACAAACCTCCTAACCCCCCCAAACCATTCCACTGCCCGCTCAAAAACAACGGGCTGGTCCCCACTACCGCAACTGCGCCTCAGAACGAACGCCTCGTCAACCGAAACCAACGCCCGCGATGCAAGCATTGGCAGCTGCAGCGCGTGCGGGCTCTGGATGCCGAGCCGGCGCCTTGAGGCGCCAGTAGCGTATCGCTGCTTGGCGGGCAGCGGTGTGGGAGGTGCGTAGATTGTTTTGGCTCGTTCTTTTGGGGGGGGTACGATAAGGGGGGTAACTGTATACACATACACTGGCAGATGCAGATGGTGGGGTAAGGGGTTTGGAAGGGGAGCTAGAGGGGTTTCGATGGTTTTTGGATGGGTGGTAAAGGGGGAGTGATGGGGGTTGTTTAGTGCGGTTATGGTAGGGGGGTTGGGGATAGTAAATATAGGGAAGGGAGGTTTGAGTACATTGGTTCCCCCTTGTCGTCGCCACATTTCGATACGCGCTGAGAACCGGCGAGAAAGTAGAATGGTGACGACAGCGCCGATGACGATGGGGCACGACGAGGGCCAATATCAAGATTTAATGATGAGTGGCTGGTGGTGGTGGTGGTGGCATATACTGCTGAGCACTGACTGCAAAAGCCGGACCGCCTGCGGTTTGAGGGAGCCGTTGGATTAGAAAGGCGTAAGGGCAGGTTGAGGGACGGCAGAGAGAGGAGCAAAATAAGCTTGGGGATATCGATCGACTATTGGGATTGGGAAGGGATAGAAAAAAGGTGGCTTGGATAGCCTTGTGTGGGAATAAAAAAGGAGGGTAAATTTAACACAGCTTTGTGGACATGATCAGTTTCTCTAGTCCCGACGACGAAACTTTAAAAAGAAAAGGGGGGGGGGGTCCATCACGCGTCGCAGCTGTGCATAACTCAGTTTAAGGTGTTCTGCCTCTCTAAACGTATATACTATGGTGTGCGAGTAGGTATTCATTGCAGCACAACCGATACATGCTCAACAAAATTTACTGGTGGTAGACTCTGCAGGTTCTGGTGCACGTAGTATTCATTGTTTGGTGACTATCGTTGGAGGCAGCTGGAGGACAGAAAGGATATATATACACACAAAACAAAACCGCACACGTTTCTCTACTTATCCTCTCTTGGCCCTGGACACGCTACGGCCGGCAAGTCTGCACCCACTGCCTTCCCCTGCATCTTAAAAAAGTGCTGCCGGATAGTACTGATCTGGCTGTTTACCTGCGCGGTGTTGGCCGGGTTGCCGTACTGAAGCGTGAAGCCGTCGGTGTGGTTCACGAACTGGTTGCAGTTCGGGACGTTGTGCTCGAAGAGACTTTTATTGGTCAGTAAAGGGTAATTCACCTCTAGCATGGTGAACCTGGAAGGAGGGGTATTGGGGTATTTTGGGAGGTGGGAGGTGGGAGAGACTACCTCCAAAACAAATCTCCGGCCACAACGGGTTTGGGTTTCGTCTGCTGGTTCTCAATGACAGAATAAAAGGCGCTTAGCGAATCCCCGCCCTTGAGGCCCGTCCAGTCGTACTCGCCGGCTAGGTAAACGCGGTTTGCGGATTCGACGAGGGAAATATCAGCTTGGAGTTTTGAGACCAGCGGCGGGTAGAAGTGGTCAGAGAAGACATCGATTGCAGACACGGCGAAATGGGTTTTGTTAACGCCGTAGGTGCCATCGACGACGAGTTTGTGCGGGGCGAGGGATTTGATAAAGGAGGCGATTTCTTGGGTCCATGAGTTCGGAACGTCCATGTCGCCAAAAGTGGTGCCGCCAAGTTCGTTGCCGGTTTCGTACATGGCGATGGTGGGGTCTTGCGCGTAGGTGAGGCCGGTGTAGCGGTTTCTGTGCGTGAGGAGATGTTTAATGTAGTTTTTGAAGTCTTGAATTATGGTTGGGTTTGTGTAGAATTGCATTACAAGGGGATCGCTGGGGGTTTGTTAGTTTTAGGAGGTTTGGGGGGAAAGGAGAGTCAGGAGAGGTACACGGTGGAAAAGCTTTTGCTGGGGATGTCAATTCCTCTGAAGCGTAGAAAGTTGTATTTGCCCTATATGTCTAATTAGCAAATCACAGAACATGAGTGGAATACTTAGAAGATATTGACTTACCCCATGATAATAGTCATAGTTATCAGTCAAAGGCGCCATAATCCTCAAACCATGTTCTCCGGCCTGGTAAACTGCCCAGTCAATGGTATCGAAGGCTAAAATCTCAGCAACATCTCAATTTGGTCAAAGACTTCGAATGCTAACCTTCGTCATTATATTTACCAAGCGCTGGCATCAGACTTAATGGATTGCCTACGCTAACACCCATCGTCTGGCTTCGGATCAAATGAGCGCCCATGGTCTTCAAAACATTCATTACTTCCGTGATCCTCCCCTTGGTTGGATACGAAGCGTTGAATGGCGCATAAAAAGGTTTGCCTGCAGGAGGGATGACATTTTCATCCTTTCAAATACATGAGCAAATGTTCGATGACGTCAATGGGAAGATGGTAGAACTGACAAGCCCAAGCCAATAAACATTTGCTCCTGATGCTGTCCATGGCTTGCCGTTGAGCTTCAGCTGTGTGCCATCACGAGTAATTGGAAGGGTTTGTTCGTGCTCTTCATCGTTTTTCTCGTTCCTGGAGTCAATGGGCCAGGCTTGCACGCTCAGAAGGACTGAAAGCACTGTGATAAGAGTTAGGGACCTCATGATAGCAGATTGGTCCAACGTTCCAGACTATGAGGAGTTCGAGTCAACGACTTCTGTCGGAGACTTACCTTCTTATGTTTTCCCGCTTCAACACTCCGCTTCCAATTTACCTAAAATTCTCATCAGAGGTTGTTGCCGGGCAATGCCGTCGTGAAGATCATCGCTGCAGCTCCGGTCCAGAATAGGCAGTCCGTCAATCTCGAAAACCGGTCCCGCTTCCATTCACTCATTCATTGTCAGAGCATGTCGATCCCTGCACCTGTACCCCACGAATCTCTTGACGCAGAATCTGGTGTGATGCATTAACGCAGCAGGGCGATATGTGCGCTAGCCTTGTTTGTTCCGGCATTTGACCCTCCGCTTGAAGCTCGGTTGGGGAAGTTTTGGGGACAATATTCTACTGTAGGTAAGGTAGGTAGCCATGCTGCCATATGATTTTAGACACTAGTGCTGATCCTGTTCGTGGTGGTCGTGGTTGTTCAATCTAGATGATCAGATATAGTGATGCCGTTCTATAGCAATTAGTGACATATCTAAATCCCCTTAAACTTGACAGAGACTTCTACTATCTACTTCCAAGGTATCTCCATGACAGTGGCTGATCGCCTGGCCGGAAATGCTTGACGCTGACGATCTGTTCGTCACCTGGCGCCACATCCAGACCGCTGTCGCTGAGCAGCACGCCTTCTCGCTCCTCGAACACCAGACCCTTGACCGGTTTGTTCGCTTTCACTCGGATCGAAGACTGTCCGTCGAATGAGACTTCCAAACCTCGATCTTCAAACGAGAGATATTTCAGCGGTTGCGGCCAATCCATATCCCGAGCAACGACCTTGCCATCTACCAAGAGTCGCGCAGCAAGGACATGCTGCTCCTCTTTGACATTATCAATAATCCCATCCATTATGTTAGTCGTGCCGTTGGGAACGATCTTGACATCTTTCATGATTACGGGATCCATGATCTCCTTGCCACTCTTGATAGATAAATAATGCAGTTCAACGGATGCTGTCACTACCTCCATCTTACTGCTTACAACCCACAGCTCATATTTGTCAGCTTTGCTCGGTCTGGCATGCACCACAGACCAATCGTGATGTGCTATGTGCAGTCAGAATCTCACTTTTGTCCTGGACGCTTCCCCGGGACTCACCTCGTTGAACGCCAATTGCCAGGGGTGCTAAAACTCGAGCCAAGGCATAATAAGATGGCTTCTTACGTAGGTAATAGTCGCAGATTGCCCAAGAAGTCGTAGGCCAACAGTCGTTCAGCTGCCAGACAAGAGCACCTCCACACTTCCTTGCATCACCCCATTGCCGCCGCCAACCACGATAGCCGAACATTAGAGCCTCAGATTGTCCAAGTTGGGTGAGATGAATAAAGGCTTCAAGCTCTGTTCGAGTTCGAAAGTTCTGGGACACGTAAGCCAAGGCTCGCACATCCTCACAAACCGGTGTCTCATGTCTTCTTACCTCAACCATGTAGGTGGCAATTCGTCGTTCGTGACCATCAGCTGTCACAATTCAGTGATTACTTCGGGACCATGCTAGACTGCGACAGAGCTGACTTACCTTTGTTGTGAAAGTCTAGGGTATGAGATTGTGGATATAGCTCGCTTTCGTCTGTCACGAATTCTTTGATGGTTTGGATATGGGGAAACGCTTCCATGCCGAATTCCGAATTGAATCGTCCACCTAGCGTATCGAAGATCTGATACTTTTCTTGGGTACCGTGCCAGACTAAATCTCGAGTTAGCTCTAATAGTCTAACATTGAAAAGCCCTATGTACTTACCATTCCATTGATGCAGGTCACCAACTGTTGGATCACTCGTGGGCTTCCCATCGCCCCAAGGGGAGCCTGGGTGATATTGCACTGCTGGAGAAAACTTCTCGACAGCTTCGGGAAGCAGCTTCTCGTAGACGTATCTTGCAGGAAAGTCCGTCTTCAGCCAGTTTTCTGGATTTTTGTCTTCGTAATTATATGTTAAGCCATTTTGCTCCTGACATTGATAGTCCTCGTTGTTGCCAGCATATATAACAATCGAAGGGTGATGTCGAAGTCGCTTGAGCTGGGCTTCGCATTCGGCTTCAATTGATTGGAGTATTTCTGGATATGCTGGATAATTACCGCAGCCTGCAGATGGTCAGATACCGCATCATAGCGGTCAGAGCTGGACCAAAGTAATAGAAACATATAAATACCAAACATGAAGTCTTGCCACACCATGATTCCAAGCTCATCGCAAGTGGAGTAAAAAATATCTGCCTCCCAGATCCCTCCACCCCAGACACGGATCATGCATTGATTACCGTCGACCATCAGTTCTAACCAGCGCCGATATTTGTCGTCGGAGATTCTAGGTGTAAAGCTATCTGCGGGGATCCAGTCGGAACCGCCACAAAATACGTCTACATTGTTTATCCTAAAGTAGAACGATTTGCCATGCTTGTCTGCTTGTTGGATCAACTCTGCCCGACGGACGCCGAAATTTTTGCTCACTCTGTGGAGGCTGGCGTCTCCAGCCAGGAGCGAGGCAGAGACCTCATATAGTGGTTGGGCACCATAACCATGAGGATACCACAGCACAGGGGTATTAAGATTGAATTCGGTCTTGACAAAAAGATCCTTACCAACCTCTACAACAGACTCGGAGAGACATTTACCATCCAAACTAAGGGTAAATGAGACTTTCCCTCCATGACTTCCTTCAATTTGAGCATTTGCTGTAATACTGGCTGTTCTTAAGTTCTCGTCAACATTGACTTCAATCCAAACGTCGGCGAGACGTCCAATGTAGGTTTCAACCCTTATCGGCTTCCACGGACCGCAAGTCATTAACAACTTAAGACTTGTATCAGCCGCGTAGGTACATCTCACGTCATAGTTTGGCACGTACCGGACCCCAGTCCCAGCCCCAGTGATATTGCGCTTTCCGAACGGCAAGCCTTCCAGGCTCCCCGTTCATGCAATGCCAAGCATGTTCAGGGTGTTGCTTTAAGATTTCTCTGTAGGCCAGATATAATTAGGATCTGATCTCCAGCGGAGACGAATGCTTGCAACCAAATACCTTGCTTTTAATAGAGCGGGTTCAAAGTCGATCTCAAGAACGTTGTCCCCATCCCTTTTCAAATGTCCAGTGATGTCAACTCGGTGGGGAATGAACATGTTGTCGCTCTTGAGTATTTCCTTGCCATTGAATTTGGCTGTAGCAAAGGTATCAAGGCCATCCAAAGCCAGTATGGTAACAGCATTATGGTGAGCGGTATGCGGTTTCGGAAGGATCGTTCTGTACGTCCATGATTTCTTCCCAACCCATTCTGCGTCGAGTTCGTTGAAAGCAATAAAAGGATCAGGGATCCTTTATCATTCTATTAGTACATGATCCCCTACTATCAGCGGAGAGCAACGTACTTTTGATTGGCAATGAGGTCGAGATGCACACTATCCGAACATGGAATCAGTGGATGTCGTGGTGGAAATCGATGTCGAAAACGTTTTCCAAGAGTCGGAGCTATCGGACTTACTTAGTGGGCACGCTAGCTACATCAAGCCATTCGCTCTCTGCGTCAGCGGCATCGGTTGCTTTCACCTTCCATCCATTCTTCAACTCGTGTACGTGATTTTGCATTGGAGACGACGACATCGTTGAAGAATTGTATCTGATGGTCATGGCGAAATAATGGTTTGAGGAGGCGTCACTTCAAGGCCCCGAAGAAAACACGTCTGTGTACTGTATGTTTGTTCTGGCGGGGGATTGTCCCTTTGCATCTGCCCCGCCATGACAATTTACTTGTGCCTATAATAGACCGCGGCCCCACTGACTCCGCTCTCCATTCCGGTTCATCCACCTCACGGTCTTGAAGGTTCCTGAAAGACCGTTAGCAACGGAGTCCCAAAAGACTATTGTGCTTACTTTCGCTTCTACTGTGTCCTATCTTCACGATGCATTAGGGTCTTAAGTTTTCTTGGGCACCCGGGTGCTCGTATTCCGTTGGCCTTCTGACGGCCGAGGCTGGCTATAGCCGATTATGTTCAGCACGATTCAATTCACTCCAGATACTGCTAATGATGCGGCGCAGCTCAGATCGCCGAAGCCAGCGCGTGTCGTGAAGCCGACGCGGTCAGCGCCTGTGCTGGCCTGCACAGAATGCCGCCGTCGCAAGGCCCGATGTGATGGAAACCAACCATGCCAGAGATGTAAAGACAATGGCAAAGAAGGCCCCTGCGTATACTTGACTCCTAAAGCGAGAGTCATTCCGAGCCAAAAGTAAGCTACGAATGGGCTCAAATCCCACATCTACACGTGCGGTATTGCCGGGTATTTCTTTGGCAATTTTCTAGCAGTATTCAATTACCCGCAAGTACATCATTTAGTGGTGGTCTATGAAAGTTGGTTAGCTAAACTGTCTTCAAAGTCTGAATAGGGTGCGAGATGAATCAATCTATAACCATAGACGCTGACTGCACCGCTACAGGACCGTTGACCACCTGTCAAACTCACTTGAACAATGTCGGTCAATAATAAAGCTTCTTTTCCCCTCGAGCGATATACCAAGTCTACAGTCATGTTCTCGTAAAGAACTGATAGATCTAATCTTGAGTGCGTCATCCCAACCGCCTGGGGGCCAGATTGAATCGCCGACCTTGATGCGGCCTGATGGCAGCTCCGCGCTTGAACAGCTTCAGGACCCGCCGAGCGAATTTGACGAGGACAGCCCTGATTTCGTCACAGACGACGTGAATGCTCTGGATCTGTCCGCTTTGCGACATTCGTCATATGTTGGCTCTTCGTCAATTTCTGCAGCCCTAAAAGTCATGTCAATTTTATGCCCAGCCATCAAGAAGCATTCAAATCTTCCCCAGATTGATTCGCCGTACGAAAGATCTGACAGAGATGCGTCGGACTTATCTTCTCTCTCGATAACTCGAGAAACTGAGCTGGGATCAGTCGAAGCCTACTTTTCTCATGTCCACGTCTTGGTTCCCATGATTGACGAAAAGCAATTTTGGATGAACTTTGCTTCTGGCGCTAGGGTGGATGCTCCATGGTTGTCGCTTCTCAACATGGTCTTTGCTCTTGGAAGTATTGCTGCAATGACTTGCTTAGACACAGTTCACACGGTGTTCTACCTAAGAGCAAGACGCTACCTCGGGCTGGACTCGTTTGGTAGTGGGAGGTTGGAAACAATCCAAGCGCTTGCACTTATGGGGGGTTTCTATCTTCACTACTGCAATAGGTGGGGTTCCTTATCCTTGCGTCTCTGAATGTTACAAATATCCTCGATCTTCCTGGGTATTATATTAACACGTGGACCACCAGGCCAAATATGGCTGTTGCCATCACCGGGGCGGCATTGCGCATGGCGTGTGCATTAGGAATCCACCGGGAGACCCCGCTGCATGCATCTCCAGAGCATGCACAGATGCTAGATTTTCAGAATGACCGAGAAGTGAAGAGACGAACGTGGTGGTCACTGGTATGTTTGGACATATGGGGATCAACTACGCTGGGAAGGCCGGCAGCCTGCGATTATTTTGGTCCAGCGGTAACGTACGTGCTTCATCTCTCTACCAGTGCAAGCCTCCAATAAATTTGCTGATTTGCCTCAGCGTACACCCGCCGTCTTATGAAAGCCCAGGAAATGTAAGATCGAAAGATGCTTTTACGATCCACTTTCAATCCTAATCTTGAACTAGCGTGCATTTGAGGATCGAGGACCATACTTAACAGCCAGCGTGGGTTATTGCAGACTCGCTGCGGAAATCCAGAACCGGCTTGCAATCTCATCCTACCTCACGCCCAGCGATATAGCTATCTTTGACAAAAATCTAATATCTTGGTTCGAGACATTGCCTGCACCACTTCGATCGCCACATCAGTGCGCCAGGACTCTCCTAGTTCCGCGTGCCGTTCTGAGATGGCGTTACCAAAATATTCGCCTGCTATTATACCGGCCAGTACTTCTTCACGCTGGACTGTCTCGAAGACCATTTGCTGAGTTGTCGCCTGTCGATAAGGATGCCATTGAGTCATGTCGCTCTATAGCTGGCAACTCGATAATAGATATTACCACTGATTGGCAACCTGACCATATATGTGGCTGGAATGCTGTCTGGTAAGCATGCAGCTTCTCTCGACGCTTTAAGCAAGAGGCTTACTCTACGAATAGGTTCTTGTTCCAGGCTTCAATGGTGCCTCTCCTGTCGCTGTTTTACGAGAGCGATAACATCATAGAAGCTGGAAAGTGGCGTGGCCAAGTGGAGATAGCTCTACGAGTCCTGCAGTCAATGGAGCTCTGGAGCGCCGTAGCAAAAAGAAGCCGAGAAGTCATTGCTGAAGTATACGAGGCTTCAAACCAAATGTCACACGCAATCATGGATGGGGCTATGAATGGTTGGGACCAGCAATCACCCTTTGTGCCTGATGACCTTTGGAATTCCGTTATGTGGGATCAAGTATCGCAATTCCCAGAATTCCCTTTTGGACCTACCGAGTTCGGTCGTTTTTGAAATCGCATTGGATTTAGTACAATACACAGCAGTGCGGTGAGCCTGTCAGGACCCTTGATCAAGGACGTTCGCTCGCGATGGCATTCATACCTATAACCTAAGCTTGGGTCTCTCAAGCTAGTTTGAATATTCGAAGCTGTATGAACTGGAAGTACCAAGTCGCTTTGGGTCTTACTGCTCATCTGTCCGATGTAAAGCGAATAATATACCAGTAAGGTAACTTACCGTACTAACCTTACCGTACCGTACCTCAAGTTTCGACATGATCACGTGCTTTTCATCGAGAAGCCGAGGTGGGGCGGACTTCTATGCCAAACGGGACCGCGTATGCGTATTATTAAGGTAAGGTGCTTTAATATTTCTGGAGGCCGGAATACATAGTCCCTTCGACATAAGACAAGTCGGAGCTCCTCACTCCGCACCCTGTCTTGCGCTTGCAGGAGCAACGCCGGATGGCTCGTGATCGAACGTTGGCATCAATCTCTGGGGACGGGGCTTCCCGTCTCTACACAGTACTCTAGTTTGTGGGGCCCCGCAATTTCCGGAGTCTCCCACTCCGCTTCCCGATTGAGAAAGCAGCTCGCAGCACCTGCACCTGCACCTGCATGACTGCTTTAGTGCGTTGAGACTTCTATATTCCGTATGATATATTAGTATGCAGCCCCCCGCAATCTCAGATTCCAAACAGTCCATTGTTCAAACAATTGCCATGGAAAAGGCTACCGGCTTTGAGCAGGTTGAGCCAGAGCATATGGGGTCCAGCCTGGAGCAGGAGTCTGAGCCTGTGAAGACGATCGCTGAAAAGGAAATCGCGGTGCAGAATGTCGAGTACGCTGATGCTGTCAAGGGTTTATCTCCATGGGTCGGTATTGAAAGAACTGCATCCGAAATTCTTGTTCTGACTCGAAAATCAGTCGGCGGGATACCTCAAAGTGTACCTCTGTTTAGCCCTGATTGCTCTAGCAAGTACCATGAACGGCTACGACGGTTCGCTCATGGGCAGTATCAATGCTCTGCCCTCTTATACCAAGTACTACGGCCTTGGTGATGGCGGTAGTGCCTCCACTGGAATTGTTTTTGCAATCTATAATGTACGCCAATCTTCCACTTGAATGGATCACCCCAGCGATGTTGACATGATTCAAGGTTGGTCAAATGGTCGGAGCACTTTTCGTCTGGATCTCGGATTGGCGAGGCCGCAAGCTGGCCATCTTTGTCGGCTGCCTTGGCGTCTGTGTTGGTGCTGTTGTGACCGCCACAGCTCCGACTTTGGCTGGCTTTATTGGAGGTCGATTTCTTTTGGCTTTCTTCTCTTCAATTGCGGTTACTGCTTCTCCGCTCCTTCTTATTGAAATTGCTCCGCCTCAGTACCGAGCGACGGTGTCTGGTATTTACAACACACTATACTACCTTGTAAGAGCAGCAGCCCTTCCTCACTATCTGACACCCGGTTAAGAAAGTCTAGGGTTCCATTCTTGCCAGCTGCAGTGTGTACGGAACTTTCAACTCCAAGGCTCTGCAAGGGCAGCTTCTCGAATGGCGCCTACCCCTATGGATCCAAATGATCTGCCCAGGACTCGTCTGCTTCGGCGTCTTCTTCTGCCCCGAAAGCCCCAGATGGTCTGTCTCTCCTACCCCGCTCTCAATTAACCCCCTTAGACAAACCCCAGACTAACCCCCGGACCCAGGCTCATCGCCAAAGGCCGCGTTGAAGAAGCCCGCACCTTCATCGCCAACTACCACGCCAACGGCGACTACAACCATCCCCTCGTCCGCCTCGAAATGCACGAAATGCAAGAAGCCATCCGCACCGAAGGCATGACCTCCTGGAGCACCATCTTCGACCTGCGCGACATGGTCAAGACCCGCAACCGACGCTACCGCCTCATGCTCAACGTCGCCTTCTCCTGGTTCGGCCAATTCTCCGGCAACAATGTCATCAGCTACTACCTGCCCACTCTGGTCAAATACGTCGGCATCACCGACACTTCCACCAAGCTGCTGCTCAACATCGTCTACGCCATCACCGGCTGGATCTTTGCGGTCATGGGCGCCTTCTTGCATGATCGCGTCGGCAGGCGCAAGATGTTCCTCTCCGCGACCGCAGGCATGATCGTCTGCCTCGCCATCACGGCCGGCACCGCAGCGGGCTATGTCCGAACGGGAAGCAAAGAGTCCTCAAGCGCCAGCATCGCCTTCATCTACATCTTCGGCTGCGTCTTCGCCGTCGGCTACACGGCCATGCAACCCATCTACCCCGGCGAAGTCATGACCAACGACATGCGCGCCAAGGGCATGGCGATCTTCCAGCTCACAGCCGGCACCGCGGGGTTCGTAAACACGTTCGCTGCACCGATCGCGCTCCAAAACATTGGATACTGGTTCTATGTGTTTTTCGTCTTCTGGGACGTTTTTGAATTTGTGTTTATATATTTCTTTTTCGTGGAGACAAAGGGGCGGACGTTGGAGGAGCTGGATGAGGTATTTGAGGCGAGGGATCCGAGGAAGGCGAGTACGGCCAAGGTGGTTGTGAGGAAGAGGGTGGTGGTTGATCGGACGGGGGGGCGGAGGGCGGAGATTGAGGTTGTTTGATTCTTGTTAGTTTTTAGGGGTATACTCCGGCGTTGGTGGGTTTCAGGACGAGGAATATACCCGATATGCGATTTTCATGGGGCGGCCCCGTTCAAAATTTTGGTTTTTGTTAGCTATTACACATCCCTCCCTTCCTTCGACCCCTTTCACAACCAAGCTGCCGCCTACAGCATCGACATACTGTACCCATCCCACATCACCACACTCAGCCACAAACCAACGGCCACGTTCCCTAGACCATTCACCCCTCCCATCATTCCCTTCCCCACCCACATTCCTCACGAACCCGCACTACACGTACTCCCCCACTCAAAAAAAACCCCCAAACCACCCCAAACATCAAGCTAGCCGAGATAAATGGTGTGGAGACCAGTGGGGTATGGTTGTAGAGCAAATAGGAGTGGTGGGAGCGGGGGGAGCGGGGGGATAGAGGGGATGGAGATGGAGATGGAGATGGGGGTAGTTGGTGGTGAGCTCGATAAAAAAAAAAGTGGCGGAAGGCGACTGACCAAGGTAGCGAGGGATGAACCAAAAAGCCCTTGACAAAGAAAACCAATAATGAAAAACTCTAGCCCCCGGGGGCCGGGTGGGATGATACAGTAGAAAGATCACCCCCGACCGCTACAACTACATACCTATACCCAAACCCCCCAAAAAACCATCATCTCCCACCTTTCTTTCATATGAAGTAGAGGAAAGAAACACCAAGAAGCTTTGCTAATGTTGCTGGAGAGTTGAAAAGCCACCCTTCCCCCCCCCCCCCCAACAACAACAACGGATAAACCGAGAAAGCGATGATTAAATCATGGGCTATGTACTCGACAACGAACTCAGTCAATGGGCCAGCTAGATGTGTTCTGATCGGACAGACACGAATTGATTGAAAAAAAACCCTCCTCTGCTCAGTTGCTTTTGCTTTTGTTTTTTTTTTGGTTTTTGTTTTTTATCGCGCGTGCTTTGGCAAAGGAAAAAGCGGCGGTAAGGGTGGTTGATGGGGGCGGGGTGGGGTTGTTTTTATCCAACTTGGGGGGTTTTTGGATTTATAAGGGGGATGTGGGACTTGGGGGTAATGAGTCAAGCTTTTCTGAGATAGGGAATTGGTAGATCAAGCGTTTCCTTTCATGAATGGTATGGTTCGATGGCTGGGAATGACCCATACATATTTATTCATCGGATAGGAGGGAGTCATTAAGGGGGGGGTGAGTGGGTGATTGTATATAAATGGTGCTCGCTGTTCAATTTTGGGTTTTTTTTTTTCTTCCTTCAACAGCACCACGCTCGATCCAGTAGCTTTAAACCTTAGGTTTTCTTTACACAACATCGATTTTTGGCAGCTGTGAGGTCGTAAGCCAACGGTATCGAGGTTTGATCAAACAACCCAGACCTTCCGCTTCTTGATACCAAACCCACACTCGACTGTTCAAAGATTACGACCCAATGGATTCTTCTGAGAGCATCGTGGATGCCATGGAGCGGTAAATTCCCTTGTGCCCTTTGTAAACCCAAGCTCCCACATCCTCTTCCTCTCATCTACACGGTTAGGTATGTGTACCTAACACGAACCAGAGCGGGGTGTTTCAGCGATGCTGCAGAGGGTCAAAACGGTATTCGGTACCACGCCTGGCTTCAAATGGTCGTCGCGCGTCTCTACGTCCGCCTCTCGTACGAAGACATCGCCCTCATCCTCAGCGTCAATGACCCCGACCGAGACCGGTATGAACAGCGGATAAACGGCGAGCCGCCGACGCCGTTTGACGCCGACAAATTACGGAACGAATGTGAAGAGCTTTCAGCGCGGTTGAACTCAGAGAGGGATCGCAATAATTTTTTGTTCGAGCACTTTTACAACGAGTGGGTGGCAGCAGGGGTGTTGGTAGAGATTAGAGCGGGCATGGAGAGAGCGAAGAAGCCAGTGGAGCAGCAGAAACTGGATCTTTGTTGCAAGCAGTATATTGATGAGCTCCCCCCGGCCGAGATAGAGGAAATTTACGGGTGGGCTAATCGCCAGGCGAGAGTGGAGCTAAATTGGTCGGTTTGAATAAGATGTCGTACGCCATAGAGAGGGCGGATAGAGGAGTCGGTTCAGTTGTTTACTAGCCTGTTGCATGCATGTTAGCGAAGTCTGATGGATAGACACAGCCGAATAAAGGGTGTTCAAGCCTTGCTTCTGGAATGAAGAATTAACCGAGTATAGTAAATGCATTGTGTGCCTCGAAAATCTCATGCAACATATGATCACAAAAGCATTATTGATGAGCGTGCGCGTTTCCAAGGCTGTCAGGTAGGGGTCAAAAAGCGTCTGGTTGATATTCGGAGGAGCAGATCTCTAGCAGATCTCTAGCCATCGTTCAACGAAATTCTTCTGATTGAACCCATACCAAGATCTGACGAAGCGGATGCCGATGACCAACGACTATTGAATGAACTCGAAGATTGTAAATCGGTAATTATAGTCTCCATCACCGACGGCGCAGCTGAATGGGTAGGTGCTCGCTGAGCAGCAAAGTCATAGACACCGACACCCGTACCGTCAAGATCTGGTTGCGGGTCTTCTAGAACAGCTCCTGGTGTTCCCATGGCTGTAACCGTGAAGCGCCTTCTACGAATGTTTGATCCTTCTCTTTTGCTCTTTGCATACTGTGTCTTTCTGGCACTTCCTGGACGAGACGCTGCATCTTCCTCAAGTTTCAATACGATGCCTACCGCTTTCTCATCCTCAACAACTTTGGGATGGCGCTTCGCAAAGTATTTGGCATATTTGTAGATGCTGTAATAGCAGGATGCGATATTGACAAAAGTCAGGATGGTTTTGTAAGGCATGTAGTATAGCAGACACAAAGCCGTGACAGCTTGTCTTCGGGAACGGAGATGGACCTATCCAATTTTATCAGTCAGAAACCCGTTACATGGGGCTTGATAATGTAAGCCAGAAGAAAAAGGAAACACTTACATAATTGAAGATTACGACATTGCCCATATACAAGCCCAAGGTAGCCACAAACATGTATGCCGTGAAACGTGGACGAACGTAAAATGATATGGGAAGGACGAATGGCGCTAGAAGATAGAGCAAGGTCTCATAGACCTCCTGGAACACAAACAGTTTCGTACCGATTTCCCACCACCCCAGCTTCCAACTGAAAAGTATGTACGACATATCGTAGTAGATTCCGTTAACAAAGAAGAAATTCCATCGGTAGAATCTTTGTTTCCATACGGTCATTCTGAAGAACGTATCAGCTATGATGAAAACAATTCGACGTTGTTTGGTTGTCCCTTACTCTCCAAACCCTCCTCTGGCACCACCACTGCCGAAGAATACAGCACTCGGTGTCTCGGTCTCAACAAAGACAGATGTGCACATTTGGATCCGACTGCCCAGTTGGCGAGCCACATGTCCGAAAAACCAATCTTCGCTGACCGAAAACCCAGGATGCTCTTCAAATGTCCTGACGAGCAACTCTCTATCCCAGATACTTATAGCTCCATGAGGAAAGGTTGCACTTCCCAATTTACCCGCAAACGCTCTTTGTACACCAGAGATCTTATACTCTATGTCCTGCGCTTGCTGACAGAGCGTTCCTCTGGTGCGATTTGGGCCAACACTCTTAATGGTATAACCGACACATTTTACGTCGCCTACTAGTCGATCTGAAACAATCGGAAAGTTGGGAGGTAAAAGACAGTCGTCATCGATCAGTGGAACGTATGGGAAACCCTTTGCAACGTAGCAACCGACAAATTGCGCGATGATCTTGGAGCCCAGCGGAGACCACGTATGAGACACACCATACCGTTCGCATACTGAGCTAGTACCATCCAAGGGTGTCGGAGAATTCCCGTTAGCAATTACCTACGCGTTCGTCAATCAATGTTTTTCATGTACATCTTTGACATATTGTTGGTGAACCACCTACAAATATGCTTTCTGCTGGGAATATCTTGAGAGCAGCTTCTAAGGTCGCACCAATGAGATTCTCCGACTTGTAGCATGGGATGAGCAAGGCTGTGTCATTCAATTTTCCATGATCAGCTCGAGCAGCTGCCTGGAACGGGGTTCTTTCAGGGGCGGTCTTTTCGAATGGGAGCAATAACGGTAAGTACGCGTAGCTGTGTGAATCCGTCAGTGCGAGACATGAAGGGAATGCAAAGACAATATACAGAAACCCTACGCCCAAGAATACCGCCGTTCCTGCAGAAACAGCTAGCTTACTGTTGAATAGTATATAAATCCACCATACTACCCCTTTCCAAAGAGGTACGCCAACCATCAGGAAGTAAATAGTTGCCAAGATAAGCAAGTAGAACATATACTGAAACCCAACCTGTGCGATGGTGCTCCGCCTCAATTGAACTTCCCGCACCTTGGCTTTTTCGTAGACATCGCTTAGGCTACTACGGCGGACGACGCTCGAAATATTTTCGACGGCGGTGCTGGCTCGGCGAATGAAATCAAGACCCGGTACCCACGATCTGGCCCCAGAGCTGCTCCGCCTACCACCTTGAGATTCCTCGGGAGCACAATTTCTGCCAATAAAGATGGGTAGAGGTGCAGTCACGTCATCTGCGGATGCAGGGAAACGATAGTTGTTGAGACTTTGGAAAACATAGGCATTCTGTGATGACTGGTCGGGAACCGCAACCAGTTGAGGTCTTCTCACTCCTGGCAGTTCAGCGCTTGGGGGTCGAAGGTTGGACTCAATCGATGTTCTACGACTCGTGACATTCGACCTTGCGAGGGTACCAATACTTATAGTCGCTGATCGTTGCAGTCTTCTGGTCGAGGTAGAATTGCGAGGGTCGACCGTCGTCTCGTCTGTCGTGGAGCTTCGCCGAGTTCCAAGGATTGGAAAAGCATTTGCCTTTGTCTCTAGACCGGTCTCCCTAGTTCTTCCAAGAGCTCCAATGCTGACTGATAGGGCCCTTCTTGCTCTACCTATAGCTACCTGCTGAGCATCGAACGTTTCCGTTGCATCGTTGCTACTGGATGTAGCGTTGGGCTGGACGCCTCCCCAGATATCGAGGAGTCCAAGGGGTATAGTAATATATTCTGAAGTCATCGCTGCTACCAATATTGGGCAAGATCAAAGACATAGAAGTAGGAAAGGATGACACAAGAGCATCTGGAGAGCAGGGAACGCAGCAGCAGCGCATCATGCTAGTTTTAAAGTCGCTAAAGCAGGCCAGGGTGGCCATGATGACCCGAAGACCCAAAGAACAGTCTCGGCAGTGTGCCTGAAGGAAGCGCGCCATAGTCTTTCGAAAGAGACCCGACATATTACGAAAACGAGTTTGTCATAAGGTAACAAAAAACGAAAACGCACCGCCACGGGAGGTTGCCATCAGGGTTATACTGTACTGCAAAGTCGGAGATCTGGGGGCCTGTATGCAGATTAGCGAGGGTCGGCGATGAGCTAGATTCCATCTTTATTAGCTATTGCCGGGTTCCGTGCACGGTGCACAAGTTGATCGGAGGCTGTTGATGGTATTACCTATTCCAGCTTTTCGTAAGGATAGAGTTGGTGATGTGGAAAGCTTATTCGCCATGGTGCGTCACCCAATTAAGAGGAGGCTTGGACATAACCCTAATCCGGATACGCCATTAGTCTACCGTGCGAATGCAGACATGTCCCAGATGACTCTTGGTTGACGGCAGGCGTACCAGCTTAGGTGACAAGGCTGCCTTTACCAGTGCAATGGCCGGAAATTCTCACGTGGATATGTTGGAATGAATCATCAGTTCATCGAATTCTGAAATGGATAAATGGCCAAACTCGGACTCAAATCCTTTGCGGGGATCAGACAATGATAGTTATGGACAGCGTAGACTTTCGTCTCTCGATTGAAGTCCTTTGACCCGTAGTATGATTGACACGGTGACCGTTGAGAACCTGTGGGAATCGATAGCCCTAGTGTTGTCAAACATGTTCCGTTGCCGCTAGGAGTGTCCTACAAAAAACTTATATATGTATAACCCATTCTGTCATCATAAAACAGATCACAACTGCTCATTAACAAACAGAGCTGCCATTCCTTGTCCAGTCCCAATACACATGCTCGTCAACAAAATCTTCTTCTTCTGCCTCCGGCACTCACTCAAACCCGTGCAGATCTGCCGGGCGCCTGTAGCACCGAGCGGATGACCTAAAGCAATAGCACCACCTCTGATGTTCATCTTTGCATGATCAATACCTAGAACATCTTTGCAATATACTGCCATTGAGGCAAAGGCTTCGTTGACCTCGATGACATCGATGTCGGTAGAAAGATTGAGGTTGAATTTAGAAAGCAACTTAGGAATGGCTAGAGAAGGGCCGATACCCATAATCCTGGGAGCAACACCAGCGACCGTAGCTCCGCAGAATTTTGCAAGGATTGGCTGCTTCATGGCGAGAGCCTTGGAGCGTTTCATGAGGAGGACCGCCGCAGCTAGAAGGGGGGTTTAACACATGAGACATGGAGAAAAGCACATGAAGGTATGGCGGGGTTGCTTACCTCCGTCTGTGACTTGACTGGAATTCCCGCCTGTGCTCTTGTCGCCGTAGTCTGGGAACGCAGGCCGGATCTTACTAAGGCTTTCGAAGGTGGTGCCATATCTCGGGCCCTCATCTTTGGTCAGAGTGACTTCCTTCTCTTCACCGGATTTGGGATCCTTGATGGTTGTGGTAATAGGGGCTATCTCATCATCGAACCACCCCGCCTTCTGCGCCCGTTCTGCACGCTGATAGGATTCAGCAGCGTATCTGTCTTGTGATTCTCTTGAAATGCTGTAATCTTTGCCAACGTTTTCCGAGGTCTGGCCCATTGGCTGCATGCAGTCTGCCGCATCCTGGTTTTTGAGTATTTCTTCGTGGAATGGCTTAGGCGCGCCACCACCGTGCGTCATTGACTCGGCACCAATGGCCACACCGATCTCAATGCTCCCTGAGCTTACCTGGTTCGCGATATCTTGGACGGCTTTGAGACCTGACGAGCAGAAGCGGTTGACCGTAGATCCACCTGCAGTGACTGGGAAACCTGCGGCAAGAGAAGCAGCACGGACAATGTAAGCAGCGCTTGCATCACCAACCTATACATATGTGAGCGAGTGTTGAACGTTAACATTCCTGATGAGAACATACATTTCCAAGGCAGACATCCTCTACCATCTGAGGGTCAATGTTCGATTGTTCAATGACTTTCTTGAGCAGCGAATAAACCATGTAATCTAGCGGAGTATCTTTGAAGCCCCCCTTGAAGGCCTTGGCCAATGGCGTCCGGATTGCAAGTGTGATGACTACATCATCCGGGGTTTTCTGCGTACTGTTGCCAAAGGGTACAGAGGTCAGCGTGTAGAATAGGTCATAAGAATCGGGAGCCTATTTACATAGCTGAAAGTCCACTTTTGCCGGGTGTAAGGTGGCTGAGGATGGAATTGAGTCTCTCGGTCGCCATTTTGGTATATATATTGATATATGTTTTGACAAGAGGAAGATTTGAGGTGGAAAGGTGGAGAGGTGGAGAGTTGTACTTTCGAGAAACGACGTAGTGTGGGGATTCTGTGACCGCAGAAAGCCGAGGCACGTTGATTGCTTGCTAAGGTGCTAAAGTCGCGTGCCTCGGTACCGGGCTACCGGCTAGAGTACTGCTAGTCACGCGGGTAGCAAAAAAAGCCGGACTCACAAATTTTCCCCGCACCCAACCATCAAATTTACTACTCATTTTTCCGAGAACCATGGAACCAGAGGATCACTACAACCATCATGACACTTCTACTAAGGCTAAAGTTCAGGGAGCCATTGAATTCTGCGAGCGAATGAACATATCGTACTTCAAAAACGATGTTTTTAAAACGTTCGAAGTGTCAAAACAGCAAGAATATCAGATGCTTCAGTCTGAGACCTTCGCACGTCGACGAAACAACGATTCTGAACACGAAGAAACGCGTGATCGTAAATCACTGATATCGAACAAAGATATACGGGAAATGAAAAGAGTTTTGAAGTCGAAGAGCTTTGAAGTCAGAGCTTTAACATGAAAGCAATTAGACTTCGAAATGAGTCTGAAGTGTTCAGACGATACAATTAAGAGAGCTATGAGAACAATGAACTATCACAAGTGCATTGTCTGTATGAAGAGCTGAGTTTTATCTAGAACAGTCACTAAAAGAATTGAATACGCTGTCATCATGTTGAAAAGATATTCTGAAGAGAAGAATTGATGATCAGTTCAATTCAGCGATGAGATTCACTTTGAATACGAGTCTCAAGAAAAGCTGCGAATTATACAAAAGTCAGATCAAAGATACTGCATAAACTGCATACAGAAGATAAATTCATCTAAAGATAAGAATTTAAAGAGACAGCATTGCTGAGCTGCAGTAGATCATAATTTCAAGTCGAATATTCATTTTTACGACGTGCTCGAAAATATCAATGAAAAACTCACTCTGAAAATCTACTTGAAGCAAATTTTGAAGTCTATAGTCAAGCTCTGAATCGAAAATCATTTTCGTTTCGTGCTGAAGAAGAATGATGATTCAGATCATGAAACAAAGTCAAAAAACATCGTTAAAATCTGAAAACAAGAGAACAAGCTGAAGCACTACTTCAATTGTACATCTTCATCTGATTTATCTTCTATAGAAAACATGTGACAGATATCAAAACAGAAGCTTCGAAAGTATTCTCATTGAAATGATCACACTACAAAGAAACTAATTTACGAAGAATGATCTCATGTCTCACAGAAGTACATAAATGAGAAGATCTCTACTATGTCAGAGCGATTAAAGGTAGTTATAGAAGAAGAGAGTAGAATGACAGACTATTAAAATATAATATATCTCTTTTAATTTAGTAGTAAATTTGATGATTGAACGCAAGGAAAATTTGTGAGTTCGACTTTTTTTGCTATTCGCGTGCTAGTCACTTTACTCATATAAATACTCACGTGATACTTTACTGACACAATGCGAGCATTGTTCAAAGCTACTATGAGGCTGGCTAGAAATGTCTTTATATCGTGTCGTGATACGAAGATTGACATCAAAAGTTCTCGAACTGCGCTACTGCATCCTCATACAAATTTGTATGTATTCAAAGAACTAGCGTCGAAGAAAATCACAGTCTTCTCAGTCATACAGCCTTCTCAGTCATCACATCAAATTTATCAGTTCTTCTCATCAATCTTCTCTTCGACTTTCACCTCATTGATCTTTATCTCATTGATCATCTCATTAACGTTCATCTTGCTACCGTCAGGCCTTCTATCTGCCTTACGACGTTGATATTGCTTCTTTCGATCGATTTTATTGTAGAGTCGTATGTCATCTTCTGATCTATCTTCTCTATAGTCATTATCTTCTTCTACTTCGATAATTTGCTGTATATGACGTGATATTCTTCTTATTCACTTCTGAATGCGTTTCTGACTCAACTTCTTGTTTCAGCAGATTGTTCAAGCCTTCGTCATTGCAATTCGACTTCAAGAAGCTTCTTTTCGAGTTGTTTGACGCTTCATTCATCATCAGCACGACTCGATAGCGTTAAGATTGGCAGGCGAATTGACTGATTATAGAAGACGTAAAATACTCGCATTCATGAAGATGACATCTTGATGTTTTAATGCATGAGCTGATGCTTTATCTTTCTGTATCAGAGTATTCAAATGATCGATCATACACTTACGAGCGAAAGAAATAAGCTTGAGCAGCAGAATTTTCTTCTGATAGCGATAGACTGATCGTCGGGTCGGGTTTCGGGTTGACATTTTGGACCCGAACCGAGATTGGGTCGGGTTGCTCATATTTTCAACCCGACGCGACCCGACCCGCCAAGAACCCGAGCTTGGCGTCAAGAGGGCTAAATATAGAAAATTTTCCGGTTTTTGACTTTTGCATTACCTTTTTGCATTACCTTTTGATAGAGAGCTGTTACGATCTTGGCCTATCCTCGGCTCTATCCTCGGCCCTATTCTCGGCCTATCCTCGGCTCTATTCTCGACCTCGATTACCCCTAATTGAGCCTAGTGAGCATCCGAGCTAGAAGTGATGTCATCGAGTCTCTGCGTCATCTGTGTAAGGAAGGCGCCAACCCTTTCGGGCCTAGCGCAGAGGTCAGGAACACACATAGAAGGGTTCACCTAGCACTCGGCTAAACCTAGCAGTCGGACAGCCCTATAGGGCTGATAATCCACATTTCATATTTTATTGCTTCAAACGATTCGTTTTAGGTGAACTACGTAGCTAATAGAACCTCTTCGGGGCTCTTATGATACGCATGCCTCGTTCTGATTGACCAGTTATAGATATCACGTTATTTCTCTGCTTCTGATTCTGATTCTGATCCTGATCCTGATTCTGCTTCCGCTTCAGCTTCAGCTGCCTAACTCGTAGCTTAACTATCAGCTGCTTCTTCTTCTTTTGTCTAGAGCTTGCTGTCATTGATGTCGAAGTGAAGAGCTCAGGGCCTAGACGTAGTAAATCATTGATCTTCTTATTTCACATCTTTGTTTGTTGAGCTGAGATCGTTTTGATTTGCGAATGACGTTTCAGGAACTTCTGAAATCAATTGACTTCGACTGACTTATCGTCGCTCTTTTTTATTAGTAGTTCTTTAGCTATCGAACGTACTTGCTTCACACGAGAAGATCAGCCTCAAGCCTGAAGACGTAGAATTCAGTCACGTATAGCTGCTTCTTGTTACGAGCGTACCAAGGCTGAACAAGGCTGAAGCCAAGGCTGAACAAGGCTGAAGCCCTAATCAATTCGCAGTGAACGCTAGCGAGTTCCCTGCGTAATGATTAGGGCTAACCAGCGAGCTAGCCAGATATGGCCCAGATATGGCCCAACACCCTTTTCCTTCCCCAACACCCTTTTCTTTCACCAACACCTTGTTCACCTACATCACATTCTTCCCGTGTCACAAACACATCCCTTTCGGGCCTAGCGCAGCCTCTGAACATTACATAAATAGAAGCTCTTGTACCAACCTTCTTCTGTATTCTTAATATTCAGTTATAGCTACCTCTAAAGATCAAGCACTATTCAACCCTGACTTCCGCTGGTTGACTCACCTAGGCACGGTCCTGACACTTCTTCTTTGAAGCTAAGTCTTTGAAAATGCTGATTGCGTGCAGAAGCAGCCTTTCGATCATTGATTTGATTCGTAAGAGTACTCTTTGATACAGGTTCTTCCTGCAGCGGGCTGAACATTGCTTAAGCGTTGCCGAGCTTGTTCAGATATAGCTGACTTACGCTCTCATACAAATAATTCTTGTTAAGAGGCTTTTTGCTAATGCAATGTTCAGCCCGCTGCAGGAAGAATCTGTATGTCATGTTGACGAGCGAGTTTTGCTTTGAAAGAACTTTCGTTGGCTGCTGTAGCCTCATTCCAACGGGCTTGAGCAAGCGTTATGCGCTCTTCCTGTGAAAGTTCAATATCTTCAGAAGGTATGAAGAACATAGGGGGGGTGGCTGCCATCGTTTTGCTGATATGTTGAAGAATTATACGTTGGTAGCAATAAAATATGAAATGTGGATTATCAGCCCTATAGGGCTGTCCGACTGCTAGGTTTAGCCGAGTGCTAGGTGGACCCTTCTATAAGCTGCGAGTTCTATCCTGTAGATACTTTCCTTCCTTAGTATTTATCTATTAGTTAAATGACACTCATATGATTCGCTCTATGCTGGCCCCTAACAGGAGCCATGAAGGGGAACATGAAGGCCGTTTGGTAGAGAGTCATAAAGGGGAACATGGAGGGGAAACATGAAGGGGAACATGAAGGGAAACATGAAGGGGAACATGAAGGAGAACATGAAGGGAAACATGAAAGGGAACATGAAGGGGAACATGGAGGGGAACATGAAGGGGAACATGGAGGGGAACATGAAGGGGAACATGGAGGGGAACATGGAGGGGAACATGACGGGGAAACATGAAGGCCGTTTGACTTTGGTAGAGAGTCATGACGGGAAAACATGGTAGGAAGCCATGAAGGGGAATCATGTAGACTGTTCGACCAAGCTATTTACACCTACCTAATATCTTGTCGGGTCGGGTCGGGTTTTCGGGTCGGGTTGTCGGGTCAAGCTTCTCAACCCGACCCGAGTGCTTGGGTTCAACTTCTCAACCCGACCCGACACTTTTCCAAAAAAAATCCAACCCGACCCGACGCGGTCAGTCTAGATAGCGATATCAATTAATGTCTTCTTTATTCTTTCTGATCATCTTATCATGATTCTGATCCCACTTTCATTTAGACTTCGAATCTGCTTTATTTCGAAGATTCATTCTTCGCATGAAGATTTTCAGCTCTCATGTCTCTTTAGCAGTCGACTTCAAGACATCGTTAATACGCTTAAGCTTCTCGACAGAAGTCTTCTTCTGAGCAGCTGTTTCGACTTTCCAGATATGATAGAGATTCTTCTTATCATAGCTGAAGCTACTTCATCACATGAACTTCGAGAATTCTTTGAATCGACGACGAGTGCAGATCTTACCATGTACTTCATTGAATGTTCTTCATACTCTAGTTTTGCCTTGTCGACTACTCATAATAACGCTGATTTCATCGATTCAGATGATCTTCTTTCAGTTCTTCAAAGTTCAGTTCTTATATCGCATGCAGAAGTGATAGCGAGTCTTCATCATAACTTCGATTAAGTCGAATTTTTGAGTGAGTTTGCATGCTTGAAGATTGTTTCGCTTCATAATTCGAAGTATAGTGATGAAAGATAGATCTGTTTCATATTCTAGATGAGCTGAAGGTTTTTCTCTATCGTTTCTATTCTTTCGCACTGTAATTTGTTAATGAAAGAGAATAAAAAGCGAAGAAAATTCGCATCTGCATCAAGAATCTCTGCTTTCTTTTCAGCATTTGCCTTTCGGGGTCTGTCAGAGCGAGATTCATCGACGACGTAGTTCATCTTCATAATAGAAAACTCATCCTTGTTATATTCACGATCTTTAGCCTTTTTAATGATTCGATAAACGGACGATACAGTCATTTCAGCCGATGCAGCAGCAATTTTCTTTTCAATCCCGGCCTCAGCCAAGAGGGTGGCTTGAATTCTCTGAGTCGGCGTCGTATTTCCTTCATTATTAGGCATGATTATGGATGATGACAGTGAGACAGCTGCTTAGGAAACTGCTGAAGTTCGAAGGTAGAGTCGAATTTCCAACAAAAATTTGATGGGAGGGCTGTAATCTTCTCCGGCGCTAGTTCTTTGAATACATACAAATTTGTATGGGGGTGCAGTAGCGCAGTCCGAGAACTTTTGGTGTCAATCTCCGTAATTATTCCCTCAATGTAAAGCATTCAATGTTCTAAGCTCTGGAACAGGCCAACCGATTAGTGAGGAGGAATTGTTTCAATACTCCAACGGTCGTTTCTTGGTAGATGAGAGACAGCAATTGTTGAAACGATAAGTCAAATTTGATGTTCAAAAATTGTGCGATGCAAGATCGACAAGATGGAGGGAGGATTCAGCAAAGCCTTTCTGATGACTACAGACGATGGAGCAGAAGTGGTGGCCAAAATTCCCTGCCCAATCGCTGGCAGAGCTATGTACTCTACAGCCTCTGAAGTTGCTGTTCTTCAATATGGTCTAGAGCTTTCCTGATTACAGAAGCTATTCAAAGCTAACATCCTAGGGACTTAGTGAGCTCTCATACAACAATATCTGTTCCTGAGGTTTTGGCATGGAATGCAGATTCGTCGAACCCAGTCGGTGCTGAATATATTATCATGGAGAAAGCTCCTGGTGTTCAACTTTTCAAGGTATGGAATGACATTACAGAAACCGACCGTCTTGAGCTTATTAAACGCTTGACCCAATTGGAGCACCAGCTCACGGATATTCGGTTTCCGGCTTATGGCAGCTTGTACTTTCGGCACTCGATCTCGAAGGCATCTGAACAGATATCACGAGATTCGTCAGAGGATCCAAGGGGTTTGTTTTGTGTTGGCCCTGCATGTGGTCCACCGTGGACTGATGGCGCTTCTCCGGGCGATTTGCAGCCCGATATTGATGGGCCTACTCTCATGAAATTTGGGCAAGGGCTTGTACAGAGATGTATCGCTCGAACTCGTCTCCCCACACCAGAAAACATCAATCCACTTCTTCACGGCGCAGTACAAGACCACCTCTCCACACTCAACGTAACTATGGAGCTATTACCGAACCTAATGAAGTATGATCCGTTGGTTGAAAGATCAAGGCCAACAATATGGCACACAGATCTACATACGGGTAACATATTTGTATGATCGCAGGACTATACTCAAATAGTCAGTCTCATTGATTGGCAATCTACATCCATCTCTCCTCTATTCTTGAGCTGCCATCAAATTCTCAAGACCTCGACACCGATAAGAACGAAATAGCTTTATTTCAAAAATATCGGGCTATCTGCGCAAAAGCCTACGAGGTCGCAACGTACCTTAATAACTATGACGCTTATACTGCAAAACGGAAATTCGCCGAACCATTACGAGAGCTATTTAGGAGGATTGAAGACACATGGGTCGATGGTATTGTTCCTCTTCGTACCTGCCTCATCCAAATCTTCGAGAAATGGGAGGAAATACAGTTTCCGGACCAATGTCCAATCTACTTTACCCCCATAGAAGTCGCATCTCATGGACGGGAATTCTTGGAGTACAGTTAGTGGCACGAAGTACAAAATTTCGCAAAGAAATATCTTAGCAGAGATGCTGAAGGTTGGGTGCCTCCGGAAGCAGACTGGGATAAGAAACAGTTACAAAACAAGATGCTTCTGGATTTTATGGTCGAGCGCCTGGAAACTCAGAAGACGGCAGAAGAGGTGAGGCAAATGTGGCCTTTCCCAACGTAATAAGCATCCTCTCTCCTCAGACTTCCAGAATCCGGAAGCAATGCTAGGGGTCAGTTTGTGCCATGCAAGAGGGATCTTTCCGCCTCTAGCCCAATTCACAGCAAGACACCAAATCTCATATTGTCCGCATGAGGTCCATCTGAAACATCCGATTTTAAAGTCGCCTATCTTCCCGGAGAATTTACCCTAGTTCAATTGGTCAGCAGCTGTTCGAGACCGCCAGGATGCAGAATGTCAGTAACAATGACCGGGAGCCAAAATACGCCAGGTTGGCTATTGGACTGAATGACAGTTTGAGCAAAGGAATTCGAGATTGATCATTTCCATATGTTCCTTTATCCAATGCCTCCTGCCGCACCGGCTTTGTAATAGACTCGAGCCAACGCTTGTGGTTTTTCAGGAAAACGACGAGTCCAGCTGTCCCTTTGGATCTTTATGAAGACCGGTTATTGTTCACTAACTTTCTGCACCCCTGGTGGATCGTTCAACAGTACTTATTGGTTTTCCATATCGGAAGGGGATGCGTTATCTCTACGAAGAGATGGCATTACAAGTGATTATACCCCTCACACAAGCCATATCTTGGCCTGCCCATCCTCAGGCCTCCACATATTTTTAGGTACCTCTTTCAAGTCCCTTTCCGGTGTTTTTGGATCGGTCGTAGTTGTAGCAAGGTTTGCGTATCATTCACTCTTCTCTTTCTTCTGAGGCATCATGCTTGGCTTGAGGATTCACTTGAAGACAGATTTCCTTTCTGTCACCCATCGCTCCACCTGCATCGAGCCATAGTCGATGATCTAAAGTCGTAGTTGTTTGCTTGGGCTAGGACAATCCGGTCCTGACGTGTGAGCGGCAAAGACTTTCCCAAACAGATTCCATTCCAGCAACGCCACGCCGAAGTATTCTAGGGTCTTGAAGACTTTGAATTTTAAATTCTGGGTTTGATTCTATGAGACGCTGGCGTTCCACATGTTGCGTTTTGTCATCATCGATATAATCCTCAGAGTCAATTTGGTTACGGTAGTTATTGCACGAGCTACATGCTTCTATGCGAAATAGTAAGTCGGTGAATAGATCCTCATTGAAGCCTGAGGCACATCTCATGTAGTTGCTGCGCGACTGAGCCAAGTACCTTACGTGTACCTTTTGTGAAGTCGCCCAAATCATGCAAGCTAACCTCATTGAGGGATTGGCCCATGTAAGGTTGTTGGCAGCTGAACAAAACTCACGTACACAGACGCAATCAAGCCTTGATTCGTCTAATGTACTTTTTGGTTCGTCGCATTGTCTGGTCACATCTACCTCACTCGCTGAGATCAGCCGACCGCGACATTAAGTTAATAGCACTCCTGCAATCGTGTCGAAAAGCCAAAGGAGCCATGGCGCCCTTTCTCAGGACCACGAGCTAAAGGTACGTAGATCCTCGTGTCGTGAAACATACGAGAAGCCACCAATTGCTCAAGCATGATCGATAACTCTGTGAATACATTGATTCACGGGTGCAGGATGTCTTCGTGGCCCGGATGCTTGACCGAGCAGGGCTAAGGCTGGCTGAACCTCAGGTGAATCCGTGAGTGGTGCGATGCGTTCTAGGTACGTTGCACAACCGCACTATTAGCGTGTGCAGAAAGCTATGGATTCCTTGGCATCGCAATTGTCGCGCCCCCCCAAATTTACTATTGAATCCAGACATTCTCAAACCTTCAACGCTTTCGCATTAGAAAAATTAATCAAACAGGTAAATATGAAGCTGGTCAAACGTCTCAACTAGACAACTACTGATCTTCTGTGTAGCTAGCTATGACAGGTCCACTGGCTTCGGCCCTTCGCTCGAAGATACTACGCCTCCTGCTTTTACATTGAAGCCTCTTCGTCATCGCCGAAGAGGTTCACTGTCATCGTAACACCGTTTATACTATGCAAGAGAATCTCTTCATGTATGACTCTTCCTTTAGATCTCAGTTTCGAAGAGCGTCCTTCGAAAGATCTTTTCAGTCGCTGAAGACTTTCTAATTACATATCTGAAGCAACAGTCATGAGTCATGCAGAAAGAGATGATGTGGTTTCTATGAGAGAAGTGGGGTATACATGTTCATAGGTTCACGATATTCAGAATTCTGAAAAAGAGACACTGAAGTGAAAAGAGAAGACAGCGTGTCGACATCAGACAGAACGATGAGCTGCGATTAAACTGAATTGCCTCTCTTTCTTCTCTGCGACGACGTAAAGTCTCTTCTTCATCAAATTGAGCAATCTCTGCAGATCGAGTTCTTTTCTCTTGTGATCTCTGAGCTCTGACACGGTCTGCAGCATCCGCCTGTCGCTGAAGCTCAACGGCGTGAGCCTCGCGTACTTTCTTCGCTGCTTTGAAATTATCAATGATATGTCTCTTGAAATTGCGGGAGCAATTGGCTTTGACAGCAGCGTCTGCAGTGTTTGCTTTGGCAGCAGCCTCTACAATGATTCTAGCAGCGGCGTCAGGCTTGACTTTGCGAGCAGCGTCTGCTTTGACTTTGCCAGAAGGTTTCTTCGTTGATGAGGTGCTTGAGGGGATGAGTGAATCCTCTAGAGGTAGTTTCTGACTTCGGCGTGACGACGGCATGATGGCTTCGCGGCTCGGGGAGGGGCTAAAAGGATGTTAGCACTGTGAATCGTTTGAATAGCTTCATATTTACCTGTTTGATTGATTTTTCTAATGCGAAAGCGTTGAAGGTAGCGAGAATACCAAGAATGTCTGAATTCAATAGTAAATTTGGGGGGAGGCGCGACAATTGCGATGCCAAGGAATCCATAGCTTTCTGCACACGCTATTCTAATAACATGCCAAGCCTTATAAGGTTTGTTTACGAGGTCGGTTCAGAGGCGTTTATAGCGCTCGCGTCTGGTACCCAAGGCACTACTACACGAAGTTTTGGCCAATTCTCGCTAAATTTGGGAGTAGTTGCTACGGTGTTTTGCGCACGACGATACAGTACGAGGGGATGGTGCGGTAATCAGCCACAGGTTCTATTCCCGAGACGATGGCTGCTCCCAGGCTACCAGTAATATTGTTCGGTATCCCCCACAAGTTTGAACAAGCAACACAGTACGAGGACATTTCTCAGCCAGGTTGACTGGCCCAAGGTCAGAGGTCCTTGGCAGCAACAAGCCCCTGATGACCAGGAATTCGGGTTATATGGTTGGATGAGTGGGATTGAGAGCTAGGATCGTTCTCTCTGGGAGAACTTCTTTCTGTTTGGACCATCAAAGGCTGTATTGGCGTCATCACCTACGCGGCAGACTCCGCCATGGCACCCCTTTCAAGGCGTAGATACCTGAATACGCGAGCCACACAGTCCCCAATCAACTTGGATGGGCTTGGAAGTCAATCTGGTATGTCCTTTGCTCAAATTCAGGCAAATTCCCACTTGATGCGGCAATCAAGAAACAGCGTGTAATGATAGCCGTCAGAGAGATGTGTGCTGAGACGGACAGATAGCATTGTGGAACATGATCCTGGGTGTCAAAAGGAGTGAGTATATCATGGCTGGTCTGCATCTCCACGGGCTACATAGCTGGCCAGATCGCAGCGCAGTCGTAGCAACGATCACGGGTGTGGAAAATGTTGTGCTGAAAATACATCCATATACGAAAGACCTTCACCCGGCTTCCTGCTATGCACATGGTCCAAGGTGCTACGAACCTGCCCACGTTACTGTAGTACAACGGAAGATCTCATTACGTTTTCCAGAATACGTACTCAGCCTAAAGGATTTTCCTCTTCCATCTACATTTCCCTAGTACGAGTAGACTCTTCGCCCTCATGTTCAACCTTGTACAGCCACTTCCTAGATTTCTTCGCTTAAGCGAGGAGAGTGGTCAAACTTTTACTCCCCAAAACTCAGCTTCGTATTCATTGGTGCTGTGTTCAATTTCAGCCTTCCCAAAGCATCATAGCTACTACGGAACTTGCCTGCATCTTCAACCTCAAGAGCCAGTACGCTCGTACACAGTATTGAGAGCACTTCAGCTTTGCTTTGGCAAGAGCTATCTGAATACGAGGCCTTGCTGTATAAAGATGCTCCTATACCTCAAGGATTCCTCTCTCCATCCTGCCCATTCTCTCATCTCATCATCTAGATCAAAACCTCGTACGCAAGACTCCACATTCGCCGCAAAGATTTTTCCTGCTGTGAAGCGTCCAGCATGGACAAGTTCAATTCTGTTATCAAGCTTTTCGCTTCATCGCTGTTCTTGTTGTCTCCAACGTTGGTCAATGGAATAGCCCTGCCTGAGACCCACAATCCACAATGCGGGTATGGTTACGGCGCCTGCCCTCAAGGTTATGACTGTGTGACGAACAGTGCCTGTTAGTATGGTTTGCTATCGGTCTACTCCTGCTAATGATTGCTGGGTAGATGCGTATGGGCCGAGCTCTGTTTGTCAACCCTACAGTAGCACTCCATTGTATACACCACCTTCCAGTACTCCAGTCTACAGCTCCAGTACTCCCGTCTACAGCTCCAGTACTCCCGTCTACAGCTCCAGTACTCCCGTCTACAGCTCCAGTACTCCCGTCTACAGCTCCAGTACTCCAGTCTACAGCTCCAGTACTCCCGTCTACAGCTCCAGTACTCCCGTCTACAGCTCCAGTACTCCAGTCTACAGCTCCAGTACTCCAGTCTACAGCTCGACTACTTCTGTCTGCAGCCCAAAAACTGTCTACATCTCGACTACAACAGTCTACGGTTCTAGCAGTCCAGGATATAGTTCTACTACTTCTCGCTACACCGACCAATACGGCAAGGACTACAGCACTCCTATCTATAGCCCCAGTACTCCTATCTATAGTCCGACTACTCCAGTATACTCGCCCCCTACTTATACCGACAAGTACGGCAAGGACTACAGCACTCCAGTATACAGCCCCACTACTCCTGTCTATAGTCCCACTACTCCAGTATACCACTCATCTTCGTCTTGCACCGATATCTACGACAGTCATTGCACTACTCCGATATACACACCACCGGCCCATTGCACCGACAAGTACGGCAAGGACTGTACCACTGCTATTTACACTCCTACAACTCCGATCTATACGCCTCCAGCCTGTACCAGTGGGTATGGAGTTTACTGCAGTACATCGCCTTCCTCCCCTAGTGGCGGCCCCTATTCGAACAACACATACCACGGAGGCTCTGGAAATGGAGGCGGCTCAGGAGGCGGAGGCGACGGGAATGGCCAAAACTCCACATTCACCCCTGTCGTTGGTTGTGGAAAAGTCGCCCTGCGGCGAGAGATTAACGATCTCCAAAAGAATCATCCAGACGTCTTCAATATGTTACTTCTCGCTCTCGAAAGCCTTCAGAACGTCGATGAAAGCAAAGATCTAAGCTACTACCAATTAAGTGGTGAGACAGACGCTTTCTCTCGCGGTTATAGCAAGCATTTTCTAATCGTGTTTCGGTCTAGGAATCCACGGATATCCTTGGACTCCATGGCAATATCCAGCTTCTTCGGTTGTCAATCCAGGGCTAGGATATTGCGAACACAGTTCGCCCATTTTCACTACTTGGCATAGACCTTACCTCGTGCTTCTGGAGGTGCGTTTTTCTTTCCGTACTCAGCTAACATCCTGATATTCCCCTGCTAACATATCACGAATTGGTAGCAAGTACTTTACAAGGAAGCAAAATCGATTGCAGACCAGTTCAGTGGCTCCGACAAGGCGAAGTATCAGGCAGCTGCAGAAGAGGTCCGCATCCCGTATTGGGATTGGGCTTCTCCGGATACCCAGTCGCACATCCCTGCCAGTGTGCAAGAGACTACTATTACCGTCGTCAAGCCTGGATCTGGGTCCACAACAATCCCAAATCCACTCTCTAATTACCGCTTTTTGAAGCCTCAGGATCCAAACTCAGTAAGCTACATACTCATCCTTTCCTGCTACAATCTTAATCGCAGCCACCGCTAACAAATCTCCACAGGGACTCGGCGCAACAACTATCCGCGGCTCAGACGACAGCATCCTAGTCAGCTCCTCCCCATCCCGCCAACAACAAACCCTCGACCTCTTTACCGACACCACCTACCAACAATTCTCCTCCGATCTTGAGGGCATCCACAACGTCATCCACGTCGACGTAGGCGGAAACATGGTCTTCGTTTCGCAAGCAGCCTTCGATCCCATCTTCTGGCTCCATCACTGCAACGTAGACCGTCTTATGGCCATGTATCAAGCCTCTCACCCAGGGCTCGTTGTAACCCCAGGCCCCAGATCGCCGACACAAGCGCTTGGGGGCCCAGGGCCAGATGATATCAGTACACCTTTGTATCCCTTCCGGCACCCGGATGCGAAAGAGTGGACGTCTAATGATGTCAGTACCGCGGAGAGTATCTTTACGTATGGCTATGCGTACCCAGAGGTCCAGCCAAGCAGTGGATCCTCGGCAAGTCTACAAACCCAGGCCACGCAGAAAGTGAACGAGCTGTACGGCCCAGATATAAACAGCCACTCATTCCAGGGCGTCGATTCCGGTGCTCCGCAAACTCCAACCGCGCGCCTCGAATGGTCAGCCAACGTCCAGTGTGATATGTCCGAGCTCTCCGGGCCCCATCAAATCCTCATCTACATCGGCCCCTACGACAAGTCCTCCCCAGACAACTACGCAGACGTTTCCAAGCTTGCGGGTACCGCGGCCATCTTCTCAGGTTCGCAGATGCCCATATCCTCGCCAAACAAACTACTCAATATCAGCGTTCCCCTCACCGAATCCCTGATCCAAGAAAGTACGCCTCTGCACCCCCAAGCCGTCGTCCCGAAACTGGCAGACCAGCTCCACTGGGTCGTACAGAAAGTTGGCGAGGGAAGCTACGATACCATCCCCACCACCGACCTCCCCTCTCTGAAAATCGCCCTCATCTCCCACCTCGCCTCCTACTCCCCTGACAAGTCCCAGCTGCCCCAGAAATCCGATGCCCAAACCCATCCGGATGCCACGGCCGGCAAGGAGGGTGGGCTGCAGGCAGGTCAGGCGCCGCCGGTGGGATATACGGCGCCACAGGTCCTCAATGGCACCTTGCCCACTAACTCGACAGGGGGGAGTGATGTTGCAGCGCCGTCGGCGAGAAAGTAATGCAGGGAGCTCGAGGCAGTTGGTGGGTAGCCGCGTAGCAAGTTAATAGTGGGTAGTGTGTGGTTTTGGTGGTCAGTGAGTGGTGAGGGAGACTGTCGTAATGGGGAGAATGTCGACGCCAGGATGACCGGGAGGATGGGATAGGTTCGGAATTTAGCGTTGCTCAATCTCACTTTTATGGGACGCCGGCGTTCCCATCTGTCGAGTTGTTTATCTGTTTTGACCTTCTATCTCATAGCGCTTTAGTCATTCCAGTAACTGCTCCAACACCTTCTCTCCCCCATTTTCTATCCTCGTATCCCCCCCCATGCTTGAATCCTGCCAGACCTACAGCCTCTCGAATCAAACCGCGCGATTCACCAATATGGTGATTGGTGAATGGTTATGATACATATGCTGTAAACTAAACCCCCAAAGGAAAGACCCCCCTCTCTCTCTCTCGTCAACGTTCAAAAGTACGGTTTTCCAACCCCCGCATGAGATAATTCGGGCGCGGAAACGAAGAAACAATTGACGATCCCCGCGTTTTCTTCGCACGGCGAGATGCACAAAAGCACACTCCTATGCCTAGAACGGGCTGTGGTGGGTGTTCTTGTCGTTAATTTTTTTTTTTTTTTGTGGAGAGAGAGAAAGGTCTCTGAGCCCACATGCGAATTATATATGCTGGTTGAGCGCTAGAATTTTGGCTCGGGGGAGTGTTGTACGTGAGTTCGCGGGAGAGAGAGATATGTGTGTGTGCGCTTGATATGGGGATTTTGAATAGGGATGGTGTGGGGGTGGGGGTGGGGGTGGGGTTGGATAGTAAATCTATTTCGCAAGTTGTTCGTATGTATGTAACAGCGAATTTTGCTGGGGTTTTTGGGATAGGGGATGGAAAGAGTGGTTTTAGCGATGTTGGGGTGAGGGTTGGGGGGGGGGTTCTGTGATTTGCGGATCAAAGCAAAGGTTTTCTCATTGCGGAGTTAAAGACAAGGGCATACAAGGAAGGGCGAGGAGGAGAGAGATCGAGTAGGAAGGAAGAGATAGGAAAATGGGGGAAGGAAAGGTGAATGGGCAGGGAAATGGGGGGATACTGGAAGGAGGAGAAGAACGTGTTTAGAACATTTCGGGGAAAGCGATCAATCGTCAGCAAGCCCAGAGGGAGGTACTATTGTAGGCATGCGTGTTGTGTGACCGTGTCGCCTGAATGAATGCTTTCGTGCGTCTTCTAACCTCTGTTTGGCTTTTGTGAGTATTCGGATTACCAACTCATCCGTAGAGCTCGAAAGCGCAGACTGCCATACACAACTCTATGCTCTTTTCAACCCATATAGGTGGCTTTTATCTGATCGCGGTCGACAGCTGAAAAGCTGTTCTTTTGGCCCACGCTTGGTGCAGACCGGCCACTCATCTCGAAAGTCTAACTCTTCTGCAGTATTTCTTCAGTCCCTATCTAAGTGCTTTCTCTTTCCCTCAGTTAATCGTCTTTATCTCCTGTATAAGGCTCCTTCGAAATCTCAACGGTGAACAGTACCCTTGCCGTTGATTTCACCGTTACGGAAGCGCTCTTGATGTGGTTGCTAGTACTGACTTGCCCGCCGAAAACGGTAGGCCAGTTTTTCACATCCCATTCAAGACCCTCGGTTGTTATCGTTGCAGGTGTTCCAAGTGGAATGATACCAACACTCTCACCAAGGGCTCCAGGAGCCACTGGGGTCGTAATTTCGCTTTCACCCTCGCGCAAGCAAAAGATAATGCTTTCTGGCGTGATCAGATACAAGTCGCGGATAACCAAGGACGGAAATCGACTGGGATGTCGATCGCCTTGATTTGCATACAGAAGATTCAGATTAGAAAAGGCTTGATCCGCTCGACCGCCTAGGCCGCCAAAGATGGCGACATCATGGCGCTGGAACTTCGGAGAATCTTTTGTGGCCTGACTTCGTACTTTTTCTGCTACAAAACTCAAGCACTTCAGGAAATCTGTTGAATACTGATCTGCGTTTTTCAAGATTCGGGCACCTCGTTGTCTGTAATGGCTGAGAACATCAGGGCGCACTGAGTCCAAGTCTCCGCAGATAGCAGCAGGTCGCTTAAGGAAGTTAGCTTGAGCAGATCGCAAGTTTCCAATTATTTGCGAACACAGAGCTTCTCTTCTTCCCTTTCAAGTCCGAGGTCGTATAGACGATTTGCTCCTCCATCAGCACAATACACCATTGCAGCTACCATTCATATCAGTCAACAGAGACTAGTTTGGGCTATCTTCGCTTGGACCTTACCTCTACTGCATATGTCCACCAGTAGAGATTCGTCTTCTATCGGCTGATTGAGGATGATTACAGCAAACGGTACTTCGTAGGTTGTTGAAGCGCGACTGAGTGTAAAACGAGCTGGATTCCATACCTCGGACTTCTGAGGATTTACTTCTGAGGCCATCGGCGTTTAATAGGTAGCTTAGATGATTTACAATAGATGAGGAAGTTCTGGCGGGGATCCTCTTTCTGCATGTGATTAAATCTCTCTGAGGAAGCATCTCTATCGATTCACAACATAGAGAGTATAGGCTGGCTGTCAAGGAGTGATGGTGCGCACGTGACAGCATGGAGTTTCACTAGAACCAAGCGCGCCTGAACTGAATAGAGTCTCGTTAAAATTTTGCCGCGTGTTGGCTTCCCTCTTATTGTGTCGACCCTCTCTCTTCCCTTGGTCCATCTGTAATTATCTGTCGTGTACAAAGTGGACTCACATAGGCTCTTTTACTCGTAGTACTCTTAGGTCCTCTCTCACATGGACCCTTTGCTCGATAGAGATTCCCCGTCTTCGTATTAGCGATCCGCGTCAACGGCATTCTCCACTCTTCCATGTTTGGCTTCAATGAACTCTTGCAATCTAGTCGGTCTGTTTCTACACGAGCTGCATTGTCATGAGTTATTTCTTTCTTGTGTCATCGTATCGACAATGAGCGAGGATTTAGTGTCTATGTAGTTAGTGCGTGTCTCTTGTGGTTTTCTTATGAAACTGGGTTTCTTCTACTGGTATGATTCCTTTCTCGCTCTGGTGAAAGTCTAAAGCTAGCTTGATGTTATATTCATGCTACATGTTCTGCTCCAGGCATCGCATTGTCTCTTCATCTAGTATATATTTCAGCTTTTGCTTTAGTGATACTGCTGAGCAAGTTAGAGTTTGAAGTCTCGGGAGATTTAAGAAGCCGATTAATCAGACTGGTAGCGCCCTAGAATATCACTGATCGGCTTTAAGATGTTTCACTGATAATGCTTCCCTGGTATTGATTACGTGCAGTACTACGCTGCCATTATAGCTGTTTACCTGCCTTGAAAAGCGGAGACCAGGATGTTGTGCAGTACAATTTACCCTCTCAACAAGAACACGAAGAGCTCCACTTAAGCTCTAACCTTGCAGGAACGGGCAAGTTTGATATTTTACAATCGGTCACGTAGATGGCTTTGGGCGTTGAATCTAGTCCCAGTGGAAAGGCAGCGACAGCGCCAAACTTTTCTTGTGGAAGAAGGTCACCAACCGGCAAGGTTACCGTATCACATTCTTCGGCTGCCGAATCTGTTTTCTGGAACAACACGATGATAACATGGTTTGAGCACTTGAGAGACTGAACGGTGCAAAATTATACGTGGGTAGATTAGGAAGATTGCACGCTAAGCACCTGCCTTACCAGTGGCTTACCACGGGCTGCCCAGGTGTCGTCCGCAATGAACTGGTAAACATGGATGAATCCACTCAAACACAGCTGCAGAATTCTTCAAGCGTTGTGTACGATGTTCATTGTACCCTGGGATTGGTGCTAGATGAAACAAAGGACTGGCTACAGAGAAGAAGTATGACTTTGCGGACCCGAAGGTCAGACACATGGCTAAGCCTTAATGAAAGAAGGTATGAAACCTGAACACCTTCACATCATATCGAACATCTAGCTTGGTAGTACACACACGACTGTATTAGTGAACGTCTCGCAGATGTACTACTCATAGCTAGGAAAAGGTTAGTCTCTGAGATTCGGGACGTATTTGGCCTTTTATTTGATCAATGATCCGCGAAACGATGTGAAATTGTTACTGTTTGCACATTCCTGGCAAATGGCCTGCAAATCCAGTACAGTGTCGACAACTTATCTATTACAGACGCTGACGATGCACCCTGTGACTCCTGATCGCTGCAAGCAACGGCTCAGAACTGACACATCGACTCAGCTCTCACACTGACCTCGACCCTTTATACATCTCCCTATACCCCTTCACAGGCTCACTCAGTTGATGAAAGACCATCTGCGTCAAACGAGCATCCCGAAAAAGAAGCAAATCATGCGGATTTGCCACCTGCAGCATAGCGCCTACCGCCCCTTTGTACCCACTATCCATCACACCTGCGCTCAGCAATGCCCCCGAACGAAACAACGAACTACGCACAAACATCTGCCCCATCAAGTCCAAAGGCACATCAACCGTCTCATTAAACTCCACAAGGTAGGCTCCTGATTCAAGCATGACTGACTCGTGGCTCCTCTGCTTGTGCTTCTCAAACATTGCAGGGTCTTTGGAAATGGCTTGATGGAATTGCGCTGACAGGTTTCGAAACCGCTCATGATGGCTAGAGAATGGGATTTCCACGGTAGACGCGTTCAGGCGCAGACTGTTATCAAAGTCGACGCTGCCCGGAGAAGTCCATGTCTTGACGCGTTTGAGCGTCAGATCCACACCGCAAGGTTGTGCTTGGATTTTGGCGGACCGGACACTGCTGATAATTCCGGGGATGAGTGAGCTGCCGGGGAGAAGCATCTGGCGAGTGGGGCATCAGAAGAGTGGGCTTTGAATTGTTTGATACGTAGGTACCTTAAGACGGAGATGATATCGTACTCGGGAAGTTTCTAGTATCAATGCTAAGCAGAGGAAGGCCAAATGCTGACAAGTTCACAAAGATAGTTAAACAACAAGCAAGAAATGGAGAACGCGCACAGACCTTCACGTTCTTACAGATCATCTTCATAATTCGCGACCATCACGAAGCTGATATGTCCAAAATATCAACATTATTCAAGTGTTCTCAGTAACAGCAAGCTGTTGTGTTCTTTAATTTTAATTTTTCTTTCATAGTAGTTCGTGATCAAGGATATCTATGTTGCTATTTAGTAGTATTCAAGTGGAATATTTGCTCCCTGAGAGAAAAAAGCTTTTTGCGTACGTTACGTCTGCTGCAGAATGAAACCTGTTCAGGGTTTGAAGTAGATGAGACGACGTCTAAATTAGGCAGTGGTTCACGATCCAGGGTCTTGCGTTGATGGGGTTTTTTTCCAAGCTACCGCATTCAGCATCACAGTTTGTCAGGCTTTGTCTGTCCAATGAGGTGTACATATCCAGCGGCGACTTTCAGCGGCAAGAGGGTATAAGGGGTGCACGGATGAACTTTGGGGATCCTACAGCCGCAACCGCGCCTCAGTGATACTTGTCATTGACGGCTTATCGGTTTTGATTCCACGACTCATTGCGCATGGCATCTCTGATCAATCATATAAGAAACTCTTGAGGGTACGCGATGATTGGATAACGAATTCGTCGCTTCAAATTTGGTTGAATTTTACAGGCGATACGACGCCTGCTATTCCTCCTTGCCAAGAGAAAAGCAAATGGTCGGATGGGTCACATGAAGACTGGGACAAAAGTCTCCATGCTGATAGTTGCACCTCGGTGTGCAATGACTCAGGCAGCGTGCTGGATCCCACCATGCCAAACAACCTTGTCACTTGTGGCTTGTGGGCATCATTGACTGTGATGCCATATAAGACTGGCGATCAGCTAGGTGATATGAATATTGAGGATCAAGTCAACGCGCTCCTGGAACCTTTTTTCTTGCTTGGGCTCAACCATAGTGATGCTGACTATGCAAGAATTGCCCGATATACGGTCGCCTCAGGTCTGAGTGCTCTCTACAATCGGATAATGTCGGACACTTATACGGGCATTACATCTTTCGCCTCCGCTCGTGCCGAGCAAGAGCTGTTCCCCTATTCCAGGCTAGACCCCATGGCTGCACCGAATCCAACGCATTCGTTGCAGGCTTGCATAGACGCAATCTGCTCGTCTAGAACGTCCAATCCTGACCTTGGAGGCATAGGGGTAGGTAGTTTTCAGTTTTCTACTAGGTATCCATATGCTATCCTTTGACATTAACCAGGTCTTCATATCATTGCTTCTGCAAATAAGTATCGCCCTCATTGCTTGTCTTACTTTGGCTGGACTCGAATTTTGGTCATCAAATAAGGAGAAAGGGAAAGATATCACTCTCATGCTCTAGCCACCGCCCTCGTTGAATTTCACAAAAACCAGTGTTTTTCATCTCTGCGATCGAGATCGCTGCTCGGGCATTTGGAAGACAAACTGCAGTCCTTGCGGCAATGAACCACCGGGCACTTCCACGTTTTGACCTGATGTTGTTGATTCCTTTGTCTATGAACGGATTTGTCCCAATTGTATTAACACTCACTTTTATCTCGCGCTATGGCCGGCTATCTTGGTACATTATTACTTTGTCAGTAGTCACGGTTGCTCTGTCGACTGGATCTCTAGCGACAAAATTCGCAGAAGGGTCTATGTATGACGGTAATGGCCAGTACTTGCTCGAGCTTGGTGATCTAATTTGCGGGTCAAATTCCTCAATCCTGCAGGGAGCTATCAACCCGATCAAAATCAACCTTTATTTGGTTTCTGCAATATACTCATGTTGCATCGTGTGCGGCCTCTGGTGCATCGCCAAGCACATATCAGATCACCAGCCAAAGGGTTCACACCTGTGCCGAGCGCTCAAAGCATGCAAGAAATTGCCACTCAAGATTACACGAAATAGGATCTCTTCGAAAAATATTTCGGCCTTGAGCAATGGTCTCCTCCTTCTCCTCTGGACGACATGCTTTGGATATCACATCTACCTGTACCGTCTCTTCTACGGTAACAACCTGGTCTCTCAAATATGGACTCTCGGCCAAATCATCGCCGTTACAGTCTGGGTGCCTGCAGTCGTGGAATTTGGCTATATTGAACATAGTAAGTTGGTTAGCTCCTAACGTCTTTTTCTAAGGATCTGTTGTCTGACCAATCGAAATTAGAGGGTATCGAGGAAGCCTCAAAATACAAGTATCCACCCGGTCTGCAAGTTGTCAATATGCTCATTCGTCCTTCAGCCGGCCTTGCGAATCTCGAAATCAAGACAATAAGGGGAAGAGAATCATCAATGGAGGCAGGACAATCCTCCCGAGCATCTCTGGATCTCTAGATCATCTCAGCAACTTCGTGCAGCAGATCTCAAACCTTCAATACATGGTAGTAACTCTTTTGCCTAAAGTTCATGGCTAGAAGCCATTCTTTTCATATACTACTAAGCATAATTTTTCTTAGCCCCAGAAGAGCCTAGTGATAAGGTCAGTTGTGGAGGTAGAATTTGGATAGAATTATAGAAAGGTCGGGCTGGAGTTTAGAAGAGCGTTGTTCATGCATCATAGATTGTCCACGATTTCGGTCTACAGTTGAGACCCGACTTAGATAGAACATTAGATCAGTAAACGGAGAAACGATTGTTAGCACCTGAATTTACTAGCGAAACACCAATTGTATGAATCGACGATATACCTTAATACCTCTGTAGCATGGGAGGAGACACGAAGCGCCGACGTCACGAACCGAAAATTACGCCAAAATTACGCTGACAAACCTCGCTCATCCAAAAGTTTGAAGCTACCTCATAACGCTTCATGCAGCGAATGTACATCAGCTTTCATTTTCCTCCTCATTTCTTCATAATCGTCCGCCATGATCAGATCAGCGTCAAGGACATTTGCCCGCCAGTCATTACCAACATTCCGCGCAGCCCGCACCCAGCGTTTTCTTTCCACAGCGCCACCAGCTCAGAGGTCCCGAAGCTGGAAAAACAATGCTGTACGATGGGGTCTAGCGATTGGAGGCCTTTATTACTACAATACCAGCAATGTCTTTGCTGATGAACCTGCCTGTAAATAAGTGCGATTTCCCTTTAAACTATCTATACTTACAACCTACAGACTCAATACCGCCCCCCTCCGCCCAAGCTGACGACTCCGCTCTCCCAACCCTCGAATCCATATCCGCCTCCCGTCAATTTAAACCTTCACCCTCCAATTCCCCCATCGACTCCCCTTCATCCGCCCAAACCACAACCGCCGCCGTCGACCCCGGACAACTGGAAGAAACCGAAGAAGAAGCCTCCCAAGAAGGCGCTTTCAACGAAGAAACCGGCGAAATAAACTGGGACTGCCCCTGTCTCGGCGGCATGGCCCATGGCCCCTGCGGAGAGCAATTCCGGGCCGCGTTTAGCTGTTTTGTATTTTCAAAGGATGAACCCAAGGGCATGGATTGTATCGAACATTTCAAGACAATGCAGGGCTGTTTCAGGGAACATCCAGATGTCTACGGGGATGAACTAGCGAGCGATGATGAGGACGGAGAGGTGGGCACCGAGGGCGAAGTTCCTTCCGCGGAGGCATCGCCTACGGCCGACGCAGCAGCGACGTCAGCACTACCACCAACAAAACCTTCCTCACGGGCGTCGAAAGTGGAAGCGGAAAATCCCCACGACGATGCAGGGAGGACAGAACGAGCGAAGGCCGCGACAGAACAGGTGGCAAGGGACCACGGGCCACAGAGCGAGAGTGACGCCATGGTGCCGAAAGCAGCTTACGACGCTACCGAGGCTCGTACCGAGAAATAAGAACAGCTCAGGAGCATAATATGGTAATAACTGAGGGTGGGGAGAAATTAGTGCACATCCATCGCCACAACCGAAGGTTGGGAAGAGTGGAAACACTGGCCTTGTGAAATTCCTAGGCAGGAAAAGCAATGTACAACACCAGCGTGCCGGAAAAGGAGTTTAGCGGCATTTACACCAGGGGCGTCATCTAGAAGATACCTGAAACTGTCATGTTCTAGGATGTACAAGTACGATTTTATATAGATGTATCAACGCTTCTCTTCTCTGTGATTATTTGTATAAGGTCTTGGTTTACATCGCGAACCACACATTGGGTATTTCCAACTATGCTGCCATCCATTGCGTTGGTGTCAGCCACGAGAAGTGGTATGGAGATGATGGCATGGTTCGCACGGCTCTTGGACGTCCTTACGGGCTTGTGATGATTTCGTTGACAGTAGAGGGAACGAAGAGGAATGCTCAAATTCGAAACACGGAAAGGAGGCCGCTGGGGGCTACTCAGCAGGTGCTTCCCAACCTACTGGTAGCATTGGTGGGCGGAGAATTGAAAGGATTGTTGACAATGCACGCGAGCGTAGTGGAGACGAGCATGGTAAAGCTGCCGGGGTTTTTATGTTTAAGTGCAGATTCACTTACTCCTCGCATTGCGAGACTGAGAGCCCCAGGAGCAATGTTAAAGGAGCAAGAAAGGTCACTGGCGAGATACTCGGTTAGTAGGTTGTGTGAGAACGGCCCATGCTTACTCTACTTCAAAGAGGGTATCCCTCAAAGCATAGTACGAACTGACTGCCTGCAAAAACATGCTTGCTTGGCTCCTACATCGTGAGAGCCGTCTGCTCTTTTCTAATTCCGAGGGGTATTTCTGCAAGCCTCGAATAGGCTGAATACACAAGCAAATTTGAACTAGTGATGTTGGGTTCCTGCATTGTGGAAGCCTTGTGAAATCTCCTTGACGCCTTTCTATATGCCTTTATGCCTGTATGCCTGTATGCTCAAACGCCGGAAGACCAATCCAAAGTGGACGATGCCCTGGACTTAGAGAATGATCTCCGAGTCGGTGGTTCTGTCCGTCCCCGCATACTCACTATCTGTTTCACTGGACGGATAATCCTTATCTTGAGGTTGCGGCTGGATGTTGTCATTCTCGTGGGCTTCTCTGCCATTTGGCGAGGCGCTTACACCATTTGGATAATGTGCATGTCCGTTCATTTTCTTTCCTTCCTTGCTCATGCTTTGCCTCATAGGTATTAGGCGCGTCTCCTTCGTTCTTTTACTTTCCCTCCTCTTCTCCCTTAAATTGTTGATCCTCCCGAAGACAATCATTTGCACAATCATAATCAGGACTGTGTAGCACCAACATAGTGTTTCTGAAGCATGGATATCGAGATGTGGATGGTTTGCGGAGGGACCAAGTTTTGAGTATGGAGGTGGCTGTATCGGGGAGGCGACCACTGTAGGAGGTAGCACCCTGGAGAGGATGGTGTTGAGGCTGTGGAGGAAGAGGACAGGATTAAGTAGGATGGCCGGGAGAAGGTAGGATGTTGATAATGAAGGATGCATGTTCAGAGATGCCGAGGTAGTACAGGCGCAGTGATGTATATCGTAACCTGAAGGTGTAGGATGTTGAGCACCTTCGCGCAACTGTTGATTAGGTGTTATTGGAAGTAATGAGAGCAGTCCATGAATGCCCTTTGTGACAAGTCATAACAATGACGAGTCAAAAATGGTCAACAAAGGAATTGAGAAATCAAGGTTGTCGTCATGAACGAATGGGTCAGTCAACCTTGGTTCCAAGGCACTCAGCTGCCAAGGTTCTTCCCCACACTTTGAAACGGAGGATTCGAAATGTGGCGGACAGCTGAGAGAAGACTTTATTTATAACCCACTTCCAGGCAATAAGCAGTGAGAGATAAGTTTCAAGGAGGCGACTCAGTACGGCCGGTAACGCCTGCGGAGAATAATCGGTGGTTCATCGAAACGCAGAATACCTGGTCAAGTCAAAGCATCTTAAGAGTCGTGCACCTGTGCTCTCCTTTATCAGCGGTGACAGCATTTCGTATTTCCCATTCGAAGTAATTGGGTATCACAAGTCCTCAGCGCAGCGTTGAGCGTCGTCAGCTTCATAATGAGCGTCGGAGTCTCTCGCTCGCCGCATGCGGTGATCTCCAGGGTCTCCGGTAATAAACGGTCGGTCTAGCCACGTATAGCAACAGCATTTTCTTAGGGCTATCAAAGGCAACCTCCATTTCTCCAACCGCCTCAGCTTCCTCTTGTTCTTCTCCGTAATGGTTAGTATGTCTCTTGAACTGTCTGTAGTGGTTCTGCTGACCCATGCAGAATACTCTCTTCAATTCTGCTCTTAAGCAATCATCCTCTGTACGACGCGATTTAGATGCCTTCGCCGAAGCTCCTGCGACATCGTCGCCTGCCTTGCAAGGTCGATGATTCCAGTGCTCCACGAATACATAGTATTGCGATTCTGATGGGCCATCACAGGCCAAATCTCCGCCTCTCTCACCTCTTTCTCCCGAACCATAGACGACTACTCGGAAACGGCAAAGAAAGAGCTCATCCCAGCCAAACAAGAAAAAGCTCGTGAACGTATAAAAACGTTTCGCGCCGAACTCTTAGACTACCGGCAATCTTTTGACCGCCTGAAGAAGGATCGAGAAGATGCCGTGAGTAACTTCGTTACCTGGGTATCATCGGTACTAAATGTTTTGTGTCTCAGCAAACCACGCAAAACCGCACAGAACTTCTAGGGCGCCGCCCTCACCACACCTCTACACCTGAAAATCCCTACGCTCAATCTGCTCTCTCCGCCAACTCCCCCTTTGCGCCCTCTTCGAAACCTACCTCCCTTTCCTTCGGCGCCTCTCCTGCCGACTACAATCGCGAAACACATGCGCTACGTGAGCAGTCCTTCATGTCCTCTACAAATAATCAGTTGGACGAATACCTTGAACGTGGGAGGGCTGTGCTTGGTGACCTGGGGCATCAAAGAGAGATACTGAAAGGCACACAGAGGAAGCTGTATAGCGTTGCAAATACCTTGGGAGTGAGCGGAGACACAATTCGGATGGTGGAGAGGAGAGCCAAACAGGACAAGTGGATCTTTTGGGGAGGAGCAATATTATTTTTTGCGTTTTGCTGGTTGGTGATCTATTATCTACGGTAGATTTCGGGAGACCTGGGCTGAAATACACCATACGTATATGTAAGTCTGACTGAAGCAAGGGGCAGTGTGTACAAAAAGCTACGATAGTGATAGGATTGGCCATGCATTTGAGCGAGGAGTCGGGGCTAGGGAAAATCTTGGTATCTCAGGTCATAATAAATGTATCTTGCTGCACCAAGGAGCCGGCTTCCTCTCGTCTTCCAACTAGGTGCCATAGCTGAAACCCCAGAAAAAGTTGCACAATGGATAGGGATGACATTACTCGGACAAATTTGACTCTGAACGACTCGAGATTGAAATCATATGTGAATGAAAGGTTTTCCGCGAAAACGTTATGTCTGACCTTTGATAGTTCATATGCTTTTTCGATATACAGAAGAACCTCCGGCTTTTTAAACATGTCGGGTAATTACGGCTTTGGTCGGATGACGTAGGAAGCCAGTGGGAGTCGGAGCTAAGACTCACATGCCTCAAACCTGGATAACCTCACGAGACCGACTTTGCTCCCTTGGCCCACGAGATTTAACCAAGCTACCGCCGAACCACCTCTCAATTGGCTCTCTCTCCTTTACCATCAGAGTACATATCGCCTTCACCATCAGTTGTCCAACTTCAAAAACTACTGCTGACCCTATCAACAGCAGTTTCATTTCGTAGCTAAAGTACCGCGAAGATGTCTTACGCTCAAGCTGCTGCGAAAGTCCCAAAGCAGTCATCTGAAGAAGTAAGTAGTCTGTACATGATTTCGCCGTTTCTACGGAAATAAGTATGGCCCGTGCTAATCTACTGTAGGCGTAAGTAAATCCTCCTCCCTCAAAATCCTGGAGTTACCTTTGAAGCTGGTTCTACATGCTGCTATACTCTCCATTAGTACGGTTGTAGCAAATGATCGACTAAACTCCTCCTGCAGACGTGCACCACCTCTACCCCAAGTCGAAGATACAGAAGCCTCTGCCGCGTCCCTAGTTGACGTTGACTCGCCGCACATCTCCTCCGTTTCCTCCGACTACAGTGAACAAGCCACTAAGACCCGAACACAAGCCGATCGCGAAGCCCGCGAAGCCGAAGAACGCACCCGCGCCGCCGCAAAGAAAACCTCAGACAAAGCCTCCGAATATTCGCGAGAAGCGCAGAACAAAACTTCTGAATACTCGCGAGAAGCTCGAAACAAAGCCTCCGACTATTCCGAAGAAGCCTCCAACAAGGCCTCCGACTTCTCCAAAGAAGCTTCTAACAAAGCCTCAGAGTACTCCGAAGAAGCCTCCAAAAAGGCCTCCAAGCTCTCCAAAGAAACGCGCGAGGTAGCCTCGAACGCCAGCCAGCGCGCCTCCGATCTCACCCACGAAGCCGCAGACAAGGCGTCAGACATCTACAACCACCCCTCCGAAAACTACGACAAGGCCAAACGCGCCGCGGCGAAGAAATCCGAGCAGGCGAAAGAGAGCGCCATCCACACCCGCGACAACATCAGCGCGAACCGCGATAACCCAGTGGTGGTCGGCAATGCGGTGGTGATTACGGCGATGTGCGCGGTATTGGGCATGGGTGTTTACAAGAAGTACAGCGCCGGGGATCTGAGCTGGAAGGTTGCCGGACTGTGGGCTGGAGCCGTGGGGGTGTTTGCGGTTGGAGACTACTATCTGAGTATGTACTTGTTCAGGAATAAGTATCCGAAGAAGTGAGCAAGACGACACTTGGAGATGCCTTGAAAGAAAGGCAGGAAGAAGAGGCAAATGTTTTTGTACTCGTTGGTATTACTCTTCTCCTTCTCTTCACCTCAGGAGACCTGCTAAAACAGGATCTCCGCAGCAGCATTATTTATTTCTTTGTTTTTTTCATTAGATAGGCTTCAGAGCAAATGTGTTATCTAGAACGTCTATCAGGGACGGAAGATCTCAGTGCTAGCTTCTGATTTCCAACGTTTTTATATACTGGCCATGTATCCCTCAAGCTTCCCAAAGCTCGAATATAGACAGGAACCCCGGCTTCCCATACCATACCATCCCCTCCTCACCTCCCCCCTCTTATACCCATACCCATACCCAATCCACTCGATAAATCGCGCATGCGATAAAAAGCAGGGCGGCCGGGGCGTGGAGGGAGGGGTTCGGATCATCATATTTAACGTGGTTGTGTTCTATGAACAAGGGATTCCCGGGGAAGGGAGAGAGCGACAAGTGGGGTGCAGGGAGGGAGATAAATGGTGGGGGATTATGGGAGAAGGGGAAGGGGAAGGGAGGCGTTGGGAGCGTGAGAGAGATGAGAGAAACACACATCCACCTCATCAGCGAACAAAATATTTCAGCATCCACTAAAAGCCAGAACTAACGCCTATCACATATACACAATGGTGGAAAGCACAACTTTGCTAACACGCCATAGAAGAATTCTTGCTTTAAGGGAAAAACCTGGTTTAAGAAATACAATTTCGGAAGCACAAATTCCCACTTTTCCCTCGCCTTTCTTCGAACATTACATCCCTTGACGGTGTCTAATCCGCGAGATCTCGTAAAGAAAAAAGACAAAGAGCAGGGGGATATCGAATTCGCTAGAAGGGACAAAATGGGGATTCTTTGAGTCTCGCTCGTGTAGGAAGCAGGTGTCTTCAGCCCACGTGCGGCGCAAGCGTCACACATGGCTTACAGCTAGGCCGTTTAGCGAAGCGAGAACCCCTTCTTCTTTGATGTACCCTCCAGTGGTCTTCCGCTCTCGACACGCTGTTTCTTCTCTTCTAGTTCGTTGCGTTGCCTCTCGAGCTGATCCTTCATCTCGCGATGTCGGGCATACAGTTCCTCTTCGCTCTGCTTGAGTTTGCTTTCCTTTTCCGCTACTTTCTGTTGGAAGACCATCTTCATCTCCGACTCCATCTTTTGTAGCTTCTGTTCGTGCAGGGTTCGCTCTTCTTCCTGTTTCACTGCGGGATTGATTTCCTTGAAGACACTGGGATCTTGAGCCACTCCCATTCCCGTGAGCTTCTCGGAGCGGTAATTTTCGTACAGAGCATTGTTAGTATGCTCCTTGAGTTCCTCCATATGTGTGCGAATAAGCATTTGTCGTAGCTTCACAAAATCGCAGTGCTCTTCGTTGTCGACCTCAATCACACCCCAAGGATAGCGACGTCCACGGACTTTGCGACCTTCGGGGCTAGTGACCTCGCTGTTGGCACCTACAACGGCGAAAGGAACCTTGGACATAATTTCCTGATTCTCTGCAATAGTCTCATCATCGTCCAACTCGTAGCGTGGTCCTTCGAAAATCTGGATCGAGTGATGGTGGATGTCCGTCAAAATCTGAGCTATATTTAGCCAAAGCAGTCAAGAAAGCCAATACACAGTGTCTTACCCTAGCTTTGAACGACGCAATCTCTTCATCCGTCAAGGTATCTGCTTTGGCGATGACCGGGATCAAGTTGACCTTGGTATGCAGCCGGCGCATCACCTCAATGTCAAGCGGTTTCAACGAGTGTCCGGTCGGTTGAATGAAGTATACACATGCATGGACACGGTTATCGACAATGTTCATCCGGTTGACCTTATTCTCAGCATCGAGGTAGGCATCAAATCGTTGCTCGATATTCTCAACAATGGGTCGCCATGAATCGTCATTGTTGACGAAATCACCAAAGCCTGGTGTGTCAACCACAGTGAGACGTAAACGGACGCCATTCTCCTCAATGTCTGCGCTGATTGATTGTATAGATACGGTTTTTGGGACAATTTCCAGGCTGGGTCCTCTTCGCTCTTTCGGTGGGTAGAGAGACGTGTTGAAAAGGGTGTTGACAAGGGTAGACTTTCCGAGACCAGATTCACCTAGAGAAATTAGAAGCCCACTTTGTAGAGCAAATAAGTGGATTCTTACCGACTACCATGACATTGAAGTTGAATCCTTTGCGGACACTCTTACGGTGCCATTGGTTCGGTAGATTGGCAAATCCCACGTAGCCAGTCAGCTTCCTCCGCACAACGTTCCTCATGTCACTGGCAGCCTGAGCTGCAGCCTTGGGATCTTTCGAGCTAACTGTCTGAGCGGCAATTTGCGCGTTGGGACTCATCGGATTACGCTGCTCGTTGTATGGAGACGTGGGCTTGCCATTTGGTACTGGAGGTCCTTGTGGGGCAGGAGATGCTCTTAGTGGCGCCGGTGGCAGAGGACCGTTGTTCATGGCTAAATCAAATTGAAAGGTGTTAGCTAGGTTCAATATTGAAGACAGTTTTGGCAGTGTTGGAAGACAAGGCGGATGCTGATTTCCCTTGCTGGGTTCAGAGCCAAGAAAATTGAAAACGCTGCCTCGGTGGCCTGGCGCACAGTCGACTTTCACCACCTTGAAAGTTTGTGACATATTCTCCAGTGATGATATTTGCTAGTAGATATAATGTTGCAATCCAATCGCGTAATGAAGAGGACCGGTTGTGTATGGTGATCATGGAGATAGCACTGGCTGGCTTACCCATTTTGCCGCTGGTTACGAAGCTTGGGAAGGAGCGTTCCAATGGTTTCTAGATCTCTAAAAGATCACCAGTGAAGTCAGTGAAGGATTCGTAACAGCAGGAGCGACCTGGCAGAAGGTATTGTCGAGTCTCAATGCCATGAGCCAACTTCACTCTCGCTTGTCCATGGCTCACCTAGAGTTTGAGGAGTAGATGGAACTCACACACGACACACGACACACGACACGATGTAGACAACGCCGAAAACAGAAGAGGCCAGACAGAGAGTCGGCAGGGTATCACAGAGGGTTGACGAAGTCGGTGGTTTGATGTTAAGATTTCTTGGGCCTGTCACAAAAGGGGTCTTGCCGTTAGTACTACTAGTGTCGTCGCGGAGAAAATGTGCAGGGATGCTGTGATGCCAAGCCAGAGCGCACAAAGATGGGACAGCGCACGATCCGAGTTAGACGAACTTCCACTGCACAACGGTGTCAACACAATACAGTAACGGACAAGGAGCATTTGTGTCACTCTTCAGCACCCAAGGCAGCGGTAAGAGAATACTTAGTCTATCGCTGGGCAATACTAGAATATATGCAAAACTATGAGGCAGGCCAAATTACCAGCTTAAACCAATGAACATGCTTCGTTTCTAACTCCTTGCTGCATCAACCCGAATTCACTTTTCAATTTGTACTAAAGCAGGATTCGAAGAAACTCAGATCGCATCCATCCTTGTCTGCTCAGGCAGATTCTTCCGTGTTCCGTACCAACCGTGCGAGATCTGGCTACTTCGTCTAGGTCGAGAGCTGCGAGCTGCAAGCCGCATGGGGCAGATGCATTACTCGGAGAGGTTTCTCGCGTAAAGGCTACTACGATGGAGCATTGGACTGCAAGTCACGATTAATAAAGGACCAAGTGGAGGAAAGGGTGAGAACCGCTGTGATCTGGTTTGGAGCGGCCAAGCTAGTTTCTGTGCGATTCTACGTTTCATCTGTGTTTGGAATTCGCGTATTATATTCTTTTTGTTGACTTTTCACTTAGTATACATAATATCTCGATATCCTCTGTCACTTCATAGAGGGAACGGGAAAGTCGCGGGGCTTTTATATCCGTTTTTGCCTACCGCACGAACGCCGAAGTTGACGTTGTCCTTTGACAGATTGATTGTAGCGGTGTTCACATTCCCCACAGGAATGTAGTGTGTCCAAAACGGCGCGTCTGTTGGTCTCCAGACAACCTCGTACCCTGCCAAAAGTGTTTCATTACTCGGCTTCCAGTTGAATTGGCTTTTGTTGCTCAGTATCGTGGCATTGATTGTCACGCCCTGTGGAGCCTGTGGAGCATTCGCAAGACTCCACATGGCAGCTGCATTGACCTTTCCGACGCGGGTAATGTAGTCGAAGTCATTGAATTCGATTAAATCTCCATATTGCGTTCCATTCTCCACACGGACATCTTGGTGCTGATGAGCAAAATTCTCATTTGGCTCAGTGAATCGGCATGCAGTGAAGCCTTGTTGAAGGAATGGAATGTGGTCGCCACCTCGAAGGTACCGGTCCAAACGGTAGATAACTGGAAGATTCATTTGGGTATACTTGTTTTCCCCGACCTCAACGACAAAGCGTGCGAGTTCACGAGCAGGAGAATCGTTTTCGCCACCAATGGTAGCTCGGGTGCGGGCTATGGCCGCACTATCGGTTGTGGGATTACCTTGAGCGAAGATTCGGAGGGTATAAGGGTCTTTTGTGCCATCGTCTGCCGTGGATGAGCCAACAATGTCGTTTGTGAACATCCCCTGCACGTTCACTGAAGCGTTCTTATACGTCTGTGCGAGAAAGTTACTGCCGTATAAGCCTTGCTCTTCTCCCGCTACGGCAACAAACACTACGGTTGCAGCTGGCCTGTGAGTTGCCATGATTCGAGCCAACTCCATAGAGACCGCGACTCCTGAGGCACTGTACGATCGTCAACGTCGTAACGAGTTGCCAAGAAGCAGAACCGCAAAGACTTACTCGTCATCTGCACCAGGGGCATCATCTAGATAATTGTCCACATTTGTCACCCTGCTGTCATAGTGCCCGGACACAACATAGACTCTTCCTGGATCGACGCTTCCTTTGAGCGTGGCCACAATGTCGCTAATCCTCACGGGAAACGGTATACTCCGTGCGACACCTTGAATATAGCTCGGTACCGTCACTTCCATCTGTCCTCTTCCAATTCCAATGTGTCAGCGACATCGTTGTCCCCGTGTCGACGAATGCAGAATCCAGCAAACTTACTTGCTTGCCTTTGCAAATTCCCTCATTTGGGCCGCAATCCAATCTCTCGACGCGCCGATACCCCTCTTCGGATCGGTCTGATTGCTCAGTGTATTCCTTGTGCCAAAGCTCACCAATTTTGTTATTATAGCTTCTATACGTTTCGGATCGATTTGGCTCATGATATCCTGCAACTCTTTATCGGGCTCCTGAGGCATCAGTAAAGTACCGATGCCTGGGCCTGGAGGCCATGATGCAGCAGGACAGGAGAAAATCGAGTTGGCTTGAGCTGGACATGTTTGCGTAGAGTCAGGGGAGTCAGTCGCCGTCGCGCTGAGAGCAGCGAGGACGAAGGACGACAAGACCGTATTTGATAGGCGCATTGTGTTTTTTTGGCGTTAGCTAACCTGCAGAAGAAACGTGAAAGACGATGCTCTGGAGTCAGGTCAGGTTATATACTGAATTCCCATAATGTCCATCGCCTTCCTAAAGAACCTTGGTACGACGATCGATATGGCCAGTACCCCGCGTATTTTCTTTTATCTGCAAAGCTGATGTATGCATTGTGACGCATTTTTCAGGATTATCTTTAAGCCTCGAGGAGTCGAGGTCTAGATGGTTTCCCCTTTAGGCAGGTCATCATGGTTTGCCAAGATGCGCTAATACTCGGAAGAATTACAGTACATGCATGATCGACCCACTGGATGGCAACGTTATCGGCATTGCTTGTTCAAAAACATTATGTCTTGTATCCACGTCAGAACCTCAGTTTAGATCGCTTACGCATAAACGTGAACGAAAACAACAAAGTTTTCATCGCTCTCAAACTCCTGAAACGATGAAGATCTAGCGCACACTGTCATGTCTCCATGATATTTACGCTTGTGGATATGCTCTTTGCTTGTTCAAAGATGAGCGCAGGTCATTTTGCTTCACTAAAAGATAGGTCGACTTTTGAAAGGATAGGCTGGGTCTGAAATCAAGCAGCTGCTTTCGAGGTGCCTCGAATATATTGCAGCGACCACGACAATCATTTCTATTCTCTAAACTTTTGCACTGATCAGAGTCGAGCTGCAAGTACCTTATCAGCAGCTTTTTGTCATGTTGAACTCTTCCTCGTGATTGACAAAGACTGTGACGATGCTTAGCGGACTGCGATCTAGGTAGATAAGATATATCAACCTCTTAACCTATCCTGACTGGACTGCATGTCTCGTAAAAGCATGAGTGAAGCATTTTCGCGAACCTACGATGATAACATTGCGAAGGTCTACGGCATGCTTTGTAAACCAATCATCAAGTCGACCCCTTCTCGACAACCCAACAAGAGACTACGAATAGCTGTATGAAAGAAATTGCCGGGGCCTTTATTGCTGGGTTTCCAATTTTCCCGAAGTAGTATCCTATGACATGTTTGCTCGAACAGCTCGAACAATGGACTCGGCAAGGTGAAATATATCCCTGTGCCCCAAAATCCTGATTGGAGGCTTCTTTGCTAGATGCGCCAGAGAACATTGAGGTATTCGTGTTGTTACTGGTTCGATTCTGCAGTACCGAACCTGAACGATTGAAATGTAACATCAAGGACTCAGTCCGAGTCCCGGTCAGAGTATTCAGGCTCTGTCGAACCACCGAGGTCGTTCATATGAGGCAATTTCTTGACAAAGGCACGACGCTCTCCTAGAGACAGCGTCGGGTCTTCTCCGTAGGTTTCTTGAAATCTAAGCTTGGATTTTCTTCCGGTAGCGTTCTGCACGACCCACTCGCTATCCGTGATGTCCTCTTCGAGAAACTCATGATGCTCTTCCAAACATTGTTGTCCAAGTTCCAAAGTCCCATCATCGAGCCCTCTGTATCTTCTCCCCAGCGTATTAATGCCTGATGCACCTTTAAAGAAGGGGAAAGAGCAATCCTAGCTTTAGTGATGTTTGTAAGACGCACGAATAGCTCATGGAGCTGACCAATATCACAATTCTCTGGATCTTTGTCCCCTAGCAGTACTCCCATCGTTCGGTGAGGGATACCGTTGGTAGACCATTTTACTATGTCATCTTTCATGAAGCGGAGAGAAAGCTGGGACACTTGGTTTGTGGTGCGTAGGTCGGCACATAGTCTTTGCACTCTTCTTCAGATGCGAAGCATGTCGATGGGTCCGTCCGGATGCGGTGGATGGATCTCTACTGTGAGATGTTGTATTTCGCTGAAGGTTGGACGATGGTGTCTTGCCTTAAATGATAAGGTGGCTAGAGGATTGAAACCTGCGTATTGGGAGGTGATCGGCATGCATGGCCTGACCAGGCTGGTCAACACAAATTCGATTCGCATATGTGTGTATGCCCAAGCACAGACATTCTCATAGCATTCATGGACCACCACAAAGCGACGAGTGAGAATTGGTCCAATGTAATTGCTCAAAGAGGATGAGGGCGGTAGCGGAAAAGTCTGTCTTTAATGGCAATACTTATTTCTGTGTTCTGGTGGACTGTGATCATTGAGTTCATAAGTACCGAAATCACCCGTCCAGGTCTGAAGAATTGCATTGGTACTGGTTGTAGTTGGAAGTCTTTTAAAAGTATTAGATAAGTGCGGTTCGGCGTAACATCCTGCAAGGTGCAATTTTTGACCCACTAGGATTCTCGGCAGTTTTTACATGACCCATAAGGTGATCTGGCGAAATAGTTTCGAGTATCGTGAGGCGTTCAGAGCCAAATATTGGCTCACGCGGCCAACGAACCATAGGACCAGCGTGAAAGCTAAGACGTCTAATCTCCTCTATCTCATGGACTTCCGAAAGAAAAGTCCTAAACTGATTAGCGATTTGCACACTATTGCGTCTATCTCAACGACTTATTACTTGATGAGTTTGACTGGGTTTTGAGTCATTTGTATCAAACAATTGATGGACAGAAGCATTGTGTCCAAAGTCTTTCTGAGATTTTTGACAAATTCTATTTAACCTTCCTAAAAGTGTCTGTAATGGTATTGCCTGATCCTCCGTCTCTAAGGCTATCAGCGTATTTCTCGTGTTCTGTTAAGAACGACACCATGCACTCATTGGCGCTATTGACTGTAACCAATAGCGCGTTGAGAGTGGGTTGCGCGAAGGTGCTTGAAACGCGTATTTGTTCTACTCGCAGAAGGATTTTGTGAACGATATTAAGTGATGTGATTAGTTCCCTATACTGTTTGGAAGACCCTTCGCGGTCTGATGAGGCTTTGTAGGTGTTGTATGCCAAAGCAGCGCCTGCAAGGAAGTCACCGACAGAGAAACCGAAGGACATTATACAAACGAGCGTGAACATAACAAGAACTTGAGCGATGAGACGTAAAGGCACACTCAAGATTCCTTCACACGGCGAGATGCCGACAAATCTTTTCACAGAATTTCAAGAAACTTCGAGTTTACCTACTTACCTGATGGGGACTGGCGTCTTTGGCAGGTTTCCCTGTGAACTTTTTCAATTCAAGACTTCCAAGAAAAGGTCCCCAATCAAAGTTCCACCATCACGATTGTCACTGACGATACTTTGCTCTCCTCATTGCGAATTATGATGCTAATGAACAAGAATTTA
>JAABUR0100000859.1_pt1 | contig 60118 bp, 48 predicted proteins | sample 5560091 | NCBI WGS metagenome assembly JAABUR01 (sample SAMN10711879, study PRJNA513375) | rock metagenome | isolation source: Antarctica rocks | place: Antarctica: Victoria Land, University Valley sud | reverse complement strand
TAAGAAGATCATCACTCATAAAATTCTACTCAATCTCATCATTGAAAGTCATAAGAAATTGACTGTATCAATGCTGATAACTGATATTGATCATCATGAAGTCATATTGAGTAAGCTCTGAATGAACAAAAACGAAATATTATTGAATATGCAAAACGACGTCATTGTTTTTTCGAATCAATTGAATACTTCTATTTCGATTTTTTCGATTTTTCTCAATTCAAAGCATTCAAGTTGATCGCGATCAACTTCGTTTTCTTCAATCACTTAGACTAAGATCTTTATGATGCTCAAACGACTCGTTTCATTCTCTGCTCAGAAAGAGTCATTCTCGATTTGAAGCATAGACGCAGCTTTATTCAAAACATTGTTGAATTGTTCAAAGAGAAACAAGATTAAAGTCTTTGCTCTATTCATAATGAACATTAATAGAAAAATCGCGTACAATACTCAGTGCAATTTGAACGCTCTAAACGTCTTTTCAATCAATGAAACGACTCAGAATTTGAAAGATATTAAAGCAAAGCTGTCATTGAAATATCATGAGTTTCTAGATGTTTTTGATCGAACTCAATCAAATAAACTGTCTTTTTGCTGCTGAGTTTATTGAATGTTCTCTGTCAAACTTCTGAAGATAAAGAAGTACTTAAACAAGAATCTGTTGAAGAAATTCATCACTTCTAGTCAGATTCTCTATTTCTTTCTCGTTTTATTCGCTCTTAAAGCAAATGAAGATCTTCGATTCTGTGTGAATTATTGAAAGTTAAATGTTATTTTCAAAAGAAATAGATATTCTCTATTGCTAATAAATGAGATCATTGATAAAATAATGAATTGCAAGCATCTGATGAGATTGAATATCATATCAGCGTTCAACAAACTTCAAATGCACTTCAATAACGAGAATTACATCACTTTTATCACTGCTTTAGAAGCATATAAATATAAGATGCTACTCTTCAAACTGACTAATGAATTGATCTCATTTCAGCAATATATGAATGATGTTCTATGAAACTTTCTGAACGACTTTTGTCAAATCTATTTAGATAACATTCTTATTTATAGCAAAACGAAAAAGAAACATAAAGATCACATCAAACTAGTATTGAGTCGACTATGTGAAGCTGAACTGCAAATAAATATTCGAAAGTGCGAATTCAATGTAGAAGAGACTGTCTTTCTAGAAGTCATTGTATCAGAATTAAATCTTCGTATGAATCTCAGCAAAGTGACAGTCATAGTCAGCTGAATCACTTCAATCAATCTAAAAGAAATTCAGAACTTCGTAAGATTTGTTAACTTTTATCGTTGTTTCATTAAGAACTTCTCGAAGCTAGTCAAATTATTCACTCAGCTAACTAGAAAAAACACGTCTTTTGTTTGAAATGAGATCTGTGTTCAAGTCTTTGACAATCTAAAGAAACAAGTCAGCTCAATCTTAGTACTTCGTCACTTCGATCTCAAACAACAAGCTATTCTGAAGATCAATGCTTTGAACTATGTAAAAGGTGAAATATTATCTCAGTACAATGACGAGAGAGTTCTTCATTCGATGATCTTCTACAGTAAAAGCATGATTTTCGCTGAAATCAATTATCATATTTATGACAAGAAATTGCTAGTCATTATTCGATGCTTCAAACACTGACAACTCAAGCTGAAGTGCATTGAACTACTCATTCAGATATTCATTGATCATCAAGCTTTAAAGATCTTCATGAAAAATAAACAGTTGAGTCAATGACAAGTCAACTATCTGAACATTCTGTTGAAGTTCAACTTTCAGATCATTTTTAAATCAGGCAAAATGAATACTAAAGTTGATGCTTTAACTTGAATGTCTCTAGCAAACATCTTTGAATCAGCTCAACGACTTGAAGATTGTTTTCAGACTATTCTGACTCTTGATAGAGTCAATGTTCTACTCATTGAATCGAAAGCAAATCTCTATCAATGAGTGCATATGATCAATCAAATGAATGAGCTCTGCGACGAATATAGATAAGCTATGAACGAGAACAAGCTCAAATTTCATATCATTAAATTAAAGAACTGCGAAATCATTGATAGCGTTCTCTTTAGAAAAGACTTACTGTGATTTCTCAAGAATATGCATACGAAACTGCTACAGAAAATTCATGATCAGTTCTCAATCTCTCATCTTGACAATAAATAAACTATTGATCTAATTCAACAATTCTACTATTGATTAGATCATCAAGTCACAGTCAGACAGTACATTTGAAACTGTCATGCCTGTCAGCGAAGCAAAGCTTCTAAAGATAGCATCAATGAACTTCATCATCTTCTACTCATTTCACAAGAACGCTGAAAAGATATAGTTATGAACTTCATTACTGAGCTATTTCTATTAGAAGACTATAACGTCATTTGCACAATCATATGTTATCTCATCAAAGAACGTCACTATGTTTCCTGTCATTGAAAAGACGATGACATCTCAGTCAAAGAAACGGTTTGAATCATGCTATGAAATGTTTATTGACTGCATGATTTACTCAGTTCTATTGTTTCGAACAGAGACTTTCAATTCATATTGACTATGTGAAAGAGTCTTTGCAAGCGACTGAGAATCACAGCTAGTTTATTCACAGTCTATCATTCAAAGATCAACGATCAGATGAAACGAGTCAATCAAGACATTGAACGCAAACTTAGAATCTACTGCAATTACATGCAGAACGACTGAGTCAAATAAATATCTATGATGAAATTCAGCGACAATTTCAATATCTTCTCGATCATCTCAATGATCTCTTTCTACTTCAATAAAGATTTTCACCCTCGAATGAGTTTCGATTCAGATACAACTGACTACAAAATCACTTGTGAACGACTAGAAGTTAGAAAAGCAGACGATATTATTATTCAAATGAAAGAGCTACTAAACTTTGATCATTAACAATTGAAAAAGACGAAGCTGATCATCAAAGCACAGATTAATAAACATAGACGAGATGTCATTTATGAAGTAGAAAACTGAATTTGACTACTCTTCAGAAACGTCAAAATCACAAGATCATGCAAAGATTTGAAAGATAAACAACTAGAATTGTATCAAATCACTGTCAAAGCGAAGATCTTCTATCATCTTCGTCTATCAGTCAGCATGAAGCATTTGCATTCAATGTTCAATTCAAAGCTACTGCAATCATATTCAGAAGATTTTCTATCAGAACAGCATGCAGAATCTCTCAGATTCATCATTATTAATAAAGATGATGATGAACATTGAAAGATAAATGATATTCTGAACTTCAGACGTTATTGAGGTTGAATACAGTACAAGATCAAATGAAAAGATCTAGATAGAGACGATGAATGATACTATGTTGATAAAGATGAATTCAATGACTTCGAGAAAGTTTTGAATGAATTTTATGTGCTATACTCAAGAAAGTCACGCTAGTATCGAAATAACTCAATAAGAAAGCAAGCAAACGAGCTACATTCATGTGAACATGAATTTTCAAAGAGAGAAGTAATGTTACGAGCATATCAAGGCTGAAAAAGGCTGAAGCTCTAATCAATTCGCAAAATACGCTAGCGAGTACTCTGCGTATTGATTAGAGCTAGTCAATGTCTCTAGCTCAGATCTGACTCAGTCTCTATTTTCTTTTCCCAACATCTTTTTGTTCAACATCATCTTTCTTTCTACATCACATTCTACTCATGTCACAAACACATTTTCTTCAAGCTTAGCGCAGTCTCTGAATATTACTTAAATAGAAGCTTTTGTACTCATTTTCTTCTGTATTCTTAATATTCAGTTATAACTATCTCTAAAGATCAAGCACTATTCAACCCTGACTTTCGCTGATTGACTCATCTAGACATGATTCTGACATATAACATCTGAGATACTGTTTTAATATCTGATTTATTCTTTTTGTTTATTCATTCATCTGTGAATGATAAACTGTTGACAGCTTATGATGAATTTTTAGTTGATTCACTAATAATTTTCAGAATTTCAATGTGAACAGCTTGTCTTTATTTGAAATTATCTCATCTGACAAATCATGATTTACTATAATTGTTCTCAGAAATGTGTAAATTAAATCTTTTGCAAATGTTGCTTTCTTGTATGACAAGAAATATTTATATTTAGTTTATCTGTAATCATCAATATAAAGTTGTACATTATTCTCATAACTTTTTCTTTTGACTTTAATAACTTGACTCTAAAGTTTAAAGCTATGCTTTTTCATGCATGATTTAATGTGCTGAAACTTTTCAAAAGTTTGTAAGATCTGTGTCAATTATGCTTTGTTTAAATGCATACATTGCACTTTCTTATAATATCTTCTACTTGTTTTCTCATCTTAGAAAAGTAGTAGATTCTAAATATTCTTTCAATGATTTTATTTAAATCTTGATGTTCATGTATCATTAATTCATGATAATCACTTATTATTTCTTGTCTGCATCTTGTTGAAACATAGATGAAATCTTGAAATGTTAGTATTTCATTAATTATTTCAAAGTTCACATTGTCAGCAATATTCTTTATAATATTCTGCGTGACTGAGTCTTTTACTAACTTTAACTTTATTCATTTCTCAAGATCTTGATTGTAGGTTCATAGCGTAGCTGCATTTTGTTTATTGTAGACAATGAAATCATTTTAATTCTATTGTAAGATAGTTTAATTAATTTGTGATTTATTTATCATGTGATTTGCTCTTCTAGAAAAACAATCACAACACATGCACAACAAATTTGAAAAAGAGCACTATATACAAGACAGAGTGAATCTAGAGAATGATCAAACAACGATGAATTGCATGAGTTGCAGCAATGCAAGTTTGAAGAAGATTGCGAGTGACGTTGACATGTCACAAGAAAACAGCGACGTGAAGTTGCAACACTCACGCAATGATGAAGAGAAGATAACTAACATTATTGATCTACTAATAAAGACATCAATGTTAGAGAAAGAAATGAACAAAGATCACTCATGAAAAGAAATAGCATTGAAGCTGATGTGTCATTTTCGACTTGAATCAGAAGAAAAACATCATGTGATTCAAGATGTGTTCATCGCGAAGAATGTACAGAAACTGAAGACATCAGTTTAACTACTAAGCAAGCAGTTACAAACACAGAGAAATACGCGTCTTTCATTGAAAATCATGTCATGAGCAAACATGACAAGAGAAGAATTATCAATGAGAAAACAACGTCTCAAAGAGAAATCATCATCGCTTCGCAAGAAATGCGAAATCATGATAAAGATAGCAGACAGAAAAGAAGTAAAAAAGATGCAGAAGAAGATCATGAAGCAGATTCTTCAAAGAATAGCAGACGTGTTAATAAGTCAACGAAATTTGATCATGTCTCTTTGCAAGCTGAGTAGCGAAGACATCTTTCTTCATGCAGTCAGCTCAAATGCACAAGCAAATCTGAAAAAGACTCAAGAATGAGCAAAAGAAATTATGAACTTGACGCGCATATTGCAATAAATCTTCGCAGTGCTGACACATGAGATGCACACTACAATCGACACAAGCAATCAGAAGAAAGTCATTAGAAGATTGATAAAGAATAATGCAAGACTTCATGAGAATCTGAAGATTCTAAGAATAGTCTGACTCAAGAAAGTAGCAAAGAGCGAAAAGACTTATTCGTTGCTCATCATGAAGATAGCAATCGAAGCGATGATAAATTAACTGATGAATGTGAATATGTTAAATGCATATCATGAATGCACATGTAAACTGTTCAAAAAGAACTGTTGCATCACACAATGCTTCAGATGTCAAGAATTTGATCACATAATTAAATTTTGCAGAAAGAATCAATGCTGCGTCAAGTGTGCAGACAAACATTACATTAAAAGATGCATGATGTCTTTGAATAGAAAATGTTGTGTTAACTGCAATGAAAATCACGAATTTTGAAGACGCATCTGTCTCAAATAACAACAGCAGATGAAACAAGCGTTTGAAATCTATAGAAACAGATTGTTTAAATATTCAGAAACATCTAAATACAATTGCACACTCTTGCAATTCTTGAGCTCTTCGCTGTCTTTAAGCTCTGCAGATTCAATGAACTCTTTAAGTTCAATGAACTCTTTAAGTTCAATGAACTCTTTGAATTCAATGAATTCTTCAAGATTTACGAATTCTTTCAGTTCAGCGAACTCGTTGAGCTCAACGATAGTTGTGCTGAAAACACGTAGTCTAGTCGCTCATGAATCAACATGACAGATGATAAAAGTCAAGAAGAGACGTGTTGATCATTTCTCTTGCGTGAGTAGCGACTCAAATGAGACGTCGCTTAAGCAGAGTCAGAAACAACAAATCAGAAGATGAGATAAATTCTCAATGATTGAAAGTATTCAAAGAGTCTTCTCTTTGCAGAGTTAACAACAGCTACAAATAACTTTATGATAAAACAATCTTTTCTACAAATACTGCAGTACAACATCAGAAAATCATTGAAAATTCAGAAATTGTTTTTAATCAACAGAGAAGTTCATGATTTTGACATCATAATCATACAGAAGCAAAGTTGCAACATTAACGACATGCAATCATTTAACTCAGCTTACAACTTCTTTTACCTAGTGAAAAACACGTCATCACAGTCAAGAACTTGCATATATGTGAACAAATACTTAAGACTTGATCAATGAGTGATAGAAACAGCTGAATCAAACATCTGCTTAATCAGAATATTAACTCGCAACACAGATGATGAAACGCAGACGTTGCAACTTATAAATATTTACAATTTGTATTCATTGTTCTTTACATTTACAAAAAGATCTTTAATCATTTCTCGCTTAAGCAAGCTACTCAAAAATGATTGCAAATAACTGATTCTGAAAGATTTCAATTTACATCACTCTCACTGAGAAGAATGAAAATGCTTCACTTGACATGCAACGATCAACAGTTTACTTGACATCATTACTAATGCTAAGCTGAAATTATTGCTGAAATCAGACACTATTACTTGCAAGACTTACAATCAGTTTACAATTATTGATTTAGTCTTTAACAGTGAGAAAATACAGTTTATGACATGCAAGTGCAAGATACACATTGATCTGCATCAAGAATTGAATCATCTTTCAATTGTCATAGAACTTTGTTTACAAACAACTTTAATACAGTCTTCAACTCAATGACTATGAAAGAAAATAAACACAGAAGCATTGAGTGCATATCTGTGTATGCATCTTTCGTTGAATCGTTCTTTGAACAGCAAGATGATGATGAATGAAAGAGTGTGCAAAGTAATTAAGATGCTATAAGAAATCATTAAGAAATTTATTTTCTTGACAAAGTCATCAAGTTGAGCAAAGAACTTCTGAAATTTGAACTGCTCAGAGATAGTAACGAAATCAAGACAACTGCAAATCGTATGAAAAATACAAAGCACACTAAATGCATGAAATGAATATCTGAAACATAATGATCATAAAAACAAGATCATTCAACAAGCGAAGCGCGCACATTTCAGATCACAAATGCATGAGCTGAGTGATGCACTTAAGTCAATATGATGCTTTGCAAAATGAGTCAGAATCGAAAGTCAGCTATTTAAAAAACTTTCTCAGTTTTCGTCATTAAAGTGAAGTGACACTGAACAAATGACAATAATGTTTGAGAAAAAAATTGAGATATTACGAGAAAAATTCTTTCTCTCATTCTTTCAGATAGGTATCAACAACATCATGAACTCATTTATACTTTTGACAATGTCATCTGACTTACGCATTTCAGAAGATGAAGTAAGACAGATAATTAAAAGAGTAAAAGCAGACAAAGCATCAGATATCTCAAACATTTTAAACAGAGCGTTGCAGACGAGTCTTGCAGAATTGATCTTGATACTGACGAGTTTATTCAATGCATGTGTAACATACAGATATCATTCTAAGCAGTTCAAAAAGACTCAAATAATAGTACTATGCAAATTGAAGAAGAGTGATTATACTGATTCAAAGACATATTGATTCATTGCTTTGCTTGACATCATGAGCAAAGCTTTGAAGTCGATCATGATTAAAAGACTGAGCAATATAGCTGAGACTCATCACATGCTATCTGATGCTCAAATGAAAGTGAAATGCAAACAATTCATGATCTCAACATTAAATCTACTAGTAGAACAGATTCACATGATATGAGACTGCAAAATTAAATATGTAGCTTTCATGCTAAGTTTAAACATCATTGAAGCATTCAATCAAGTCTTGCACATCAGACTTCTGCATACTTTGAAAATGAAAAGAATTTCAAACTACATAGTTGAATGAGCATGCAGCTTTCTTGAGAATCGAGAAACATTGCTGAGATTCGATGAGCAAACGAGTGACATGTGCAAGATAAATGCAGACATATTACAAAGATTTCTCATTTTATTGATTCTCTTTCTATTCTTTAATGCAAGTTTGATTGAGAAGTGCAAAGCACTGAAAATTAAGATTAAAGTGCTTGACTTCATAAATGACATTAACATTCTAGCATATGATAGATTCATTGAAGAAATTTGCAGAACACTGAGCAGAATGCACGACGTTTGTGTGAAATGAGTTTGCATTCATGACATAACATTTGCATCAGAAAAGTATGAATTTACATACTTCATCAGAAAATCAAAAAGATTTGACATGATAACTAGTATACAAATAAAAAGCTCAGTTATTAAGTTAAAATCAGACGTGCAAGTTTTGAAAGTACAACTGAACATGAAATTGCAATGAGATGCGCATCTTCATCAAATTGAAGTGAATCACGTCACATGAATGCTAACACTTAGTCAACTCAAAGTCTTTACATGAGAAACAATCTTTACAAAAGCAAAACAAGTATACTCAGCAGTAGTAAGATCAGAAATTGCATTTGAAACATCAGTCTGACATCAGCGAGAAAAAGAGAAAGAACTGTCAGACAAAGAATGTAAACTTGAAACATTACAGAATCAGACTCTATGTCATGTTGCAAAGATGTTCAAAAGAATAAACATTGAGACTCTGAAAGCAGAAATGTACACAAGCTTGCTGCATGTTCATCTGAACATGCTGCAAGACAAAATCACATTACGCAGTTGAATCAATGATTGTACACAGAAAATCAGACAAGCATGTAAACTGATACGCGTTCATCTGATGAGTATCAATCACATTATTTCTCGCTTTTTTATCATCAAGAAAGTGACGCTTCTGAACAACTTAATTCAAGAAGATGTGAAAATACAGTTGAAACGCAAGCGATTAGTTCTCACTGTGACGAATTCAACTAATGACAGCATTGCAATAGCGCAGTATTACAGAAGTCAGTGAAAGCAATGATGAGAAAAATATAGAAAATGCATCGCAGATGTTCACATCATCTTGATACAAAGATCACATCTGTTCAATAAAATGATAAAGATGCAAAATAAACTTCAGAAAGTTGAAAGTACTCTCATCATTTACATCAGAATTGAACGCATAGATTTGAATGTTTATCTGTACTTCAAAAACGTTTCAGATGCAAATAGCATGCAATGCAACTGTGACTGAAATCATCAGACAATGAAACATGTACTCATGCATTGTTCAAACTGATCACATCTGCGATCAAGAATGTTACAAGACATTGAATTCTTGAACTATTGAATAATCATTGCTATCACGAAGAGTTTCAGAGCAGCTGCAAGAATGATGATGAAAATGAAGCTTTTAAAACAATTTAAAGTGACTAAGTCATTCATTCTTTAACATGCAATCAACGTGAACTAATTTGATACATAGTCTTATAATGATAGTTTCAACTGCGCAAAGCAGTTGTATAAACAGCGAGTGATTTTCTATTTCAGAGAGTTTTGTTCACTCAATATAAATAGCATAAAGTTTCTTATAAGTTGACTTAATCAATGTCACAAAAGTGTATGAATTTATTATTATTTTTAAAAAAATCTTTTGAGTGATGTGTCAAAGCATTCAACTTATCATCAATCTTGTTGAAACAATAAGCGATGCAATAGTTGAATCTAGATAGAAATTCACTTCAATGAGCTTGATGACAACTCAATTGCTTAATTGACATAAAATACTCAAGATTTTTGTGATTTATGATTATTTCAACAGAATAAATAAAGTTTTCAAGCTCTGATCATCATTTCTCAAAAGTGTAAACAATGATCATGAGTTTTTTATTGTAAATTTTGTAGTTACACTTGACTGAATTATGCTTCTTTGAAAAGTAAGTAATTGAATGAAGAATCTTGTTTTCATCATATTGAAAAATAATATTTTTGAACACATAGTTCAAAACATTGATTTCTATCACAATCTTGTGATCTGAATTATAATGATGAAGAATAATCTTGAAAGTGAAGACTTTCTTAAGAATGTTGAATGCAATCTGACATTTTTGAAATCAAACAAAGAGTACATCTTTTTTGATGAAATGAGTGAGCAAAGTAGTTATTCTACTATAGTCATAAATGAATCTTTTATAAAAGTTCACGAAATCTAGAAAATTTTGAACATCTTTAATATTAATCAAGATGAGTCAATTGACAATGATGTTTATTTTAAAAAAATTTATCTTGATTTTTTTAATGATGATTATCAATTTTAAATACAAAACTTGAGTGACATGAAACTTGCATTTGATTATATTCATCTGAAGATTTGCTTCTTGCAGTTTTCACAAAATGAGCTTGACATGAATCTCATGCTCAAGTTCATTGTTGAAATAAATCAAGATGTCATTCAGATAAGCTGTATAAAACTTATTTAAATGTTTACAAAGAGTATTGTTGATGTACTTTTGAAACAAGACAGACTCATTACATAAATCAAAGAGCATGACTAAATACTTGAATAATTCAAATTGAGTGCAAAAGATGATGAAAGCTTCATCTTCTTCTTTGATTTAAAGTTGATCGAATACAGAAATGATATTCAGCTTAATAAAGATTTTAGCTCAACTTAAATGATTCAGCATTTCTGATATCAGAGATAAAAAATATTGATTCTTGATTGTAATAATGTTCAAATCTCAATAATTCATGCAAAAGCAAAATTCTTCTTCAAAATTCTTAATGAAAAGAATAAAGATGATCATTTGAAAGTAATTGACTTGAATGAAATCTTTGCTCAGATTTTTATTTAAATAATGTTAAAGTTCTAGAATTTCATCACAACTTATGTTGTATAAAGTAAAGACTGAAGATTGAGCATCTTCTTTAAAATGTATGACATGATCATGAACTTAATGCAAAGACAAGATATTAATGTTCTTCTTGAAGAAAACATTTAAAAACTTAAAATATTTAAATGATAAAATTGTAACTAAATTGATATTTTTACTTTATTAATAAACTTTCAGATCTTCTTGTGTCATGAATGCAGTTAATAATAAATTCATACATTCTTGTGACATTGATTAAGTTGACTCATGAAAGACTTTATGCTATTTATATTGAGTGAACAAAACTTTCTGAAATAGAAAATCACTCACTGTTTATACAACTGCTTTGCGCAGTTGAAACTATCATTATGAAACTATGTATCAAATTAGTTCATGTTGATCACATGTTAGAAAATGAATAATTCAATCACTTTAAATTGCTTCAGAAGCTTCGTTTTCATCATAATTCTTGCAGCTGCTCTGAGATTCTTCATGATAGTGATGATTATTCAATAATTTAAGAAGTCAATGTCTCATAGCATTCTTGATCGCAGATGCAATCAGTTCAAGCAATGCATGAGTATCTGTTTCATCATTTGATGATTTCAGTTGCAGTTGCATCACATGCTATCTGCGTCTGAAACATTTCTGAAGTGCAAATAAGCATTCAAATTTATGCGTTTAATTCTGATGTGAATGATGAGAGTGCTTTCAACTTTCTGAAAATCATTTCACATCTTTATCATCTTGTTGAACAGATGCAATCTTTATGTCGAGATGATGTGAACATCTGCAATGCATTTTCTATATTTTTCTCATTATTGCTTTCACTGACTTCTGTGATACTGCATTATTGTGATGCTGTCACTAGTCAAAATCGTCGCAGCGAGAGTTAATTGTTTACATCTTGACTGTATTTTTGCATCTTCTTGAATTAAGTTGTTCAGAAGTGTCACTTTCTTGATGATGAAAAAGCGAAAGATGATGCAATTAACATTCATCAGATGAATGTGTATTAGTTTGCATGCTTGTCTGATTTTCTGCATATGATCATTGATTCAACTGCATAACGTGATCTTGTCTTGCAACATGTTTAAATGAACATGCAGCGAGCTTGTGTACATTTTTGCTTTCAAAGTCTCGATGCTTACTCTTTTGAACATTTTTGCAATGTGATGCAAAGTCTGATTCTATAATGTTTCAAGTATGCATTCTTTGTCTGACAATTCTTTCTCTTTTTCTCACTGATATTTATTGAAAATATGTTGCATACGTTGCATGCAACATACATAAGACATGATCTCTATGCTGATTTTCTTCTTAGCGAGAGATAGTTTCTTGCAGCAGATTCATAGTTCAAGATGAATGAAATCTTTCACTGCTTAAATTTCAACAGTTTACTTCTTAAGCATAAGTTGCAAACATTTTGTCTGCAATATATATGCATATCACAGTCAATTTCTTCTTTAATCACATTGACATATGTTACTGTTCTTTCAAGCTATACAAATGATATTTTCAACTAAAGATTGATTTTATCATCAAGACATTTAAGAGTCAAAGCTCAGTAAAGAAGTAAGATTCTTAAGATCAACAGTCATCATCATTGTATATCATGTCTTACAGATGCTTGCTTCGCTTGTAAGATGTGCAACTCATCTGTTTTGCATTATTTGTAGAGATCTTTCTCATGCAGATTGATCATGTCTTGCAAAGATGTTTATATGCTACACTTTTAATCAGACAGTGTAGTTTGATCATTCTTTATTAATTCGCTTGTGTTTCTCTTCTTTTAACAAAGTCTTCTCATCAATATATCACTCATGTATAGAATGTCTGTGTCTGAACGTCTGTTAAATGATATTAATAAGATTCTTGAGTTTGCTTATGTTGAACTTAATAAGTCTCGTGAGTTGCTTATGTTGTAGTAACAGACACGCAGTCTTAACAAGATTTATACATAGTTAGCATGTAAATTTAAAGAATGTTTATAATTCAAGTTCTTTCTGCTAATCATTCTTAACAAATCAAACGCGAGAGTGTTTTATCTCAGTTCTCATCATTACAATGACAAGATACTGAATCAAATGATTTTCATAAGCGATTTTCCTTGTAGTTTTGCGTTCTATTTGACTTTCTCATCTGCATGCAGATTGCTTGTAGTATGCGCATTGAGATTATCAAAGTCTGCGTGATCGCGAAAACTTTGCACGCGATTAATGCACAGCGTTTCATTATCATGCAACGCTTTAATGTCATTCAAACTTTTGATAATCTTTAAACTCTACTGTAGCTAAACAGTAGATTCATAGTCAGCATTATGTACAGATGAGTTTCATCGCTGATCATGAATGCAGTTAAATGAAATTTCTTTTTCATTTGATGAAGATTCAAATGATGATTTTTATCATACATACTGTTTTAAGAATGAGATGAAAACTGAGCAAGAATTGAGCTGTTCTTTGAATAAACAGTCAAAGTTGCATGACGTGATTTTGACTTATTAAAATTTAAACTAGAAGATGAGATTAATTCAAGATTTAAGAAAACATTGATTTTTCTTAAAATGATGCTAAACACTTCAATGTTTTTGACATGAGTAACATAATCAAAGCTTCAAACTTTCAACTCAATTATATCAAGTTGTATAAAAGATCAATTGAATTGATTTGCTTAAGAAACAACAGAAGTTTTAAAGAAAAAAGAATTTTAACACTTGATTTTTGATGAATATCTTTTTTAAATGACTTAAAGAATACAATTAAAAGCTTCTTGTTTCAGATGAGAAACAAGATTAAACAAAGTTTATTTCTTGTAAATGAGCTAAATATTAGTTTGCTTCTTATGAGCAAATGAGAAGTTATATTACTTCTTGTGAGCAAATGAGAAACTGAGTTACTTCTTGCAAGCAAATTGAGAACTGAATTGCTTCTTGTGAGTAAACTGAAAACTGAGTTACTTCTTTCAAGTGAATGAGAAACTAAATTACTTCTTGCAAGTAAACTGAGTGCTGAATTACTTCTTGTAAATAATTTGTAAACTGAATTACTTTTTGTAAGTAATTTGTAAATTGAATTGCTTCTTATGAGTAATTCGTGAACAAAGTTACTTCTTGTGAGCAAATTGAAAGTGAGACTGAAGAAAAGCTACTTTGTTAACTTTAAGCGAGAAATTTTCTTCTTGTTGATTAAAATCATAAATCTTGACGAGAAATTGATAACAATAATTAAGACAGAAAAAGAAAGATAAAGTGAGAATATTGTGTTCAAAATTGACATCAATGATGTGATAATAAAGTTATGATAAACTTATGATGATGAGATATTGATTTAATTCAATGACATAATTGTAATTATAATTCATACACTTTTATGACATTGATTTAGACTCAACTCATGAAGAACTTTATGCTATTTATATTGAGTGAACAAAACTCTTTAAGAAAGAAAATCACTCATCATTTATACAATTGCTTCACGCAGTTGAAACAATAAGATTGACACTGTGTTATTAAGTAATGAATCTATAACTTCTATTCAACGCGTGATGTTTAAGTAAACTCTTAATGAGTGTTTGTGTTGTTTAATTATAACACATTGTTTTTGCTTTGCTCTTCATTGATGATATTTTATACAACGATGTTTTGATTCAATTCTCAATTCAAAGATGAAAGATGTTTTCTTTGCATTCATGATGCTCATGATTGTAACATACATAAAGCTGTGTTCTTTTATTCAATGATTATCATTCATTGAGCAGAGAAATATGTGATGAAAGAGAGATGCATATGATGAGAAGATAGAATGTGATTGTATTAAATAACTTTTTTCTTCTCTTGATTTAACTTATGTCACATAGACGTTGAATGAATTGTTAGTATAAACGTGCAATCGCAATCATTCGATGTTTGACTTTGATCAATGAAAGAGAATGTGTTCTGATCGTTTTTTTGAGCTCTCGATTTTTCACGTAGATAGATAAATGACTTGATGTTAAGTAAAGAAGATGAGTTCAAGCTCTCTCAGTATATCAGCGTGATCAACGAGTCATCACTTCTTTGAGCATTGTAATCATGATTCTCAATACTTAAAATGACTATTTTATCTGATATCTTTTCATCAATTACTTGATGACACTGTCGATGTGATGAAGACGTTTCAATATCAACGCAGTCAACGAGTTGCAAATTCTTTGATCACTTGTAATCACAACTTTCAAACTCTTCATCTGAGTTGTTTAATCACTAGCAGTATCTTTTCATCTTTTACTGACATCGACATGTCATTAATCTTCTTCATAAATCAATTGTGACTGTTAGAAGAGAATTGTCACATGAGTGAAAACTCTGCATGATGACTTTTCTGATCACGCAACGTTCTAACATTGTTCAAACTACGTTGAATTGAGATCTTTTGACTCTTCTGACTTCTATTTAAACACAGAATAGAATCAAAAGATTCGTAGTTGACATCATGTACAGATGAATCTCATTGTCAATCTTCAATGACATAAAAGAATAGTTTTTCAATATATTCATTAAGAATTATTATGATTTTAATAACATAAGTAATGTCATCAATTAAAGCAATTTGATTATTAAATTCTTGAAGTTTGCAAGAGTGAATTAATTGATGCAAGAAAAAATGATGTTGTTGCATGAAGAATTTATTCATAAAGACATAAATAAAAACTTCACTGTCAATCAGAGTAAAAGTGAAAACTTTAGATTGAGCTTGATGTAAAACATAAAATACTATCATGTGATTATTCTTGAATGTCAAATTGAATTCAAAGAGTTTCAAAATAAATGTAGCAAAAAACTTTTTATATGATTGAAGTGAGAGTGAAAAGATTGAAACTAGTAAACAAAATGATATGTATACAAATCTATGAGCATAACTTAGTTTAAACACTAAACTTTTTTTGCAGACAGTAAGACTTCTTCATTTATATTGATGATATCATTGTTGTAAATGTTCATGATATGCAGAGTAAAGAATTTCTTATTTGAGCATTCTTTAGTAATTTTGCTTGAATGTTGCAATTTGCAATAATAGCACAGCTTTCACTTATTACAGATTTTCTTGATTTCAGAAATGATCAGAATCTTATCTTAAATGATGATAATAATGAAACTTAAATTTATTAACTCATCAAGAAATAAGAAAGAAAGAGATGAAGATACTGTTGAAACAACAGTCACAAAGATGATGATCTTTGAACTCAAAGAATTACTAGTCAATGCAAAGATATTCTTGATTTTGATGAACAAGATGATGATAAAGACAAAGTGAGATTGATGATGCTTAAGTCGTTAAAGCTCTTCATTGATATCAGAGAATGCTTAAATTCATTAATGAAAGATGAATGATTAAGTTTCATTGAAATTTCATCAGAAGAAAATAATGACTTGAGTGAAATAATTGACATTACGCTTCAAACAGTCAATCAATGAAAAATCTTTCATCAAAGAACATTCTTTCTTTTAATAAAAAAGATTGTAATAGTTGACAAAGTTATTCATGTTTTACTTCAAAGTTTCACAAAGATATAAATAAACATCTTCTGTCTTGAAAGAATTGTTGCAGCAATGATGCAATTTGTGTTATCAATCTACAAAGATGAAAATGATACAGAGATCATTAGCTTGATATTAATTCATTAAATTGTAAGTTTTCTTATTTATGATGAATCATGACTCAACATAAATGATCTTGACTCAATAAAAGAGATAATGATCATCATTCATGTTTATGCATTGTATCAAACTCTGCTTTCATGCATTCAAATAATTTTTATTTTTCTCATATTTAAATATGTTGAAAAGCTTCTTGAATTTAAAAGCAATGAAGACAGCAACAAAGTTTGCAAAAAAATAAATGATGAAAGAAGATTAATTATTTAAGATTTGTACAATGATTTGAGCTATCATTATGAGAAACTGAGAATTCAACTTTATATAGATTGAAAAACTGAAAATAATGAATGAGAATAAGATGATAACATCATGTTATTGAACTTGATTTTGAAGCTTTTGCATTGCGTGAAAAATCTCAACTGAATTTTCAATTATACTTTGAGCAAACTGTTTAACAGCATGCTCATCATTGATTGAAAGATTGTGAAGTGACTTCATTTGAGCGAAAGAATAACTAGATGAGATTTCAATGTATAATAACGTTGCAGAAAGTGTAAATCTTTCATAATGTCAAAGATTGAATTAAACTAGAGATATTATTATTACTTTGATAGAATTTAAATACAAAACAATACATCAAATAATGTATAAAATGAAAGATAAAGAATGAAAGAAAAGAATGAAAGTTCAACTTTTATATACATGAATCAAGCAGAATCAAGACTAGACAGTAGTTTTATTGATTTAAGATTGCAAAAGTTCATGCACATAATTGAGATAATTAAAACAAAATTGTTGAAACTAAATTAAAATGATGATGACTAGATTGATGACTTGATTCATTGAACTGTAAAACAGATTCAATGAATCGAGATTATTTAAAATATTGATGATTTATGTTCTAAATTGAGTTGATGATCTGACATCATGACACTATCATTGCTGTTTGTGATATTGCATAGTTGATTTCTACAATGACATGAAAGTCGTGTAAAAAATCAAAGAGAAGTAATATTACAGACAAGCACATGTGACTTTATGATCATCTATCAAAGAAGAAATTAGATGCTCATATTATGACTTTCAATCACAATACATTATTATCAACAAATGTGCAACCTGCGTTTTGCAAAGATCAAAGAGCTTAAACTTTAGCGCAATTAGCTCAATTGATCAACAATAAGCTCAATTAGCAGGCACGGCAGCTGGCAATTGGCCGGCAATTAGAATCACGCATCTTTGTTCTTCGTTCTTCGCATTCTACACTTTACCTACTCGTCATCTTACATGCTCATTACTCTACTCATCATTCTACTCATCACTCTACCTACTTGCCTACCTACATGTTCAGCTACTAATTCAGCTACCTACTCGCCTACCAACATGTTCAGCTACTAACTCAGCTACCTACATAGTATGTTCGGGGAGCATATCGGGCTTCTTATCGCTTACGCTTCCTTGGTGTGCACTCTCAGAGTATACGCTCTTTCAGCGCACCCTTCTCTGGCGAACACTTTATTGGCGTGCCCCCTTGGCATGTTCTTTGGCGTGCCCCCCATTGGCGTATCCTGGAACGTACCCTCCTTCAGTGCACCCTCCTTCAGTGAAATCTCCTAAAGTATATACCCTTGAAAAGTTATGGCTCCAGTGGATGAGATAGCTACACGTAGACTTTCCGGATCAAGAATAATATATTCTCTACTGACTAAAGTCGCATCGCTTTGCTTCCGCCCCAACGCCTATTGCGTGCCTCTGCTCTCCTATACTCCTTTCCTACCTCCGCCCCCTCTCCTATTCTTCAATATTTTCCTAATCCTTTTTAATAGAGGCCGTGCACCTTTTCATAGACGGAAAGGATAATCACCGATACAGAGCTTGAGGTGTACGTCATACGTATGTACCGTACAAATTTAGTGATAAGTAGCAGCCTCATTGTAAAGAGAATATCTAACTACATTACAACACTCACTATCGTTCTACCATCATCGTTACTCTTCATTCATCGGAGCCGGGTTTCGAATCTGAGCTCGCTAGCCAGGACTTCTTAGCAAGCTTGTACATTTTTCGAGATGTTTCGATGGTTAGGCTCTATTTTTCTATGTTCAATGTAAGTTTATATGCGGCACTTGCACAGAACGGTGACATACTTGTAATGATAGTCATTTTCTTAGAAATCTTGAGACAAAATTCTCCCGGCTCTGCCTGAAGTTTTGCGGCGCGCTTGTTTGATAGAATGCAAATTTGGTTTCCATGGACGTCCGATTATTCGTGGGCCTTTGGTATTGTAGTACTCGTCGACTAATTCTTCTGCGCTCCGATCTGGATCTCTGAAAAGCTTTCCAAGTCGAATTGAGGCCGAGTATGAGTCGCCCCATTCGAGATTTGCATGGACAGTCCCGATGTACGAAGCCTCTATGATAACATATTCGGTGCCGCAGATTTCGCATGTACCGACATCTAGAGGTACAACTAGAAGGGCTTGCATGTTGATGTTGTGAGTATTTTGCAGAAGCAGACAATTCTCCCATTGTTCCAGGGCAACGCGAATCTGCCAGTCAACTGATATGTGGAAGCTGTAGGGTTGCACTTTTTTTGCATCCTTCATGCTTAATGTACGGTAGTCCCAGTCTCCACAGACCGCGCCATCCTCGTCCACGTAGACTCTCTCCGGTCTGTCCGTGTTAGTCAGTACAACGCCGTCTAATAAGCTGAATGGACACCAGGAGAATCCCCCCTTGCGTGTCATGGTAGCGTGGCCATGATATAAGAACGACTCCTCAATTTCAACGAGGCTCAGTATGATGTCGCACGTAGTGTGTGCTATGAAGCCAGGTGTTTCAACCTTTGGATCGTGGCCGGTCATTAAGGCGGCAATTACCATGAGATCTCGTGGACGCGACGTACTCTTTGTCATGAGTAATTTTAAAATGTCGCCGATGCAGTGGAATTGCTGCTCACGTAGCTGGCTGACCAGAGAAGAAGCTACCCAATGGCCACGAGAGAAAAAGGCTGGGTGATGAGCGAGGACATCGCTCTCAAGGTTTTTAATCATGTACCGAGTCCGATTATTAGGATGTCTATAAATTACCGAGACCTTGTCTTTCCTAGACATCATCAACTCCAGAGAGGTCCAGGCTCGTGTAAACCAGGGTGAGAGTAGTAGAGCGAGACACGGGCTACCATCTTCAGTCCAGGGAAATTGGACGAGGTACTGGTCATGTATGACGGTGTGTGCAGCTTGTTTGAAATTTTCTTGCATCTTGCCAATAGCTTTTTGTCGAGCTGCCCGTTCACTCGGAATACATATTGTGTCCCACCAAATTGCTGTGCATCCCAAAATTTGGGCGACTCCTTTGAAATAAGTCCATAGGCATCGATTAACAAGGTTTTCGCCTTGGACCCCTCCACCTGTTCCATCCGACCAAACATGGGAGATTGCCATATATTGTCGTTGGCTTTCTTCTTTGACAACATATGGAGCATTTTTGGTATTTTCGATGTCGTCAGTCCACCATGTGAACCGCTCGTATGGTTTTTCAAGCTCCGAAGGCGGGAACATCAACGGTGTACCACAGTCTTTGGCCGAGCACTTGTGGAGCTGTTTGACACGCGTACTGTCAATGTTGCTAAATCGACAAACTTCTGCATTACAGGCTTCATGGTCTTCTTGTCCTCTGTGTTTTAGAAACTGAGCAGAGCGCTCCTCGACCATCATCATGAGTATGGGCAAGTCAACCTCTTCCCTTTCACCTCCTCCTACTGTTAGATTCCAGAGGCGATTTTGGCAAATTCCCACTTTATATGCTGTGTAAGTGGCGTCGACGATTTTTTGTTTCGATATATGTGCTCGTAAAGGGAGCTGAGATTTATAAGAAGGATGAAGATGGCAGTTCACCGTTGACATCCAATTTATCAGTTCACAGATTTCGAACAAATCCACGCTAGCAATCATCTTATCACGTCGCGTAAATTGAGCAACAATAGACAAGTCGTGCACGACATTGCCCCATTTCCATCCCTCATCCTCCAAGCCTTGATTTTTGGCATTCATTTGGCAAGACATCAACACAAGCGTCCAGTCCCTGAAGCGCTTCCATTCACTATGGGGAGCATTTGTTATCTGCCGTCTTATTACTTGGCATCCTTCATTTAGGCATTCTTTGACTTCAGCTATGATGCACGTTTGTTGGACCAAATCGAGGAAATGCACATCAGAAAATTCGTGTAGATAGTCATTGAAATTAATAATTTGTTGCTTTTGTAAGTCAGTCATCAGGAATCAACTTATACCGGCAAGGTAGCACATGAAGTGCAAGTTGAATCTCACCTCTTTGAATTTGACGAAATGAAATATTTTCGGGGGATCTACACCAGGTAGAATATTAGCACATTTATCGTGTGCTTTCTTTTCTCGGGCCCATAACGATGTGGAGAGGTTGAAACTCCTCGGTCGAGGAAGAACACGAAATCGAGGATCCATTTCGAGGGTATATGAATCACTGGGAATGCGACAGATTGAGTTGGGGATCACATAAGCTGGGAATAATAGGCAGCCAATTCTTCAGAATTGATGCCTTGGATAAAGGTTCAAGCTGTACCACTTCTGGAGTCGCTGATTTGCACTGATCGCAGATGTGGTAGCGAGCTCAGGCTGATGGACAGCCGCATTACTTGCACGGATTGGCTGCTATGATAAGCAATGGGCGTCGCATATGGAGCTGTGGGCCTGGGAATACTGTGGCTATATTAAACAGAATGCGCCTGACAGACAAGCAGAGCACAACGAGAGCAGTTTCAAGGGAGGCCTACTGCCTTTATACGGAGGCCGAGTTGGTAGACACGGCGCTATCCGATATTACAGTATCGTAGCACTGCCTTGGATCATGTTGTTGTTAAAACTTGACGATTTTCGCATCGGTGGGGATAGAGGAAATATGGGATTCCATTTGGGTCACTGGAGGACTTACACAAACAATATATTCTTTTTCATAAAATTTGTAAGTGATAAGATAATTCCGAAGTATCTCTTTATAAAGCATTTATAAAAGTTTTCTGAAACTCCGTAGAATTGAACTTGTCATGATGTGCATGTCCGAAGAAGTCACACACATTATGCAACATGAGCTGTTGCGGAGATATACCGACAATGTGGGAACAATATTATATGGCGAGCCTCTTGTCCCGCCCATGACTGTTATGAGTGCTATATGAGACACCGAGGTGGGAACTATGCGGGCGTGTGGCTTCGTAAGAACTATGATTGAGCAATGACTATGAAGCAAGTATCTGCTACCGCTCTACAATTGATGTTCTGCCTGTCCAGTCAAGCAAGAAACATCCCCGTTTCCTTTGAAGGAGATCACCTTGTACCACTTTCCAACTCTTCTAGTCATCATCTTGATCCTCGTCTTCAGAGTCTTCCCAATCTTCATCATCTTCCCCTTCATTACCGCTGTTCTCGCATTCTTCATGTTTTTCAACTGAAAATAAGATCTGCTTATTGGCTGCGAAGAGGGCTAAGTCGTCGCGTTGCACCGCCTTCTTTCTCTCTTCCCTTGCCCCTTCGAGCAAATCCTCATACTCGTGCCCCATCTCTTCCACGAACGCTAAAAGCATTCCCTTCTTCATGAAGTTCTCCCTTGTGCCCCAGTACGGCTTTCCTAATTCATTTGCAAGAGCAATTTTCTGCTCCCCCGATCTCCAAGACCGTCGCAACATCGTAGTACAATATAGGAAATACAAATATCTCGCTCTCGGGCGGAAATCGCTGCGAAACGAGACCGGTTGCTTGTCTAGTTCGAACCACTTGCGTTTATCGCCTCTGCCAAAGATTGCCGTTTGCATGATGCCAGTTGTTTCAAGGACACGTATTTGGTACTGTTTGATCTTGCAACGCTGCCAATTATCAACTTCGCTCTTCGACGGTCGATCTGGGAGGCGAGGAACAATGACAATACATCCTTCATCCAGCATCTTTTCGGCGGTGGTCGATATTAGAAGGCCATTGTACGGAGAGAAAAGTTCGGGAGGGTTCATTTCGCCGAATATGCTTGTCATCATCTCTTGGCCATGCTTCCACGCAAAGAGGTGCGCCGCCGTCATGGTATCCTTGTGCCACTCACTGCCCGCAATTGGACACCAGACTGCCTCGCTTGCGGGCTCGGGGCCTTGATTGGCTATATCGAAAAGTGCCCTACGAAAACTCGTCTGGTCTCCACTTGAACGAGCTCCGGCACCTGGGTTCTTGATCCCGAGGCCGATGGTGCTGGTCGTAAAGAGCTTCATGAAAGCCCTTCTTCCCACTTTTAAAGTGTTGCCTTCATCTAGCTTTAGTCGTTGCGCTTGAGTGACGCATAGTCGCTCCTCCAAAATTCTCGCTTTCATTTCCTCAATCAACGTTATGCCCTGCTCGGATTGCATCCAGTCCGCCTCATTCTCGGTACCCGTCTGATCATAAAAGTCCTGCTTGGATATACTTCGCTTGATTTCGTTGACACTTAGATGCCCGTGAGATATTTGAGCTCTTGCATACCAGTAGCTACAACCGGAACGAGTCATTACTTAGTGAACTCAGGCTGACGCAGATTGAAACTTACTCGCTAGTAAAGGATGCTTGAGGCTTTATCCTCTTCTCATCTTTTCTAAGCTGATCAGAAAGACAAATTCGCTCCTTCTTAAGATCATCAACTGCCTGCCTCTTGTCAGAGGTTCTCAGCGGAATTTTTGGGCATTCAGACATCTCTACCAAACAAGAGTAGTGTTTGAGACCGAGCAATCCTGAACGGTAGATTTAGGTACAAAGATTCACTACGGGAGAATGTTCAATGTTCATGAGAGCTTGACTGAATTGCTAGAGGAAATTTTCTATGAGCTGTATCGAACTATGGTTGTCAGCTTGGCAATACAATTCTCGAACCATGGTTCACATTCATCTAGCGTTATCGTTGAGTTGGGTCATAATCAAGAGAAATTTCCCAACCCGATTCAAATACCTTGCAGAGAGTATAAGGGTTCGAAAAAGTCATACGTTGTGCTGGCTTTGTTCCTTCCTGCTCTGTCATTTCTTTCGCACCACTACAAGCGATAGGATGGAGAAAACGAGATCTTGAGAGAGAAACAGAAGCTGATCATTATATCTGTTGATTTAGACCGTCTCACTCCGAGGTAACACTTCTCCACAATAGTAAATTGTTAAAGAACAAATGCGACAATTGACGTTGACATCTAAAACGGAAGCTTCTGATCACCAGCGATAGTATAAATAAACAAAGGAAAATGATGAAATATGATGCCCTGTAGACGTATGTTCGATTTACTACATCCTCGTAGTTCTCGTCTGTCGCACAGCCAGTTGAGTTGCCTTGACATACTCTGACCGGTCGTCACTTTTCCATCGAACTGATTGTTTGCAGAACAAGCTCGTTATTCTCGACGACGAGAACTGTCCCTGTGTGACGTATCGTCGATACTTTCGTACTAGGCGTCCAAAGTCGTGGATGAGTTATCCGAGTTATGATCCCGACAACTGCGATAAATGCAACTACGTAAAGTGATTCCCTGGATTGAATAGGACGACCCGCTTTGAAAAACGCCATAGCGTTAAAGCAGTACTGCATTTGGGCCACCCAACCGATGAAGATGGAGAATAGAAAGCATTGTCGCGGTCGAGAATCGAATATTCCAGGTCCATGGGTTCTCCTGAGGTTGGTACAATATATCAGGACGCAGCCGCTAGCGATGACAAGAATCGCGAGCAAAAGAGTCATGAGATATATTAAAGGCCATCTTGAGTGGGTCGCACTCACCGCATCACCCAACTGCCGGATTGCTTTTGCTTGGTTGCACCGCCGTGTTGATCCATAAGACGGCTTGATGTGACAATCCCCATTCGGAATCCTTCTGCGATCCTCCTCATGCACCTCCCCCACATCCAAATCAACTTGACTACGACACAACATCGATTGGTTTAAATTTGTCAGTCGTATGCGCCCTTGGTAAATTCCCGGCACATCCAGTTCATATCTCGTAAAGGGCAGAGCACACCTACGAGTACTGTACGTACCGGCAGACTGGAATGCGCGCATTTTTCAGCTTGCTGCAACTTTCACCTCAATCGTGGCATTGCATCTTTGCTCTGCTTCGAGTCAAGATGATTGGCCCTAGGTACACGTTTGTAAGCCTGGCCTTGTCATTGCCGTTGTTGAGTCAGGCCACCGCTCAGCAACTTCCGTCCGTGGATCTAGGCTATCAGGTCTACAGGGCGAATTCATTCAACGTGTGTTCACCATTCCAAGCTGCATGATACAGATACCTCTTCTGATAGGTACTTCCAGGTCTCCGGAGGTTACTACAATTTTTCGAACGTCCGTTACGCTCAGCCACCGCTTGGCGATCTACGCTTCGCAAAGCCCCTGGCTCCACAAGGCCACAACTCCTCTGTGGATAACGGGGACGTAGGCAGAATATGTCCTCAAGGCGTGCCTGAATGGCTGCAAATTGGCGGTCCCTTTCTTGCAGCCTATGTTAGGGGGCAGCCGTTCAATTTCACTGCGGCCAATGAAACCACGGCAGACGAGACCAGTACCGCTGCCGCACCTCCGCAAGACCCAAGAACAACAGAAGACTGCCTCTTTCTAGATGTGATCGTGCCGAAACCGACCTTTGACTCTGCTGGTGTCAACGATACGAGTCACTCCCCGGTACTTGTATGGATATATGGGGGTGGATACTGCTCGGGAGACAAAACAAGCTATGGTAATGGAGCTGGACTTGTCAAAGCGGGTCAAGCATCTAATTCCTCGGGGGTCATCGTTGTTTTATTGAACTACCGGGTAAGAAACTACAGTCTCCTTTCAATACATAACGAATGAAGAACTCTTGCTGACAGTCGATAGCTTGGTGCTTTCGGCTGGCTTGCAGGGCCCACGTTTCAAGCCAATGGCACTGCTAACGCGGGTTTGTATGACCAGCGACTCGCGCTCGAATGGATACAAAACAACATTCACCTTTTTGGCGGCGACCCGGGGCACGTGACGGTCATGGGTGAATCGGCAGGCGGCGCCTCGATTATGCACCAGATCACGGCCTTTGGAGGCTCTCAGGGTCCAGCGCCCTTTCAACAAGCAATTATCCAGAGCCCTGCCTATGTCTCTGATCTTCCAGTCCAGCAGCAAGAAGACACACTTCAGAAATTCCTGCAGATCCTGAATGTGTCTACGATCCAGCAAGCGAGGCAGCTCCCGTCCGAAACTCTGATCAGTGCGAATGCCAAATTTGTCGGCGAGTCTCCGTATGGTAACTACATCGTGGACCCTGTAAGTCTCCATTCAATTCATTATATGATCTGAGCCGAAGGAATACGGCCATCTTAGGGACACAACCCTAATATCACCAGTACAGGTCGTAGACGGCACGTTCGCCCCAGCTAGCCCAGGCCAGCTCCTCCTTCAAGGCTCCTTCGATCAAAGCGTCAAAGTGATGAACGGCCACCAAAGCGACGAAGGACCCGTCTTCACCGCCCCCTACGTAAACGACAACTGCAGCTTCTCATCTTTTATGCAAGGACTAGTACCGTCCGCAAAAGCCCAAGACATCTCCTACATCAGCAACACGCTGTATCCTGCCCTCTTTGATGGCACACTTCCGTACCGCAATCAATTAGACCGCGCCATCCTCTTCGTGAGCGAGTATATCATCACCTGCAAAACCAATTGGCTGGATCGCGCGTTCAAGAACAACACTTATGGGTATGTATTCAGCGTCCCCCCAGGCGTGCACGCGCAAGATACGAAGTACACTTTCTACAACGGGCCCGGAACGAGTGATGCGTATGGCACGTACAACGCCTCAGTCGCTCAAGCTCTCCAACAATACATCACCAGCTTCGCAATGACCGGTATCCCAAATGAAGGTTCAGCGTTCCCGGCGTTTCCGCTATATGGGAGCGGCACGATACTGAACCTCACCGACTCCGGCTTCCCGAGTGTCCCAGATCCGACGGCGAATGAAAGATGCCTTTACTGGCAGCAAGAGCCGTACAAGGTCGATACTGCGTCTGCGAAGAATGCGTCCACGAATGGGTCGAGCATGCTCTGGGGAGGTGACCTGTGGAAAACAATTGGGGCGATATTGGCTGGTTTGGTAGTCTTGTGAGTTTACAGCTGGAAGGAGAGGAGAGGCGGAGGATAGTCTTAGTGTGTAACATGATCAGATCTGTAGAGATCTGCCATGTCAGAGCTGGTGTGATGTGCTCAACATCTCCTGGACGCAAGACAGATGAAAACCAATCTTGTCCGCAGACCTCCCGAAAGCATCATTGCCTACCAGAGCAGTATCCCCTTAGCCTCCAGTAACATAATTGACGTCGACGCAAGGCCCAAGCCCCCGTGGATAACGTGGTAGGAGGGATACAGTCTACTTTAAAGTATGGTACGAGCCTTCGAGCACCATTCTTTGCAGCCTAGTAAATGCAAATTGTCAGCCTCACGCCATAGAGTTATCCTTTAAATTTGCTTGGCATTCTCGGCATTCCCCACCCAAACAGTCAACTTTTCTGATTAGCCATAATATGCTCCCCCCCCCCCCAGCAACGCACATTCTTACATAAAGGTAGCCACTACAGAAACACCACCTAACACTGCTGGCACACCACCCCCCCGGCACTAAGCCTATTAGGGTAATTTCCAGGGTCCACCGCGTTTATTGTTTACATCCCCGACGCCGTCGCCATCCTCCTCCTCCTCCACCCACCTCCTGCATTTGCGTTCACCGCAAGGCTGCCATGTGCGCATAAGATACAGGAGCGACTGTACGATAGAGCCGGCGGTGGAGTGTTGAAGCTGGAGGATATACATCGTCACTGGCTGTGCACAAAGCCGCCTCGGGCGGCGGCCGCGAGGTGGACGAGGAGGTGCCCGAGGGGGCACTGCAGAGGGTCAAATTGGCGATGTTCCGGCCTCCTACATGAGCAGTTTTCGGATGTAATTTAGAGAAATAAAAGTCGATTCTGAGCATGCAAAAGATATGTTTCAGATTTGAATTTGCATTGGGAGACCGGCGAGAAAATACATTGAAACAGGCGCAAAACTATGTATATCCCATGACCTTCCTTTGATGTTGATGCTGTTTGTTTACGGACCCTGGAAATTACCCTATTAGGATTAGTGCAGGGGGGCAGTTCCTACCATCAACTCGCTTAACATGATTGGCTCACAAAAATGCACATCATGTGACTTGAGCCTCAATCAGAGCACTCAAAACTCGCACCTACGAGTACTGTAAGGGATGAACCTCGGGAGTGAGGGATTGGCATGCACCCCCAGCCGTGGTCCACATTATCCTTGGCATACGCTTCTCTGGCACATCGTACACAGACCACTAGGTAGACTACATAGAACCTCCAGCCTCTAGCTAATCAATAAATCCTTAACATTATTCATAATTCTCTTCATGAAGTCGGCTCCTCTAGAGGCAGCTCCGGAATCCCCCGTTTCCTGACGCAGGCTCTAGCGTTCCCCTCCTCCTCGGTGTGCTTTAGACCCATGGTTCCTGTCCCCACTGTCATCCTAGTTATGGCGGTGTTGACTTTCCCCGGTTTAACTATATCCAGGTGCTGTTACATTCTGCTCTCCTCTAGTGAAGTAATACTGGGCTGGTAATGTGCCTCCCAACTGAATCCTTGCTCTGTTCCCCATAACTATGCACTGTTCCGGAAAAGAAATCATATAGGGGAGGGTCTACAAGGTCCCAAGAGCGAGGTCTAGGTTCCAAAGTTGGTTGGTACGTCGGTGTTCCTAGGTTGTAGGTGTCCATAGGCTCCGAGGTCGGCCTGAGAGGTAGTGGTTTGACCCGCTTCGAGATCAATCTTAAGCTCCGAACACGTAGCCCGTAGATCAAGCATCTCCTTGTGGTCGGTCTAAGCGGAGTCGGCGTTAACCAATCATGGCCGTGTTCAGCCTTACAACTATCGATGGAAGGTGAAGGAGTTGCATACACTTAACGTGCACAATGCTTGAGGATTAATGTCAAGAGAGCCTTCTGAAGTAACAGTCTCCTACCACCTACTTTCCGATTTCGAATCAGGTGCGGGAAGAACGAATGGGTGCTTCAAAGTAAGAGTATGTTCCGAAAGTCGTTGCCATACGCCGAAGGCGGGTGGACAGAAGAAGTGGCTGGGAGTCCACAAGTATCATACGTCTTTCTAAACAAGCAGGATGACTGTCCATGATATCGACTCCAATTCTGTGCACCATACCCACGAAGGTACCTACAGATTATACTGGAGACCTCCTGGCTACCCATCGGTTTCCCTGCCTCTCAAAAATGCCCAAGACTGCAGGCAAGGCCCAGAGCAATAGATTTTGCATCAGACTCTTACCTCGAGGTTGTCCTGTAAAGATGTTGCCAGTGAGAAGACCCAGGGCCCTCAATGCCACATGTCTGGTGTAGAGCACCAGTTCTTTGGCAACATCCTGCTACTGACGGAGAACAACAAATTTCCTTTTGCGTCTGTCAACTGAACATGGAGTCCTTCAGGTTGGTTGAAGCAGTATTCTCCCTCTCGAGCTCGTAAATTTCATGAATGAGACAACCAAAAGTTGTTTCCACAACAAATCATCTCTTCTGAACCCGATAGGCGGATCGACTTTTTTGTTGAGGAGATGATTTTTTCGGTTGATTTAAGCCAGGGGACTTTGGAGGGCTCATCGGAGCAGTACTGAAGACGCGCCGGCTGGTCTTATTGTCATGAGCGACTTCGTAGAAGGCGACAGTTTTTGAAGCTTTTGATCGGGTAATTCTACTAAGATGATTAGTCTCTACAGTCGTCGTGATTCGTTCCTACTGACCGCCCAGAGACCGACACTGGAGCTCGACGTTGTATTTGACGTTGTACTTTGCGTGCCTGCGATTTTGATGAAGTGGAGAGGGCCGAACGAATGTTTTGCAAAGGCTTATCACCCAATTTGGGCTGCTGGATCTCCATGTTGATGAAGTCATCCTCCTTAGATGTAACGCCTATTGTGAAGTTTAAATTGATCCCATGGCATTTCAGGATGAGTGAGGCTATTACCTCGTGGAGTCCACGGAGGAGACACAGGCGGAGTTATCGGCGCCAGATGACTATCCTCGAATTCTCCATCATCAGATGAGACTGGCTCCCAAACAGTAGAAGGTCCTCGTCCTTCAGCCTCAAGCCTTGCGCGCATCGCGTCGGCGTATGTGTGGATCCTATCGAGTCTCTCTTGAGTATCTCCTTGTATGATAAGCCACGCATCGCTTTCTTCCCGTGTCATAGGCATAGTGATGATGACCGATGGGTAAAGCCAGGAAATAATGTCATCGCAGGAGCCGCGGTTGGCTACTCTAAATTACGCTATGCCGATATTGCACTAGCGGACTTTACTTATCGCATGGCCTTCTACTTTGATATACTGTACCTCAAGTCTGTATGGGATGGAAACTTTTGACGACGTATATATGCAACGGCAAAATAGAGAGTAAGCTAGAATGTCTGATACATTCAATGGCGATTTTGCCAGGCTTGTACCCCGCAACCAAATCGCACATCGTTTGTTCTCGGCAACCTGCATTTACGTCGAAGAGAACAAGACATTTCATTTGCGTTTCTTGAAGCGGAACAATGTTAGCAACGGGATGCTTGCAGCGTCAGATGAACCCGTGGAGAGCTCCACTGATTATGACAGCTAGCTTGAAAGCGAGACCGAGGGGTTTCAAATGGAAGATGCAGGCTATTTTGTCCTCTCATTCGATCAAGAACGTGAACCAGAGTTTCCTCACTTGGGCTGGAGAGTGGGTCGAGGAGCCGGAAAATCACCGGCAAACCGCGGGGTAGACCTTCTTCTATCAAAGCCTGGTGATAACCTGAGCAGGTCGCTTGCTAGCATACACATGATCTTCCACTTTAACCAACGGTCTGGACTTCTTATGTTAAAGGGAGGAAGTCATAAGGCGCCAGTAGAGTATATATTCGGTGACAAGTGGGTCAAATTGGAATACCACGAAGAGCACCTTATATATGAACCTTCGATAAGGATCCGGGCGGGCATGTGTGAGTATGAGCTGGAACATACGATCGAGGAGAAGTACAGAACATTATACTTTGAGAAAAGGGACAGGTTCCTTAAAGCGCAACTACCAGGGAACCTTGAGTTCAAGATAAAACCACTGCAGAGGATGCCCAGCGATTGTTACGTTCTGAGGGGACATTACCTTGAACTCGAAACGCGAGGATCCGGTGCATTTGGGTGGATCACTCAGGAACTCGATACTAAGACAGGCGATCCAGTGGCCATAAAAGAGCTGCGAATCGAAGCAAGGAATAAGTCCGAGGTCATGGCAGAGGTGAACATAGGGACACGCTTTACTGTACATATGTATAAACTGAGTGAATGCACACGATGATGTAATCATTGAAGCAGTCCCTCTGAGTGAAGCATTCCAGGTTGGGTGGAATCCATAACTTAGCATTGAAGTCAGGTCGACAACAACCGAGCTGGAATATTCTTCGGATTTGGCAGCGCTAATTAAGTTGATAACTCCAGAATTGACCATTTGATTCAATTTGATGACCCCGGATCCAGAGAGACTATTGCCTTGTATCTCAACGGTCGCTACCGCACGAACAGAGATACTCGTGCAGGTAGAGGTTGATGAAAGCATCATGACCGTCAAGCCTTGAGAAGGATTCTGGACTTGCTGAGCAATGCCTTGGCTGACAAGCAGAGAAATAACTAAGAGAAGCATAGTCATGGCACCAGAAGAGATTCTGAGAACCTTGAGGGGTCTTGAGAGTGCTGTCAGAATCTCCGAATAACTTCTGTAAGTCTGTAGAAGTTGGAAACAACGGCACAGCACTGACAATATGGGGAGCGATACATGAGCAAAGGCTACAAACTAATGAGAGACCCTAATTTCAGAATTAGGCGTTGATTATAATGTTGGGTAAAGGAAGGGACCCAGACAGGAGTCCCACATGCAGAGCCTCTTCTGGCTCCCTTCCCGCAGGCCTAAGTACGGCGCTCCGTACTCAGGGTTCCAAGACTGGCTCCCAATTTCAACATAGAAACAATGAAGCAGCGTAGTTGGACCGCGCGTCAGAATGGGCTCCATGAATTCGCTAAGCCGAACGAAGCCAAAAACAGGTGGTGGGTTAAGCCAAAGCTCACCTTCGAGGGCGGCCATTTACACCGTAGGTTGGAATTGTTTTGACTTCCATAAAGAGTTGCAGCAAGATGTGGCGGTCATGGCAGGATCAGAATTTGGAGTCTCTTTGCTGCAAGAGTTTACACTGATTGATAGAAGCCAAAGTCAACTCTATGTGAGGTTATTGCCCAAGCAGTGACGGGTTCTTGAATGGGACGCTGAGGCTAAAATAAGCTTAGAAGGAGGATAGAACCTTCTGACGAGACAAGGCTATAAGAACGTTTCTTTCCTCATTGAATAATGTTTGTAGAAGAACATAGTACCGAAATCACATAAAGTTGAACTGCATCACAGATCTAGTCGAGCTGGTTTTGATGACCTCATCAGGAATAATTCCTCACATTCAACTTACTTAGAGCATGAAGTCCTCCGATTAGATAATGGCAACAAATCAGACAGCACCACCTAGTCCAGAGAACACACCTCCGCCGGATTCGAGTTCAATGAATGTAGAAGAAGAAACGAAGAAGGAAAGAAAACAGAAAAAGGGGAAAAAAGAAAATATGTACCAACAAACCACGAGCCTTCCGACCCCAGAGGCCACACCAGGCCCAGACTCTGATCAGTTCAAAGCCGACAAGGCACGACAGCAGGCGGCAGAGCCGTTAAGTCAGTCAAAGCCTGGCTTTGATCATCCAGAAAGTGGACCTTCCAGCCCAGCTGACTCTCACATGCGTGGTAATGAGTCTGGGGAACAGACAGGCAGTTCCTCTTCGTCCAGTCCATCCTCAGAAAACAACGGCCCTAAAGAGCCCAAAGCAACTTATACTAAAGAACAAAAGAAAGTAGTGGATGACGTGCTGAATTTTGGGTCACAGGAGTATCATAAAATACTAGGCCTTGAAGATGGGAATGATGTTGAGCCAGAAGAGATTGAGAAGGCGTTCAAAAATCGCCCACTGTTGACGCAAAGGTTGAAGAGGCTGAATTTTTAGATGTGCCGAAGGAAGGCGAGAATTCTTTCCCCGCCTCGTACGCGTCATAGCAAGCGTCATACAAACTTCATACATAGCTTTATACCAGCATCATAAATAATAATACTATTGCAGATGATGAGATTGAGATGAAATTGATTTTATGACTACTTTAAAATTTTCGAAGATCTAGGCTAGAGTAACTATTGCTTCTACTGTAGTCTGTACGAGTATTAGCGTGTGCAGAAAGGTATCGAATCCTTGGCATCGCAATTGTTGCGGCCCCCCCCCAAATTTACTATTGAATTCAGACATTCTTGACATTCTCAAACCTTCAACGCTCTATTGGAAAATCAATAGAAAAATCCAACCGGTAAATTTGAAGCTGTTCAAACCTTTCACAGTGCTGACATCCTTTTAGCCCCCCCGACCCCCGAAGCCATCATGCCGTCGTCACGCCGAAGTCATAAACTACCTCTAGAGGATTCACTCATCCCCTCAAGCACCTCATCAACGAAGAAACCTTCTGATAAAGCCAAAGCAGACGCCGCTGCTAGAACCATTGTAGACGCTGCTGCCAAAGCAAACACTGCAGGCGCTGCTGCCAAAGCCAATTGCCCCCGCAATTTCAAGGGACATATCATTGAGAGTTTCAAAGCAGCGAAGAAAGCCTCGCCGTTGAACCAGCCTTCACGAATACCGGTACAGGGTAGATAGCCATCGATTGTATACGTCGGAAGAACGCTCCAGGAATGCCCTCTCTTTCTAGAGGCTTGATAGCGAGCTGGCTCACCAATCGGTGCATAGGCTTGATGACGTCACCCCGTAGTCTCGTTGAATAGAGTCTCATCGACGAAGACAAGCTGTTCAGCCGTCAGCTGCAACAGGTCGGCAATCCAGTTTAATCGCAGCTCATCATTCTGTCTGATGCCGACACGCTGTCTTCTCTTTTCACTTCAGTGTCTCTTCTTCAGGATCCTGGATATGATGGATCTATGAACATGTATACCCCACTCCTCCCATAGGAACCACACCATCTCTTTCTGCATGGCCCATGGCTGTTGCTCTAGATATGTAATAAGAGAGTCTTCAGCGGCTGAAAAGACCTTACGGGGGGCCCCCTTGGATCGAAACTGAGGCCTGCACGGCGAATGATATATAAACAGGTTCTCTTGTATATTATAAACGGTATCAAAATGACAGTGAACTTCTTCGACGATAGCTAGGGGGCGTCAGTGTAGTAGTAGAAGACGTACTATTTTGGAGCGAATGGATGGGTCCAGTGAGCGAGACATAGCTATTTGACAGGTCAGTAAGTGCTTTTGAATAGAGGTCAGTAAGTGCTTTTGAACAGCTTCAAATTTACCGGTTGAATTTTTCTATTGATTTTCCAATAGAGCGTTGAAGGTTTGATCATGTCAAGAATGTCTGAATTCAATAGTAAATTTGGGGGGGGGGCGCGACAATTGCGATGCCAAGGATTCGATACCTTTCTGCACACGCTAATACTATGTACTGTATGTACTGTAGGATCGGCCTTGGGTAACGCCGATTGTGGGGAGAGCGGGGCACGATTGAGAATTTTGTTGCCTTGACAGACACAGCTTACACTGTTCTAGGATCTGTCCAGCCATCCTTTAATATTGTCCGTCTATCCTATTAGCAGTTGTGGCCGCCGATTCAGCTCTTGCTTGAGGAAGTTGCCAGCCTTGCGTGGTTGCGAGCGCATCTTCATTGAGATCTCCAATGACGCAGAGCATGGCTGCCGCCAACCCACCTAGGCGGGCAATGCCAATCATTCCTGCCATACCTCGCAAGTTAGAGATGAAGGCACAGCAAGATACGCGTCGTACAGCAATACCTAAGCCGGAGGCGGAGAAAGAAAAGCAATCCCGCAAGGGCACTCCCAAGCATTACCTCTGTGTTACGGGTGACCAAAATCTTAGTCTTGCAAACCATGGAGACGCAACGGACGAGATCTTAGAGCCGAAGAAAGATTCACCAACCTTCACTCAAGAGCTAGCCAAAGGTAACTTGAATGACTCTTCGAAAGCCCCAGGTCCCCTTGCTAATTCTACGTTAGATAGAAATGGAAAACCAGCGGTTCTCATTGAAGATTTTGGCATTGGGAAGCATGGTTTCATGCTACCTCCTCCCTTCTATCCGTCTCACCGTCCGCCTGTATTCTCGCCTGGTGAGCCTTTTGAGCCCGCGGGATCCTCCGATTCACACCTCCCCTTACATGATACGGATTTGCGCAACGAAGGAGAGATTGCAGCAGAACAAGCTGTCTCGAATCTTTCAAGTCTACCAAATCCTCAGTCTTTGTCTTCGACCCTCCATTCCCATCCAAAAACCCCCGATGACGTAACACCTTCTCCGACTCAATCGTCATACCAAGGCTATGGACACGTACAATATGTACCTTTTTACCCCAAACCGACTCCGCCCACCGACGCCTCAATATCTCCCACTCATTCTGCATACCCGGAGTTCGGGCATTCTCATTCAATCTCATTCTGTCCCCCTTCCAGTTCGCTTTCTGTTGACACTTCGTCTCCTACCCAATCTTCGTATCAGGGTTACACATATAGCGATGCTTATCCCGGATCTGGGGCATTCCCTCAATCTTACAATAACACTCAGCAACTACCAAGTACTTCTCTACCGTTCAGACATGAGTATGGCTCAGGCATGTCGTACTACAGCCACGTGCCAGCTTTCTCTTCCCTGGGCAGTCATCCACCGCTTACGCCTTCTGCAACACCTCTGAATAGTGCAACCAAAGAGAGTCCCAACAACTTATTGCACTACCAGAACTCAACCGAGTATAGTGCTAGCACTGCGAGTACCGTGCCCCAGGACCTAGAATCTCCACATCGTACCACTTCTGAGAGCACTTTTGGTCTTGAAGATACCTCGTCTTTCTCAAACTCTTCCAAGTTTGGTTCGCCGACTGTAGTATTGGATAGAGATTCTGCATTCGAGCTTTGGCGTACGGCGATGCTGGAGAACTTACAGCATGTACCACTTGAAACATTGTCTGATCAACCTTCGTTGTCCAGTTATTTACTTCGGCGTTTCAATAATGATGATACTTACGCCGATTGCTGTTTGCAGGTCACTCACGAATCCCACCGTTTCCAGACTGTGAAATTTTGGCTCCATAGCTTGCTTATTGCACAAAGCCCGACGCTGCAAGTTTTGGTGAATACTTCAGCAGTTGCAGCTGACGGCAGGAGGCTTTTATGTCTTGAGGTGCACGACCATTATTCCACCCCTGCAGCAATCAAAGTTGCTCTTCGTGTCTGCTATGGCGAGTCACCTCACATTTTTACAGGCTCTACAGCGTTTATGGAACCCTCAAAATCTGCTGCTGATGTATCAATATCTTGGATGGACGAGGCTTTAGCGTTCGCGGCTGTTGGCCAGGTACTACAGCTGAACTCAGTTATAACCAGAGGCATACAGATTGCATCAGGTATTCTAAATTGGGATAATCTTGAAGGGGCAATATGCTTCACTTTGGACCGTGGACTTGATCGGACATCGGATCTCATTTCTCATTCTCAGCCTTCAGTCAAGTCCTCCACTGCAGTGCCTCCCTGCAGTAATCAGGGAACCCCTTCTTCTGCCAACAAGGACTCACCAATTGAACCTACGCCGCTTTCTATATCACCTGACGTACAGGCGAATTTCAACGGTCAAGATGCAATTACAGATGTGTCTAAGGCTCTTCTGTACCAATGTCTTGATTTCATTGTTTCAAACTGCCCAGGCTCCTGGGATTTAGATGCGTTCGCTAGACCGCTGGCGGACAATGGTAGGCTACCCGCAATAGCAGGAAGTCGATCGCCAATGTCTAAGTCCCGGCTCAGACGAATCCAGTTTGGAGACCACCCATCCGAAATATCTGCGAAATTATGTAATCCGAACACAATCCTATCGACCATCTTACTTTCGATACCATTTACCCTCCTCAAGTATATTCTAGACCATTTTGAAGAATCCATCGCGCGCCGGAACAGCAGATCCATCGTTGCTGAGAGGGAGCGAAGACGCCTGAGAGTGCTGAAGAACGATAGTGTTTCTTCTTGTCAGAAGCAAGCTGCTGTGGAAGTTTGGGCAGAGGCGGGATGGGAAGAGTTCGTGGTTGAGCAAGAAAATTCCAGACTTCTAGTAGCAAGGAAGTGGACAGGATTTTGACGCTTAACAGGTTAAATGAGATACATGTTACGACATTGTGTCAGGATAAGCTGGAGATGCTTTGCCACTGGCAGCAGCGGCGGCCATGGTGGTAGGAATTTCCTTGTTTGCATTGCGAGCGCTGGCGTACGATACAAAAGGGGGCCGATGGAGCGAGAGGGTTGGAACGTACTTAAGCATCTGTCCATATGTCAATTCAGCTAACCCAAAAGTCTAACTTCAATATGCACCTAGGTATTATTCACTTCCACTAGACTTAGGAACATCAGGAAAAATCAATTTGGCACTCGAGGCGACGGAGTATTTAGTCCAACGTAGACTGTGGAGTCATCGAGACATGTTGAAATCACTATGGAGAAAGCTCACCGTATTCCGTCAGAAGCCAACATAGGATGTCTGAAATAACTCTCTTTAATCACGATAACCATTCATTCTATTCAATCCCATGGCCTCTCCCTATAACTTGAAACTCCTAAACATACATCACATGGTTCCTTCCTCCTCTTTTTCCATTCACCCCCTGATTGTAACATCCGTTCACTCCTTCCTCTAAGAATCTGGCATCCTCTACATTCACCTACCTCACCGCCCTCTACAAATATGTTCTCAATGTCTCATCCTAAGATGTCTAGCTCAATTCCCTAAATATTCTATTCCTGCTCACCTACTTTCTATAGATGTCTACTACTATTGCTTTTGCCAGCGAGGCTTTTACTCCCGCAATGACACGCCGCGGTCACCGTCGTCGTCGTTGTCAAAGTCAGGCCAAGTCTTCCGCTGGTCGGGAGATGAGTGAAGATCGGGAGGATGATATGATGGAGGGTGGATGTCGTATAATTAGCCGTGAGTTCTACCTCAGCCGTTTGGATCCCATCCCTGCTTTTGATTGCAGCTTCATAGCTAACACGAAAGCCGAAACTAGAGAATCGTTTCGCGTCCCTCTCTTCAACAGAACCAGCGCCAGGTTCGCAAACTGAGCAAACTGCCTTCGCGCCGCTGCAGTTGGCCTCCAAGATTGCCGACAAAAGCCCGAAATTTACCTCTTCCTTTGCTAAGGCATCGATTACGCGCCGCAAACTTCGTCCTACGAAGCAGGACGTGCCAGTCTCGCAGGTCGAGCGTACAGTCCCACAATCAGCTTTCACCTTTAGCCACAAGACCCTAGATTTCAAAAGTTCTGGAGCGTCTGCCACTACAGCCAAATTTCATGCCAAGGTGCCGGCCAACTCAGCGGCACAGCCTCTTCCAGGAACAAATACCGATTCATCCAATCCACACCTCCTCCCACAATTCTTCCCCTCCATTGCTCCGTCAACAGCCGTCGAGCTCTGGAACAATATGCCTGCTCCTCCCTCAAGGCCTCCTGACGGCCCAATCACCCCACCGCCAATTCCGTACCCTCCTGCCTCCCTCTTGACTCCACCTCCATCTCCTCCTGCGGCAGAACCTGGGGCCGATTCTAGCAAAGAGCCCTTATATCCTGCGAAAGCTTGGCTGGACTCGTACAAAGTGAGTACGGAAAAGGGATGGCCAGAATTAAAGAATGAGCCCATGGCCCCAGCAACCAAAGATAGGAAATCTAGGTTTTTCCCCCATCTGATCCCATTTATGCTATTCGCCCCGCCAGCAAACACATCCAAGTACAACGCTGGCGACAGAACTGGAATGGAGAGGAAATCAAAAGCGTCCCCACCATCGCCGTTAGACCTCGTGAGTATTTCTTTAGCCAGTCCACTTGATGACGAAAGTCCTCTTCTTGTGCGCGCGGATTCGGGAAATGATGCTCGAGGCGCAAGTAAGACGAAAGCTTCCTGGATTCTATGGGGTAATGACATGTCTCACCTGCGTCTAAAAACCGGTGGTTTTATTGACAGAGACCATTGGGCGATAAAGGACGGGGAAGTGGAGGAGGAGGTGGGTATGGCTGAGGAATATATGAGAGAAATGGGACGGGGAAATATGCGCGACGTGCATGAGGGGGGGATTGATACAAGTTTAGGAGAGGAATGGGAGGTCGTCGAGGTTGAGCAGTGGTGATGGATGGCAATTCAAGGGAGCGGAGACAAGGTTTGGGAAGTAGAGAATTTGGTAGTAAGAATTGAATCGACGGGTGAAACTCGTTTACGACAAGAAAGTGAACAGGGCTGAATTGGTTGGGGAGAGGTCATTGAATAGCACTGGATGTTGTGGCCTTTAGAGGTGGATGGCAGGTCCAGGGTTGGAACCGCTTTGAGGTGCTGGATAGTTAGAGTCAGGTTATAGTTTAGGTGTTATGCAATAGCAGTCATAAGATTAAAACAACTTTGGAATTATATCCTGTTGGGTGAAATTAGGAGAAAGTTGTATGAGGAGGATGTGTGTGGAAAGGAGGCGGTTGAAAAGGGGTTATTGGCGTTGATTGCGGGTTTAATGTACCAAATATTGGAGTGGAGATAGGCAGATTTTTAGGATGATGGTTGAACATGGCTAGGATTTCGAGAGGTGCTCAGACACCTGGAAAATAAGGCTTGGAAGAGAGTTTTCGTTTCAGGTTACCCGAGTTGAAGAGACCTCGATAGCAGACGTCTAAGATGAGAACAAAGGTTCTGAACAAAGTACCAAAGGGATGGATAGAGGTGTTGAAGGTTCCAGAGGTCAAGTCGCCGTGACCATGCTCTCACAACCTATACCTCAACTACTGAGCAGCAGAAAACAACGACATCGTCTAGGAAGACTAGAAGATCGAGAGGTTCGACGAAGGCGATGATCAATACCTTACCGTGTCACCCAGTACGCCATCATACAAAAAAGCTTAAGATTTCTAAAGTCTCCGTGGAGCCTGGCAGCAATGTTTGCAGGACAATAAACAGATTATCTGAGTACTTTGGCTCAAGCTGCCGTAATTGCGGATCAGGTATGCTTTAAGGCTATCAGAAACCAGAAGGGAATGTTATATAGACGTCTCTGAGGATCAAACCCACGGTCCGCCATCGTGTTGTGGTAAATAGCATGGATGACGAACGTTTGGCGCCGCTGTACAAGGCCCGAGCTGGAAACCAACGGGCCAGGTCAGCCTGGGCAAATATGTGTGCCACGGAAGTAGAGAAAGCATTGTGCTAAGATGGTAATACTAATCGGGTGATGAAGATGATGTTAGCGCTAACCCGGTCCAACATGTCACGTGCCAGGAACCTCAAAACTCAATTCTGTACCTTGCACTGACTTGCTTGATCTGGATGATGTTTAGTTAACAATAACACTTACTAAGACCTATGCAGTGGTCGCTGATCTCCGCAGGATCTAGTATCAAAGCAACCTATGCTTGCCTTTCTTAGGCAGCTTTGTCGAAAGAAGATTGAGGAGGAGCTTGGTCAACTATATCATCCGTCGAGGTACTACCCTGTCAAAATTGGAGATACATTTGCGAAGCGATATAATGTCGTGGGGAAACTAGGGTGGGGTCAATTCTCTACCGTTTGGCTTGCAAGGGACACCAAGTAGACCTTCTCTTATTCTTGACATGACGGCTTGGTAACAGCATTCCTAGGGACGAGAGGTGGGTATCGCTCAAAGTCTCTACAAGTAATGTCACCGGAGGTGTGACGAGTGAACGAGATGTCCTTGAGACTCTAAAGATGAGAGATCCAACGCATGATGGATATCATCACGTCCTTGCGTTGCTGGATTCCTTCACTCAAGATGGGCCCAACGGTCAGCACATGTGTCTTGTCTACAAAGCCATGGGGGAGCCAATCCGTCGATTCCAGGCCAGGTTTCCCCAACACAGATTTCCAACACCATTAATGAAGAGAATATCAAAACAATTACTTCTAGGCCTAGATTACACACATTCTTGTGGACTTGTACACACCGGTATATTATCATGATTGAATTATCGTGACAAGAATACTAATCACTGCGTGACAGACATCTCACCCCGAAACGTGCTAACCGAAATTAAAGAAACTTGGATATTCAGTAAATACTTAGATGACGTCCCTTCTGCTCAAGAGGTCAAAAAGCTAGGTCGTCAATCTCCGGTGCCAGCAACCTTTATGAAGCCTCCAAAAGATTACAAAAACAATGACATTAGGCTTGCGGATTTCGGCGAAGCTCGACAGGAATCAGAGCAGAACACAGACCAAGTTCAACCCGAGAAGCTGCGTGCGCCAGAAGTGCTCTTACAATTGAAATGGGATTCGAAAATTGATATATGGAGCGTAGCTTGTATAGTAAAGACAAAGGAATCACGAACATAAGCTACATTCATCGGTCTAACGTTCTCTAGATATGGGAGTCATTCGAGCAAAGGTTCCTCTTCGGTGGCCGCATACGTCGTACAGATGATTATTCGGTTCGGGGCCATCTGAGCGAGATTGTACACCAGTTAGGCCCTGCACCGCAAGAACTCCTTGCTCGCTCAAAGCATTCATCAATATACTTTAACGAGAATGGTGAGATCTTTTTCAATATGTGTAATACTCGGTCCACTAACACCGTCTGAAAATGTAGGAGAGGTTAGAGGTCTATCACCGCTCTCAGCTCCTCACTTCTGGCAACAGGAAGAAAACCTTGAGGGTAATGAGCAAGCTCTATTCATGGACTTCATCAGGTCGATGTTGAAGTGGCTCCCGGAAGACCGCCCAACAGCCAAGCAAGCCATGCAGCATGAATGGCTCAGAACCTGATCTGTTTGTATTCAAACCCTAGAAATCAACCCCTTAACATACAGCCGGTATCGACCGAATGACGGTCCAAGGAATCCATGAGGGTTCTCCTGAGCTAGATTCATTGCCTCCGTCTCTTCCCAAGGCTTCTTGCGCCCCTTTATTTTCCTTTTCCGTGAACTTCCATTTCTTCATCAAACCATCCCGGTAGAAGTGGTAGGTCCACAACATTTTCCCCATGCGGTCCAGGCCATAGCCCGTTAGGTGGTCAATATCCTTGCCTGGGTGTAGTGGAGCTCTAGATGTGATGATATTTTATTACTAGACAGCATTAACTCAAGACTGCTCAGGATCCCTCACCTGTGCTGAATCTCAGCAATTCCGTCTGCCATAAGCTCGGATATGTTCTTGTCCACCGCCATGTCCGAGATCTCATCTCCCTCCACTGACCTATGGACTCGATCATTCCATACGATCCTGATTCCTCTATAGACTCGAGTAAACGGGAATGCTGCTGCCTGGACAGCGCTAGTTGTGAACAGTCGGAGCATTATTGAAGGCTGTGATTTTGCTTTTTGATGGCTCGTTATGAGTTCGTCCTGTGAAAAATGCTTAGATAAGAGTGGCTCAAGGTACAGCAACGAGTAAACTCACTTCCAAGATGAGTAATGGTTTCCTGAGTCGAGTGGTTTGAATACTTTACTAATGCGTCAAAGATCGATCTCCGCTGAGTTTTACACATAGGAGACTCACGCCAGTTTGAGCGATATAATTTAGATCGACTGCTGATGTGTAAGAGATAGTCAATGTTCTTGATTTCAGCTGTCTCAGGCGCTCGAAGTCAAGCTAGAAGCAGTATTCACTAATGGGTCATGGTGCGAATGGAATCTCAACCCTGCGGATAGATTGATATGGATCCTATAGCAAGGGTAGCCCATTTCGGAATGGAAGAGATCAAGTTCTGATCGGTTGGATTAATTTTTTGACCGAGCAGCTGAAGTAAACATTCCGATTTATACGGATGACAAGTGTCAGAAAGTAAGTTCTACTCGTTGGCCCACTGTACGTCCTCGACTCTCCGCAAATGAATCTAGGACACGAAGGCAAGACCTCGATCATAAATAAGGTCGGGCGTCTATGCAGATTTCACGTCCTCCAGGATAGCCCAAGAAAATTTTCTCCTCCAGCGATTCCCATCTTGAGTGGACCGTGGTGCCCTTAGCAGGAAGTTCGGATTCGCGTGAAAGTTCGCACAAGGTAATGACAAAAAGGAGTAACAGACCCGACTCACCCGGAATTCTCTCCACCACGTGTCGAATCATGGCTTGAGGAATTGCAGAACCATCGGTTTTCTCGGAGTTTTTCTCTCAACCAAAACAACGTAAGAATAAACCAGGAAAGTCCTTGAACTTTTTGAAAAGGAAAGCAAGTTGCTGGAAACCCCATTCATTTTATTTCCAAGGGCTTCCTACCGAAACACCGTCGCAGACATCGACTTTGTCTGAAATACATTTATGCTTGCAGATCTGCTGTTGGTTGCACTTCCCCAGAATCCATGCTATTCCTGACAGACGTTCATTGATGCTAGAGAGCATCTAGAACTACTACATGCCTTCCGCAGATGTTGTTCTTTATTCAAATCAAAAGTTGAGAACATGGGATTCGCAAAATTTCATAACACACTATCGAGATGTGGGCATGAAATAATCCTATACATACTACTGGTCTGATAGAGAGATGATAATTGTAGGTTATTAAGTTTGTGGAGTTTGTTTGGTCCCATTATTCATTGAACTCCTTTGATTCCTGGTGTTGGTTTTCATGATTTGTAAAATGTATGGATCATAGCATGGTGGTACGTTACACCAAGAATCGACGGTCCGAAATCCAAGACAATAGCTCGTACTACTGTATCATGACCTGATCACTATCAATGTGATTTTTGGTGTTGGTCGTAGGCCTTTACGTCTAATAAGTCTTCCTCTGGAAGATTCCATTCATTCTATTTTCTAGCTCTATATAGAAACCACCAGAGGTTCTTCTATCATGCATGCTATTTATTCCTAGCTTTGACTCAGCGAGTGACTATGCAAGCACATCAGAAACCGCAGACACAGTGCAGCCATCCAAAGGCTCTGGGACTCCGAAAGGGAAAACTCAACTAGCAGCAAGCACGAAAGCAAAGCCGTTCAGGATTACTGAACGGCTGATATTAAGCCCAACGCCAGAGACGCAGCCATGAGAATGTGTGTGTGTGTACCATGATTTGCTTGACGTGAGTCGTTATCTCGTTATAGTCCTAAAGAGCGGCATTACGTCGAAAACCTTTGCCGCTTCGTGCCGGAACTTGAGCCTTTCGCGTCAGAGCATACCTCGCGCAGACATTCCATGACTGGAACATACAGCGCGCCGCTTCGGATCGCTGTATAAATTTTGGTGACTAACGACCCGATCGTCGCACTGTTTGTGCTTGGATCCATCCATGTTGCATCTGGATTTGATGCCTTCGAAAACGCTGTTTGAAACGGCACCCCAAGCTCTTGGCGCACAAACTTGTACATACGGTTGGATGCAGAACCAAGAAATCCTGTGGGGTCTGGGTTGGCAGCATAAACATCACGGCTAGTACGAAAAGTTTCCAAAGCCAATGCACAACATCTTTCTGTCCATTGCCTCAAAGCTGGAAGAAGGCTCGCGTCGTCCTTGGACGAGTGTAATGCGTGGGCCAGTATTGTCGTCTGCATGGATCCAATCACCTGTGGAAAGCGCTCAGCTGAATCCATAGTCGTGGTTTTGTTCAGCTCTCTTTCGAAGTGTAGCCACAAGCCTGCATGAAGACGGTCGACATTATGCAGGACCGGTGCAAAAATTTCGTATGTAACGCTTGCCAATGCTGGCTCCAGAGCGTCAAGGAATCGAATATGGAGGACCCGTAAATCCAGAGCCTGGCATAGAGTCAAAAGAAAAGCCGCGGATAATTGAGAGAGAACATCGAGAGCCATATGCGTGTAACGTGCCGACACAAGGGCCAGAGAATTGAGAGATTGATTCCCCATCTCCGCGTTCTGCATGTGGGATTGAATGGGGTTTGCCAAAAGACCCAATTCAGCTTGAAGAGCAGCAATGCTAATATCAACGCCTTTCAGTAAGAACGACTGACTAGGCTCATCAGCAGTCAAATTGGGTGGCAAGCCATTATTCAGAGCTGGATTTATTAGCTCCGTGCATTGTGCAAACAACATACGTCCAATGGCTTGCATGGCAGAGCGTGCTTTCTCCATTGCAGACGTGACGCTCATGGCTTGGAAATTCCCCCCGTGCAAGACTCTACCCCCTTTGGAGTCAATGATGGGATTGTCGGTTGAGGAATTAATCTCGACGGAGAGCTGCTTGTGTGCCAACATCAAGTCCTCTAATTGTGGGCCGAGCCATTGAGGGGCCGTTCGAGTGGAGTATCGATCTTGACGCAAAGACCCGTCATCAACAGAATGATGATCGCCCGTGGTTATCAGCTTGGATCCCGTAAGGAAGCTCTGGATGTTATGTGAGGCCTCTATTTGACCCATATGTGGTCGAACTGCTGCTAAAAAGGGATCAAAGCTTTCTGCACATCCCCGTAGCGACTCGACACTCATGGAAGTCAAGATCTGAGAGAGTACCGCAAGGCAATGAGCATCATGAAGCGCCAAGGTCCCAATCCCCGCAGATACAGCAGTTCCATTCACAATTGCAAGGCCTTCCTTGGGCGCCAAGCGGAGAGGGGCCAATGACGATTGCGAGAGTGCCACGTCAGCCGTGGTTATCTTTCGCCCCCCTTTGTTGTCGTTGACCCATACTTGGATTCCAGGACTTCCTTCAAGAGCTCCACCAATATAGGAAAGAGGGATGAGATCACCAGATGCAGAAACGCTACCGCGAACGGGAATAACTGGAATTATGTCCTTCCTTAGGAGACCAACCAGATTCTGGATCAGCTCAGGGCGTACGGCCGAGTTTCCACAAGCAAGGGAGTTGCCTCGGACCAACAAGGATGATTTGACCCATGACTCCGGCATGAGGGTAGATGCCATCGGATCCTCGTTTAGTAAAGCCTTTTTGAACTGTGCATTAATTCGGGACGACCGTTGAGATCCATGACTATTGCCATTCATCTCGCCATTGATGAAGCCATTTGTCAAACCGTTGGAAAAACCGTTCGTCGGCTTATGAACATGGCCATTCGTGCTTAAATGGCTCTCCTTAGGCACTGCGAGAACCCCACAATTCAAGAAACTGATCAACGTGCGTTGAAGCTTGTCGACTTCATCTGTGCGAGTGTCTGCACTACCTCCAAAGCCCGTATTCACACCTTTTCAATAATTCTCAGTCTCATATGCGATTATTGGGCCGTCAGAGGGTACAGACCGTAGATACATTGACCGTGGGCCAAGCAGGACTTGAGAAATTCTGCGCTCTCCTCTACACGAGGCAATATCTTGTCGCTCACCGTTACATGAGCATCGTATCTGCATCCTGCGAATCAGCTTGGCAACCTTACACGATGTGCAGACATGTCGAATATCTTTGTCTCCCTTTCTAAGGACTTACCTGGCAACTGCAACTACGGTAGCAAGATGCAAGGATTTTCCATCAATCGCAAATTCTCGTCCTGGATCGCCAATCAATTCCACGAGTTTGTCCCAATGCCGTAAGACCGTATGCCGATGACTTTCCGTATCAGGGAGCGGAAGTTCGACAATTTCCCACTGCTTCGACATTGGTTCTATTGCCGGCATCGGAGGCGAGACTTTGATGGTTGTGGTGTTCACGGACATGGAAGGCAAAATAAAGAAGTCAAAGGAATATCCTGCCAGATCTGGCTATTCTTGTACTCTGAAAATCAAAGCGCAAGGTCTACAGTAAAGCCACCATCGACTTCGTTAGATATGATCAAACCGCCTGCTCTGCTCTGCGGCAGATGTTCACAACAATTGTGAGATTCGGATTCTTCTGGACGTGGCCAAGGGACTTGCCGCAGCGGCGGACAAAGGTGAATTTAGTCGACTCCAAGCCGCGCCGGGGGGCCATCTCTCTCTTTATCGACTCGAGAACAGGATCTCTCTCTTTATCGGCTCGAGAACAGGAAACGACGAACATCCCCAAACCACGCGTACCAAGACACGCCGCCAACCTTGGCTTTACATCTAGTAAATCAGAACTCCTTAACGTCTATCTTTAGCTTTTGCTGTGGTAAAGACCTCCTCCACGATCTCGCCCACTCTTACTACCTGGAGACTCTGTACTCTAAAATCCCAGTCCCGTGTCTGTGGTATTAACGAGGTAATCCTACATAACCCTAAGTCGAGGTCGGTTAGGCTATGAGGGTTATAGCAAGGCTTTCGCTAACTGGGCTTAGTTGGCAGTCGCTCGTCTACCGCCGCATATGCGCATAAACTCTACTGCATAATCAATTTCACCGTTAACAACAATAAGTGGGTCCTGGAATTTGGCCCACTCAGGCAACCCTCATCATGTCAGAGAGCCAGATAACACCAACAAGCATGCAAGTACTGCCCCCTGACTCCCCCCTCCTGCTTTACACGGTCACACCATCAGCAATCAGTCCCACGAGGCTACATGCACTGTCCGCTTCTCGCAGCATGATCAGCACACCGCCGTGTGAGAGAAAGTATCTATCAAGGTGGACCTATGAAAATCGATCCCCCCCACTATCCAAAACACGACAAATGGCGCTACTGAGAACAACATGGTGTTCTCAACTCCGCACTATCCTGGGGTTGGAGGCTTTCTCTTAATTTGCACAAGTTGACTAAGGAAACGGTTTGTTAAACCCGTCAGCATCTACGCCGCAGATGGATGCTATCGAGCTCACCGAACGAGGTAGCGGTTTTACACGTCTACTATCATCCCACGGCCCAGCCAGCAAATCTGGCTTCGTGTCACTCATGGACGAAGCCAAAGGAAATCTCGATCAACCTGCTCCTTCTCCGCCCGAAAAATTGAATGGTGGCTTAACAGCCTGGCTCCAAGTCGTGGGTTCGTTTTGTCTATTCTTCACCAGCTGGTAATGTGTAAGATAAGAGAGGAAGCTTGGTCATTTACTAATGGTTAATCTAGGGGCATCGTGAACACTTTTGGCACCTACCAAACCTACTATGAGCGTGAATTACTATCGCACGTCAGCTCTTCACAGATATCATGGATCGGTTCAATCCAAGCGTTTCTTCTGGTGGTCATCAGCGTTATCACAGGACCCATCTTCGACCGCGGATACTTGCGCACACTGCTTCTCGTAGGAGGTTTCCTTACCGTCTTCGGTCTTATGATGACTAGCATCGCTACGTCGTACTATCAGGTGCTTCTCGCCCAAGGATTCTGTGTGGGTTTAGGAAGTGGATGCCTCTTCGTTCCTAGCCTCGCTGTCGTGGCGACATACTTCACCACTAAACGTGCCTTTGCCACCGGGATCTCAGTGGCCGGAAGCAGCGTAGGTACGCATACGATTTGTTCTTGAATGCCCGCATCGACCAGAGCTGATCCTCGAATTTACAGGAGGTGTTATACTACCTATCACATTCCGAAAACTACTACCAGCCATCGGTTTCGGCTGGGCGACCCGTGTGCTAGGCTTCATCTCTTTGGCCCTGCTTTGTGTCGCAGTTCTGGTTCTAAGAACTCGGGTGACGCCCAAGAAATCCCGCTCCTTGCTGCAACTGTCAGCGTTCAGATCGGCACCTTACACCCTCAATAGCCTTGGAATTTTGATAGGCTTTTCGGGTCTTTACTTTCCGATGTTCTACATTCAGAGCTATGCGTTGGCTCGGACGCATGTGTCAAGGGATTATGCATTCTACTTGCTGGCAATCATGAATGGCAGCTCCGCCTTTGGTCGAATCATCCCGAACTTTCTTGCAGACAAAGTAGGACCTTTGAACATGCTCACGCCTTGTACACTGGCAGCCGCAACTCTGTGCCTAGGCTGGATTGATATCACGGACACAGCGGGGATTACGGTCTTCAGCATTTTCTACGGCTTCTTTTCCGGAGCCTTTGTGTCCTTGATACCACCAACTATTGTGGAGCTCACACCGGACATGTCTATGGTTGGTACTTGGATGGGCATGAGCCTCTTCATTGGAGCATTCGGCCTGCTGATAGGCAACCCAATCGCTGGAGCTCTTCTCGAGGTTGCGACGAAGAAATTTGGTTCCGCTCAAGGTTTCGCTGGTGGAATGGTTCTTGGAGCAACATTACTATTTGGCGTTGCGCGGTTATTGCGATCGCGGGAACTTAAGACGTGGAAGGTCTGAGTTTCGGAAAGGCTGTGACCGGACAAAACTCAAAACCACGGGCTCCTTGAACGAAGGACGGAAGTGGAATCATTCCCCCTCCCCGTTGGCGGACACCGTCAACCGGTCATCCCACACGGCCCTCAGCGGATGCTGACGCTCCATAGTGGGCGCCATTCCAGCAAGCGGCCGAGGCAGCCTGACTGGGTATGATGTTGGTCTCCGTCTTGGCGCTCGGGAACCGAGCAGCTGTCATCTGTCACCATGTGCGAACGACCATTGTTCCCACGCGACACGACGATGATTGCATCAATGAGTGCATGTCTTTGTCAACGTCGGACTGGGAGATGTCAGAGTGGGAATACTTCCAACCATCAAAAAACAATTATATCTCTGCAACAGCATCTTGAGCTTGATTTACCGCCTGCAAGAAAATCCATTCATTGATGAAATCGATAGATCCATCAACCCTGTACATCACCCTGTGAGTATGCGAGCACTAGATAAACAAGAAAATAAGGGCGGCGGGAGAATGCTTCGAACCTTGAACTATTGGCTGTCCGGCTGTCTCAGCTCGGATCACTCTGCTTTTGATTGCGCTAGAATCAGATTCAGGGCTCATCTCGAGGCCATCAGCGCATCATGTTAGCGTGGTGGTTGGACCTGTTCCCCTTCGGCTCTACATACCTAGTACCCAATCAAATATCTATCCCAACTTGCTTCTTATGTGGGTGGACGGCGCAGTAATATTGGAAACAACCAATTCGCAAAAGCTGGGGCACACAGTGCCGTGCCCGTCAGATTCCCAGGTTCCAGCTCCGGCGTCTCCGAGCTTATGTGTTGTGTGCGAAAGCCTTGGTATTTTACGGAAAAGCAGACCCTTACGTGTAATCTTACGCCAAGACGTTTCCGCTGGGATTATCTACTTCTCAATCTTGTGGCTTTCGCTGTTGCGAGACCTTAAGCAAGACCAAGCGGATGGATGACGAGAATGTCTTCCGCGCTATTCAGTGTACACCGACACCAAACTCCAGGCCAGCATATTAGAGAGTATCCCGGTGCAGCAAAACATAGACAGGAGCATGTTTTCCAACTTGACATTAAGCAGTATATCCCCATCGACAACCCCCGGCCTCAGGCTGGAGATGTAACCATCATCGCAGCGCACGGGAATGGCTTTCCAAAGGTAGATTGCTTACTCTGCCTTATCTTTGTGCGGTGTGGCGCCATACTTAGGCCGAATACAGGAAGTTTACGAGCCCTTATGGGATGATCTTCTCATACAATTGAAAAGGAACCATATCAGGATCCGAGGAATCTGGATTACTGATATGTCCCACCAAGGAGCTAGTGGAGTCTTAAATGAGGATATTCAAGGCGACGACCGTGGGCATAGCCCTTGCGTTACACAATTCCAGATACTAACGTTCAAATTAGCATCGTGGGCAGATCACGCCCGAGATTTGCTGTTCATAATCAATCAATTTCGTGACCAAATGCCTCGACCTATTGTGGGTATAGGCCACAGCATGGGCTGCACTTCACTGTAGGGTGGTCGACTGGGAAGATAATCCAGAACAGTATTTGACTACAATGTAGGGTAAATTTGTCCATCATACACCCGCGGCTCCTCTCTACTCTCATTCTCTTTGAGCCGATTATTCAATCTTCCGTCGATCAGGGAATCGTTTATGCTTTCCATTCAGATCAACGTCAAGATCTATGGCCTTCACGTGCCGTAGCGGAAGCCGCCTACCGCAGATCGAAGCTTCACAGCACGTGGGACCCGCGTGTACTCCGTCTATGGCTCAAATATGGCCTTCGATCGACTCCGACGGCCCTTTACCCACCTACCCCATCTCTCCCCGACGGCGCTGTGACCCTCACAACCTCCAAGCATCAAGAGTCATGGACTTATATTCGTCCATATTTTGATCTTCTGCCTCTGGATGGTGTTAAACAGGATCGTGAACGCTATCCCGATGTTGACGCCAAGCTGTTGTCGACTCATCCTTTCTATCGAGCAGAGCCAAGCATCACTCTTTCGACTCTTCCTTTCTTACGTCCTAATGTATTATATATCTTTTCAAAAGCAAGCCCCACGTCCACATCTGGAATGCAAGACGAGATGATGAAATTGACGGGTATTGGAGTTGGTGGTAGTGGCGGTGTAAAAGAAGCGAAGGTTGAAAGGTTGATTCTCAGTGATCTAGGGCATCTGCTTACCCTCGAGGCACCAGAAAAATGCGCAGCCGTCGCTGCAGACTGGTTGAGTGGATGGCGACAAGAGTATCAAGCAGCGGAAAGCAAAGCGCAAAACGAGACGAGTGGAAAGTCTGAGCGTGGGGGTTTGGTTGTTTCAAAGAAGTGGCAAGCCCACACAAGGAAATGGATGGAGAAATCGTCGCGAGGTGTAAAGGGGAAACTTTGATGTGATTCCACAGTATCTTGTAGCAAAGTAGTGGTTGTCGCGTACGAAGCATACCCTTTAATTAAACTAGATAGGATGCGAAAACATTGGGGGGTTCCGCTGAGAATAATACATAACTAGATAAATTACTACATACAGGCGGGGTAGCGCGAATACGCGCACGCATGAATTTTACGTCAAGAGATTGAAAAAGAATGCTTTATCTTGATATACTAGGATTACATAGTAGTCGGTGTCTGACATACTTGTCCGTGTATGTAGCCCTGATAGTACGCTGCTAAGGCACGCTTCAAGGTTGGGTTTACCTCAACAGGCCAGGAATGGCTAACGCATGCATCGGCTTGGGCGGGCGGAACGATGTAAGAAGCCATCCACGTCGAGAAAACCAACCACTTCCACAGACCACAACTTCCTACATACATTTCCTTTGGCTGACGGAGGGGAGACGGGTAATCACCATCACCACTACCACTACCGCTGCTATGCTGCATGCAGAACTAAAGCATACTACGAGTATCGAATATGTCTAAAGAGTGGGCACACCGAAGCAGGCTTGACTATGAGCAGAGAAGATCGCTCCTTCCACAGTCCGCACTTGTGCCCGTCGTGCCTCACCACAGAGCTTGTTGGAGATCTCTCACACACAGCGTGTTGAAGGATCAAGACAAGCACGTGGGGGCTTGATCCGCGTTCAATAACCATCAACCTGCATAGCCCTAGAAGCAGGACCCCCATGTGTTGGTGTAACCCTGGGAATCCAATCTATTGTCTATAGTGGTGGGAGTGGCTTTTGGAACAGCTCGCAATTATTACTTTCAACCCCCTAAGAACCTCGAAAGAAACACACTTGCTCTACGCTTCTTGCGCCTCCCTCCCCTTCGGCAGAATCGGCCCGCACCGAAAGAAGAACGGAGGAAGATCTTTCAAATCGTGACTGTGCCGCCAATGAAACTGTCAGTAAAGACACTCTGGCGTAATTGGCTTTGAAGATCTGCTGGATGCAACCTCGACTTCTCGAACAACCGTTGTTACCAGTATCGAAGGGAATAAAAGCAGAGGCGATTGTGGTTGAGAGGTAATCTCCAAAGTCTATATTCCTTTGGTTTTAATATATTGTGGCATATTATTGATCCTTAGTGTAGATAAGCCGAACCCTACCAGTTCCAACTCTTCTTCAATCTCCCCATTCAAACTTATGCACAACGCAACTCTGTTCTGACGAACCTTTGATCCTACCGGTGTTGTAAATCAATGGGTACTGCAGCTTCTCCATTTTCTTCAACATGACCTCTCCCGATGGTCTGTCTTACAACCAAAATTTGATCATCGCCATTACGACCCTGGTGTTGATCTTGGCGTATGTCTCCTTTGGTCTCCGACTGTATGCACGCCGAGTCTCGGGAGCAAAGGTCTGGTGGGATGATTATACGATAGCCGCTGGCCTGGTAAGATATCGACGACGCCTTCTGATCTTCTCCGAGCTTGGATTGATCTATAGGCAAAGAAGCTCATGGTTCCCTTAGTTCTTTGCGACCATTCCTTGCATAAGCAATTATGTTGGTATGTACCATCGACTTCTCGCGACGAAGACTGCGTGCTCAGTATACTCACTCAATTAGGTCTGCGATATGGATTTGGGTTACACGCCGCCACACTACCCAAGGATGACCCGGAAAAGTATCTGGTTGTGAGTGACCATATCAATCTACCCGAAGGCTCTCATCTTATGCGATCAACTAGTGCCTATTCACGCTCTTACTCACATGGATGGTATCTTCAACCCTCATCAAAATCGGAATCCTTCTCTTCTACTGGCGACTCTTCCCCAACAGACACTTCCGCTGGTCGATATGGGCCGTCGGCGCATTCTTCATCGCATGCTTCATTGCCGGCTTCGTCGGTTTCGTCCTGCAGTGCTTCCCCGTCGATAGCTTTTGGATGCCCACCGCGACGAGCCACTGTATAGACAGAAATGAGTTGTATCTTGCAACTGCGACTTTGGGCCTTATAGGCGATGTCATTGTACTGATTCAGCCAATTCCTATCGTGTGGAGATTAAAAGTCGATAGAAGTCGCAGGATAGGGATCATCCTTGTTTTCCTTCTTGGTGGACTGTAAGTCTCATACCTTAGCACTTAGGTGCATGAAAACCAGGCCAAGAAGTGTACAAAAACTGACAACTCTTTCCAGCGTCTGCATCATAAGCATCTGCCGACTTTCCTCCCTAAAAGCCATCAACCCCAAGGACATTACATGTAAGCTCCATCCTCCAATCCCCAAACCGTTCCCACCAATTGTAACAACCCCCTTCCCCAGGGTCCAACGTAAGCCCCGGCCTCTGGTCCACCGCCGAAGTCACGATCGGCGTCGTCTCCGCCAATCTCCCCTCAATGCGCCCCCTCTTCACCAAAGTCACCGACAAGGCCGCCCGCTTCCGCACCGCCTACAACAACCGCACCACCGACTCCGTCAACACCGGCAGCTCCGGCCGCCACACTCTGCGCTCCAAGGGCTTCACGCGCATGAACGACAGCGGCGCCCGCAAGGACGCCACCGGCAGCCAAGGCAACGGCTTGACCAGCGTCATCCGCCCCGGCAGGAGCGACAGCGAGAGCTTTGATTTCGAGCTCGGGTTGCCGCTGCATGGGATTGCCGTGAGGACATATGTCGAGCAGCGCGTCGAGGACGCCGATGGGCAGCCGGTGATGGCCGAGGGGGATGCGAAGCTGGCGGTGGCGCCGTGGGTGGAGCCGGTCGCGGACCGGTAACGCGAGGCCTAGCGCGCATCAAGAGTATTCATGAGAGGCCTGGCGAACATAACGATGCGGCGATAGAAGAGGTGGCATTTGGACACCTCACGATCTAGGACCTCATCGCTTGCGATCATTTCCCCCCCTTTTTACGCATATACCACCGTTACATTCCCTTTTCGTTATCAGGGCAAGCATTCACAGCGTCATTAGACCGGAGCATTTCAGGTTAGGTATTTTGAGCGTTCGAGAAATGCGTCCATATAGAACTCACGAGATTTTTTTTGTTTAAGACGTAAAAAGAAAAAGTTGGAATAAGAAGATCCGGGGCATTTTTCCACTGCGGAAGTGGTGGATTAATGTTCGCACACAACCTCCTATTCTCCAAACCCAATCCAATCCCTCCCCACCATTCTCTTCCGCGAGAAGCGGACGTTCTTTTCATACTGTCTTTTTCCAAGGGTCAAAATTGCTCGCGTTCTAATCTGATGCTTAGAAGTGGTTCCAGATTTCTTTTAGAAACAGTCTTTCTCAACGAACGACCAACGAAATCCAAGACAAACCCACCAGTCTATACAACGCATCCACAAGAAAGCCAGGATCCGTCAATCGAAGAAGCCGAAAGCCTAAGCATCGTACTAACATCCCCCCTCCTCGACATTCTCTGCAAGATCTCCATAACCCTTCAATGATACGAATGACGACGAGCAGAATAACAATGGCGGTTATACAAAAATCGCACCGATCAAATCTTTTCGAAGCTAAGTGACATAGCAGGAGGAGGTGTCGCAACCCTCACACGAACTGCCAAATCTGCTTGTTACCTCAGAGAAGCTTATCACATAAACCCCCTTCACCCCACGCCTAAACTATCGCCATTCCCCCTTTCCCCCAACCCCATACCCAAAAGCCCACAACCATCCTCGATACGGAGCAGCAGCAGGTTACGTATGTTCCAGTGCCAACCTATGTGCGCAATTCTGCAGGAGATGAATATGTGAGCGTCTGATGTCTATACGCTTGAGACGGCTGAGACGGTTGTGGTAATGAAGCCTAAGAGGGTGGTGTAGATATATGCTCGACTTAGAAGAAAGAAAGAAAAGAGGTAGAGAAGACGGAATCCATTTCGGTCTTTGGTCCACTTACTCAATTCACAGATGGAGAAATGGCCTGCTCTGTGCTCGGGTAAAAACTGCTTATGTCGCTTATCCGAAATGGAGCAGATGCTTGAAGAAGGAGACCTTAAGGCTCTGGCGCTGCCTAAAATATATTCGATCTAGAGCAATAACTAGAAGAAAGGAAAAGAGAAAAAGAGGCAAACAACGACACTCCTTCAACCCATTCCAACGTACCTACCGGTAGCAACTTCCATCACACCCAAAACCCCCCATTCCCTCACCTACAGCTGACCCTACGAAGCCCCATTCACAAGGCAAGGGAAAGCGCCCTGCTCACAGCGCGGAGCCAAAGTCCCAAAAAGAAGAGCAGGGAAAGCGCAAGAAGACACCCTGTATGCGCAGCCCCGGATCAGCAACGCGTCGAGCAATGAACAGCTAAGATCCGAGCAGGTTAGGTAAACTGACCTTGCATGACCGTTCGCAAGCTGGGATTCAGCCGATAAGAGAATAGGAAAGAGTGGAAGCGATGGTGATGGAATAACACGGTAATACATACCAAACACCAACGAGAGATTCAGAACGATAGGAGGCCGCAGCGACGCTGTCAGGTTTCCACCGCTCGATCAGTAGTCGGCGTCGGTTGTTTTTGATTTAAGAAACCGCTCGTGAAAGTCAATACCCGAACAAATGCAAACCGATGAGATCAAGCTACTCCATAAGCGGCCAAGAGAATCAAAAAAAAAAAAGAATCCCCAAGTCTTTCTACTTGAACGACTATTCCAGCTCTCCCCTCCCACTCGTGCCGAGAGTAACTCTCATAGCCTGCATGCTGAGGTGCCTCATCTCTGTGTCCACTCGACATTTTCCTGGCCATCTCTCAGGCAGTCTGCAGAGCTGGCACTTTGATCTACCAGGGTAGTTGGCGAATCGCCACACCCGTTGTAGCGCTTTCTCGAACCAGGAACAGAGAGGCGGAGTCGGAGATCCTCAGTATCGGCTCACCCGCGCCAACTCCATCCATTACCTAAGGTCCATAACAAGGCTTCGGTGTAACCACTTGCCTATCTAAACGAGACCAGCCATCGTCCTTTCCTTAAACCTAACTTTTCCTGTCCACCCCCTTCTCTGACACGTTCCTCCCCCCCCTATTTCGACGTGGCAAAGACCCCCGAATCCAGCCTTACAGCAAAGTGATGTAACAAAAAGAGCCCGAACAACAGAGCTCCCAAGCCCCCATCTCCTTGTGGTTTCCCCACGCCCGTAAAAGATCGCGTGAAACTTTGGATTTTCGAAGCGTTGAATGTGCTGGCGGGGGACCAATGCTGTGTGGGTAGCTATGGAAATCTCGAGAACATCCCTGCTTTTCATCTGCTCTGTGGGCGGTACGATGACTTGTTGTAACGAGTAATGCCCCACCTCCATAAACCCTCTCGCCTCTTCCCTCTTGCTCCTCCGTCCGGAACAGGAACTTTGAAACAAAATCATCGGGGCTTCTCTCAAGGGGAACGAGACGAGGGAATGCGACGGTAGCAAAGGCCGTCTGGATGTGATTTGGTAGGCTGGATAGGCCGGGGTTAAAGCTCTGCTCAACAATCGACTGGAAACGATTTTGGGGGGGGTGCGAAAAAGGGGTGCGTGCGTGCGGGAAGAGGGAGTTTTTTCGGTCGAGTAGGTAGCAGAGCAGAAATGCTGACGCGGCACTTGGTCGATATATAGAAACCTCGAAGGGGGTGGCGAGCATCAAGCGGGGGGCCTGCCGATTTAACCCCCTGTATCGCAAAAAAACGGAGGAAAAGGAACCACAGCCAGCCGCAGTCTTTCTTAACCCACAACACTCACACCCACTCCACCCCAACCCTTGTTGTCCCCCCTTCAAGATTTCCTGTAAACCATATCAGCGCCCTCACACTCGCTTCAAACCCAAATGCCAGACAGACACGGATCGTAGCTCTGGTTTTTTTGATGGCTTGCAATGTCGGTAGCTTATTATCGCGCTTGAAATTTTTTGCTAGGACGTGGGAGATATGTAGGAATGCAAGGAATGCATTGGTGTTGCTCGGATGGTTTACTGTAGTGCGATTTGGACATAGTGATACCGAGAGAGATTTTTTTTTCTTTTCGGTTTGGGACGAAAGGTTAGTAGCCTGTGGATGAACGAGGACTGGTTGTTTGCTGTTAGTTACTGGTGTAGGCTGGTAGAAAGGGGATAAGAAGAGAGACTACTTGGCTTCGAACACCTGAAGAACTGGACGAATCTCTTGGAAGGATGTGAGATCTCTAAAAGTCGATAAAATTGCCGGTATCTAAAGAAAAGTTGACGAGGTGGAGGGGTCTCCAATTATATAGTATAAAGCCTTCGCGCCACGGCCAACACCGCCACGAATCAAAATAATCAAGATTGAACAGACTGTCCGTCCCAAAACAATGCCCCCCAAACCCAAAATGCTAGATGTGATTCTCTACACGATCCCATATATCTATGCAAAATCCGAGTACCTCTAATGTGGGGATTTGTATCCCGTGGCGACGTTGCAGTTGGCATCACCACAAAAACTGGCCAGTACCGGGCCTGGGAGGAAAGTCCTGACCGGGAGTGACTTTGATAAGCTCCTGCCACTGAAATCCAGTGCCTCCGCGTAGACGTAGGGGGCGAAGCTTGGTGCCTTCCACATTGTTTCGAAACCACTCTTGGCAGCGGTCGGCTGCGCGGTGTAGGTACCATTCTTCGAATTGGCGGTCCAGAACCTCCATTGCGTGACTTGGGTCGCGCCGTTCCAACTAACATAAATATGGGTGTTGGAACCGTTGGTTTTGGCGTAACTCCAAACAGCGGGCTTGTCAATTGGGGTGGAAGTCCAATCGTATTTGAAGGCGCGGTAATTCCCGATCCCGTGGGTTCCAAGGTTGGCGTACCAGACTGCGTTGCCATCTTTGGTATGTTCAGACATCGAAGGGATGACTCCCCATCCGACTAATGCATTTCCGCTGGGAAGGACCTGCATGCTACCTTGGCTGGCTGAAGAAAGACCTGTCCCGGGGGCGAAGTACTGTTTGAGGATGGTGGCAGTCTTGGTTGAAGTGTCTACCGAAATAATCATACCGGATGATTGGGGTATAGACTGGTTGAATCCGTCGGAGCCGTTGTCAAATATAGAAAGGGTAGTCGTAGTGTTGGTCTCGCCATGGAACCGAACATGATGTTGGAAGGCAAAGTTGAAACCTTTGAGGGCAAAGTCTGAATGTTTGCCACCTAGTCTCCATTTGATGGATCCGTCCTTGCCCGAGATTCTAAAGATGGTGCCTGTTGCTCGAGAAGAAACGAGGTAATCTCCGTTGGCGCATTTGTCAATGGCATTGATGTGGCTGTGGAATGATCAATATTAGGATCTCTGTCGAAAGCCTACAAAGAAACTCACAAGTAATCCCATGCTGTTGTGTAGGTGAGTCCGTTGCCCGAAACATCGGTAGAACTCAACTGGCTGTAGCTGTCATTTGGAGACACGTGATCCAGAGCATTCCACTCAAACAAGACTGCTCCAGTGGTAATGTCAATCTCCTGGAACATCCCCTGAATAACCCAGCCCATTCCTCCTTGGACTCCATAGGAGCTAAGATCATATTGTACTTGATCAAAAATTGTCAAGATAGCCGACTTGCCGTCTGGCAAGACATTGAATTCGTGCAAGTCAGAGGATGTGCGCCCATTGCCTGCTTCTACCGTCTTGTAGGTTCTGTAGGATTGATCGAGGATGAGACCGTGTCCATGTCCATAACCACTCGCAAGGTTGATGTTGTTTACCGACAGATGGGGCGAGCCGTTAACATTCACAACGTTGAAACCCATCGAGGTACCAGCACCGCCGTTACCGAAGCCGCTCCAGACGAGGTCCTATGATAATCAGAACAGAGCTCGACTACTTCAAAAAGGGCAAAGCTTACACCATTAGTGGCATAGATGTATGGGCCTGACTGGTCGGTCCAGTATGGGCAGATGAAAATATATCCCGGCGTGACATAGCTAGCGTTGTTGATCGTAACGTTCAAGATCGGAGCCATTAAGTCTGGTCTCTGCAAAATGCCGAAGCTCGGTCAGTGTTATGCAATTAGGGAATCTGCGAGAAGCAACTGACCGACATATAAATGTGTTCCGGATTGGTCACATTGTTGATATTGGTTGTAACTCGTTCCCACGGGCCCTAGATAAGTCACCAATCCGATCAGTTCTGTGGTCCAATAGGTCTCTCGGATAGACTTACAACAATATGCCCTTGCTGAATGGTATTGGTTTGTGAGATTGAATTATCCTGGGCCAAGACTGAGCCCGCAGTAAGAATTGCTGCGCATAACACGCGATGCAACGCGGTAGACATTAGAGAAATCATCTTTCTATATCCAGTAACAGCCTATTCGATATATTCCAAACAGGAAAAGAATGTGGTGGTTGTAAACGAGCGAAAAACCAACAGTTTTTAAAGAATGAATCCTACCACACTGAAAGAGACCGTGAAAATAACCCGAGGACGATAACGATTCAGCAAAGAAGGTCAGCTGGGTTCTTATATCTAATCCTCCTGACCGTCGCACATGTTGGATACGTACCACCGCCTTCTACATTCGAGTGTAGAGAGATCGGTCCATGAGATAAACGGCCCCAAAGCCCCCACAATAGGTCAAGCTTCGTTTTGCTTCGGTCGGAGCCTGTGCCAAGACAAGTAGGAGGAGCCAATTCGCCTGTGCTA